>Ga0307513_10003417_pt1 | contig 21571 bp, 8 predicted proteins | sample 15_EM_MG_FD_202174 | JGI IMG/M metagenome (GOLD analysis project Ga0307513, IMG submission 202174) | Populus trichocarpa ectomycorrhiza microbial communities from riparian zone in the Pacific Northwest, United States - 15_EM | ecosystem: Host-associated > Plants > Roots > Unclassified | place... | reverse complement strand
ACAATAGGAAGAAATACCACTAATGTGCTAAAAGCTAAAAAAGAAGAAGAGAAGCTCCTTTTGTTTTCTCGGCAGTATTTCTACTTGTGCTCTAGCGATACCTTGAAGGAAATTTACATGCATTTGGACAAATTAACTAATTATGTGCTAGCTAAAAAGGCTTGTGAAGCGTCAAATCTGATGTAGGGTGGAGGCTGGACTCCCACAAAGAATGTCTCGAGATTCCTTCTTACATGGGATGATGGTAGCTGGGAAGTGTGGAGGGAACTTTTTCTTCGTTAGGTCATGTCAATTGTACATTAATTTAGTTGCGTTTCGGGTCTCTAAATTGGTCATTCCACGTCTGAATGGAATCTCCTCTTCCATTCTACTCTTATCATACCCATGATTGCGAAGGAATTTCTCAACCTTCTTTGAAATCATAACCCTCGCTCACCGGATTTTCCATTTATTTCTCTTTCATTTACTCTTCTTCTATCACATAGAAATCACTTCAACTCTGTGTTTACTATAGAGCAAAAGCGAAAAGAAAGAGTGTTTGTTAATACACCTACACTTGCAACTCGTATAATATATATGATTTTGAGAGTATTTCTTTAAACGAAAAATAAATGATCTTAGAAGTCTTGTATTGTTTGAAATGGACTAGCTAGTTTGGTTGGAAAAGTCATTTGATTTCGTTCTTACGGATTTGAACTGAATCTTGATGATGTTGTGAAAACTTTATATTGAATTGAGGCTTTCACGTTTTAAGCTGAGGCTTGAATGTAAATTTTGTTCCTAAACCTGTGTTGCAAAAACATTTCTAGAATCTCGAACCCATTAATAAATAGAAAAATATGAAATAAGAGTACAATTAATCACACAAAAACACATAAATAATTTATATGGTTTGACAACCTAGGCTTACTTCATAAGCAGTACAATCATGAAAAACTAGTAGATTATAAAGTGTCACATAAAATTACTCTCTTACCCAAGATTCCAAAGAAATCCAAAACACACATTTTTCTATTCTTTTTAGCCACCAAAATGCAAAGAAGGAAGACATTTATTGATCAGTCTTAACATTAAATATGATAACTTTAGACTTTTATATATTGACTAAGTATATTAATATTTATTTTATCATTTGGTATAACACCCTGTATTTTTCCAATTCAATTACACCTATTTCATATGATTTTGTACATAAAAATTCAGGTATGTATATGTATATATATACAAGGAGGAAAGTTCCAACAACGTTTCAATATTTTTATAAATATACATAATTTATTACATCTCTTATTAAAAATTTCATCTACATTAACCATTTATAATTTATCAAGTTCTCAACTTCATGACATTCAAAACATATAATTTTTCTAGATTTTAATTTTGATCTAGACATACCTCCACTATTTGAACCCTTATTATTTATTCCACACCTCACAATCAAGCTCTTTGTATGATCATCATTATGACTAATTGAAACTTGTTTTTTAAACTCCCTAGAGTTTAAGGAAGCTTGGCATCTTCTAAACTAAGACTATCATTTTTATACATCAAAATATCCATAAAATGATCATAAGATGAAGGTAATAAACACAATAAAATCAAAGCCTGGTCCTCATTTTCAACATTAGCTAAAATTACTTTATTAAATTCATCAAAATGGTCTTTAATGGGCATACCCTCTTTTATCCGGAGATTATACAACTAATACTTCAGATACAATCAGTTTGTTAAAGATTTGGTTATATAAAGAGTTTTCAATTTTATCCAGAATTCAGCAACTATAGTATCCTTAACAATCTCTCTTAAAACCTAATCAAACAAGTAAAGCTAAATAGCATAATTTACCCGTTCAATGAAATCTTCTTCCTCCTCATCATCCATTCCCTTAAGCAAACTATCTACACATTTAATGTCTTAAATAAACCTTGTTGAACTAATGAGGCATGCATTTTAATTAATACGCTACAAATTGAATTTGTTCTTACCATTAAATTCGTTTACATTAAACTTCATCACATATGTTACTTTTATCACCATTATGAAAGCCAAATGATAACTAGGCAAGCTCTGATACCAATTTGTTGCTGAAACAGTTCTAGAATCTCAAACAAATCAGTAAGTAGAGAAATATAAAAGAATGAACACCATCAATCATATAAAAGCATAAAAGAAATTTACATGGTCTGACAACTTAGTTATATTCCACAAGCAAGATGATCATAAAAATTCACTATGAGAAAGAAAAAGATTATAAGGTGTCACACAAAATTGCTCTTTTATCCAAGATCCTAAAGTAACCAAAAACTCATATTTTTTCTTTTCTCTCTAGCCACCAAAGTGTAGAGAATAAAGACATTTACAATTTAGCTTTAACCCTAAAATATGACAACTTTAGGCTTTTATATATAGACTAAGTACATAAGTATTTATTTTCTCATTTGGGCTTATAATTTAAAACTAACCTAACAACTTGGAATTTCCTACAAGACAAGTCTCCTATTAGAATATAAGACTTCCCGATACTCAAGTCAGTAAATTTTATATATATATAGGAGAGTAAAGAGCATGAGAGAGTGCATATGTGAATGTTGTGTGTTTTGTATTTTTGAACGATCTTGTCTATCTATATTTACTTATGGGTCTAATGTATTTATACACCGCGGTCATGTCAACTTATCTTGTGAAAAGTGATGTTGCAAGTACCTCATGAAGAGTGAAGTTACAAGTACCTTGTGGTAAGTGGAGTTGCAGGTACCTTGCGGTGAATTGTTGGTTGTTGTACCATTGTTAGAGAAGCTAGAGCTCACCATTTATTGTGGTGCTTTGCTATGTCATAAATGGAGGGGTTGGTGACAGACATGTGCCTTTTAAGGTGATATGTGGGCAGGAAATAACCATTAGCGAGAAAAGAGGTGTCTCTTCCCTGCATAGAAAATTTGGTGTGCACCTATGAATGGTGAATAACGCTGTTCTGACATCTCAAGACTAAAAAATACATCGAAATGCTTGCTTGCCAGGGGTACTAGGTCGATGTCCAAAAGTATGGCGAACAACCCGTTTGTGGTTTGGGCATGGACCGAACACCTTGGTGAGGTTGTTTAGTCCTATTAAGGATGAGGCTATTCGGGCATGATACGAACCACTATGATTTGTTTTCTTTAAGGCACCATTAAATACTAATCCCATTTGAAATGAGAAAAGTCTAAAAAGGAGGAGTATAATCCAACACTGAAAAGAAGAAGAAGTTAAAGGTCTATCGTGATCGCCTAACAATCTTCCTTTATCCTTATCGCTTACCTTATCTAAACCTGAGATTTCCTAATAGAAATTCCAAGTCTAGGATGCTCCCTGAAGAATATGAAGTTTCATTTGATTAAACGAGATTGTTTTCTGCACTAGAGAGCTTCATTTTAGGTCTAGCTATATTAATTACTCAAGTTTCTCTCCCCAACCTAACTATTTAGTGTTTAAATTTTATTTTGTGTGCTTGAATTTGTGACTCCTCGTGAAAAGGAAATATAATTGGATAACTATCACACATGACCGTTGAATTATACCACAAACTAATGGTCTTTGTGACAAAAATTAATCTTATACTGAAATTTGATACCATATATAAAAGGTATAATATATCTGGAACAAAAAATAATGAAGAATTTTCTTTCATTTGAAGGAAGGTAATTAGGGAAAAGTGAAAGAAAAAGGTAGATAATAGAAGCTCAACATCGCACATTATCATTGCCTTTTTTCAGCCTCTTTTTTCTAGTAGTATAGACATAGCTTTATTATACGTTTTCTCTTTTTAGCCCATAAATTCACTTGTTCATAATCCTTTTTTATATTGTCAATCAAATCTCATCAACCAACTAGATAGATAACGTTTCTTTCTGAAATCAATTCCCTTGTGGCCTGATCCTTCGTTATTATATTAATCAAATAAAATCTTCCTTGTTATTTGTTGTAGCTAGCTAGTTTCTCAAAGCTGCTCTTCTCTTATATAAAGTTTAGGAGCTACAAGGGCAATCATTGTGAAAATAAGCACCATGCACCCACTAATAAGATGCTCTATCTTTTTTCTTTTCAAAACTAACGTAGACAATTTAACAAACAAATATCTAAATAATAATAATAATAATAATTAACAACCTTTACAAGTTGAAGGACATTAATCTGCACTTTCCTCCTTTGATATTATAGGATATGTATACTTTATACTCTCTTTGATATCATACTAAAAACTTTGAAATTATATGTACATAAAATCACATGGTACACTGAATTACAATATAGAATTTGTTTAAAGACATTAAACCTTAGACATTTGTAATCAGTTTAACTGTGGAAACTAAAATACATAGGCCACTCACCTTCAAATTATAAGAAGGTATTTTGTCCAAAATTAATTATAAAGAAAATCTAACATTATACTTTTTTTTCTCAACAATTATTCTATAATTTAAGAATGTGTGGGTGCGATGTAGAAAACATAGATGATTATTTGTATACTGAATTTAACAATCAATGGTATTATAAATATCAATTGTAAGCCTTTTAAAAAAAATCAATCAATTAGAATATTATTTAATGATTGACAAAACACTTTAGAAATATTAATATATGCTACATGGATATTATTATTGTTATCAGAAGTCTAAGAGAGAAAATGTTTTGGAACTTTTAATGTATGGATGATGATGGTGTATTTTTTTTAAAACAATCAATTTGTTTTGGTCGTAGTCCTCCCCTATATTGTGTGTGGACACCACTCAATGCCATGTGGCCACTACCCCCACACTGTTTGCGGCCACTAACCACACTACATTGGTTGGATCAAGGTCTAAATGATCAAATTTTCCTCCTCCTTCCACCCTTTACAACCATGTTGGACATTTTCAAGTTATAAGGAGTCAGAATGCGACGCTATGCACCGCTTATGCACATAAACTTTTTATGTTTTTACTGATAGATTCTTTGCAAGTATACACTTCTATGCAAGGATGACACCTCATTTCTCGACCAATAGTTATTTCTAGGTAACATGTCACTGATATTCATCGAACACTCCACCTATAATGTGCTAGACACTACTCCCAAGGTGAGCTGACATGACCAAGGTCTATTAATATATTGGGTCACTAGGTAAATATAACAGGTTACGAATTTATCAAACTCAACATTTTACTTTCCCTTTTAAATGTTTCTTATTTCTCTCTTACATTTATTGACTTAAGCATTAGAGATCTCCTCGTTTCATAAAGGACTTACTTCTCATGAATAATCAAGACCAAATACTAATCCCATATTCAATCCCACATGGCTTGACCTAGGATCATATCTCTTGGAAGTTCAATTTTAGTGTGAAGTTTTTTCATTACTTCATCAGTGGCGTCGTCTATGAAAACCTGAATAAGAAGTTAGTTCATTTCTATTTCAAACCTTTCACCTTCTACTAAAACTCTTTCCAATGCTGAAAAAAGTCTAGGATAAGTCAGAGTAACTAATCTTTCTACCACCACGATTAACGCCCCTTCGGATCTCCAATAACTCACCCACCAAGTGCAAATGCTCAACAATATTGTTCTAGCCATAAGCATGGCTATTGGTTGGTCATCAGAACCTCTAAAATATAATTCTAATTTTACTATCATAAACAAAATAAATTCATAGTATGATTGTGAAAACTAGGTCAAACCTAAGAGAAATTTTGTTTAATCTTCCTACAATATACTGAAATAAAAAAGAATGGGGGACTTGAATAAAATATTAAAGAAACAAAATTCTGAAAATAAAATAATAAATTGATATGTCGTTAACTCAGTTCAAAGGTCTAGATATCTATTCCCATAAATCTGTTGATCATCAAAGTAAAATAAATACCTTTCAATTCAAGCAAATAAATTTGATGTCCCTTAAAACTAAGAGGAATCGAGGAGATTATAAGTAAATTAATTAGATAAAGCTTTCTAATCAATTTCTTACCATCAAATGAATTTACTATTGAAAAGCAATTTTAATTCACTCGATAGTAGCCTTAAGAGCAAAGTTTGTAAAATTTATTCTAAGCAACCATTTAAAAGCTTGAACAATTTAACTTAGCTTATTCCTCCCTAATAAATTAAAGTAATAGTTGCATCAATTAAATTAACTCCTTTGCTTCTTATTCTAGTCCCTAACAATAATTACGAATTGAAAGAAACTAGAAAGCACATAAATACCATCTCAAATTAATCTAATAAGCATGAACAAAAATTAAAAGCATAATTCTGAAATAAGAATAAATAAGTACTTGAATATGAAAGAATTACAATGATAAGGTTATTTCTTACAACTTAATAATAGAGATGATATCTATTCCCCTTGAACTAAAAGCTAAAGTTTAGTTTATAGCTGCTAGAAAATTGATAAAAATAGAGAAGAAAAGAATGTTGCAGAGCTCCTGTTTCTGCCGTGTTTTGCTCTATTTATTCTCTCTCTTGGCTGCCAAATTCTTCAAGATTTTTAGGCTAATTAAAAGTCCTTATGCTACTTAATTCCTTCCTTATTTATTTGGTTCTTAAGGTTGGTTAAATTTCTTATAATTTGTGTTGAAAATTGACTCTGCTACTGTCACAACTCTACTGTAATTTAGACTCTGCTGCAACTTAGACTTTGTTTCTAACTTGTTTTCTTGCAATATACAATTGTTCCAGCTATGTTCTTTTATTCATGGAATGTTATAAGATTGATTTAAATTTTTTTTAAATCCTAAGGCCTACCATTTCTATATAAGACTCTCAGCCGTAGAGGGATGCTCAACACTGTTAGTTTCCATATCAGATCAGGAGATCAATCTCATCCTTAAGATTGCATTCGAATTTTCACTTCAAAAAGTTTTTATCTAACCTAGAATCCTTCATAAAAGTTGTAGTCCTAAATATGTAGATGATGCTGGGCTTTTGAATTATATGATTTCGATGTCCGAAGCTCAAGATATGCTCGTTTGAATCTGTAGTGTGAAAGTAAAAAATCCTGTTACAAGTAGGATTTCGACCCGATCTTGCAAGTCTGATTAGAGGTCCAAAGAAACTTAGATTTTTGCCTATAATACCTTTATGGAAAGCTTGATATGTGTACTTTAACTTTGATTCAACCTATGTTCACATTCTGAAATTGTAACTCAGTGAAAAACCTGTCACAAGAAGCAAAGTTTAAAACATAAAATGTAGAAATTCTTATCTTTTAACAATTAATTCACAAAGTCTCTTAAGCATGCCAAACTCATAAAAATAACTTTCAATAAGCTCAAATAAGCTTAAAATATATTAAAAATCATAGTGTAAAAGGAATAAAAACATATGTATGTTTTACACTTATCAACTATCTCCATCAATCTTCATCTAACTCCCACTTTCATACTCCTTGAAAAAACAATAATCCTAAATGTGAGATGAGATCAGCTCCTAAGAATGAACACTAGTCCCACCAGTTGGGAGACTCCCCACTTTGTCTAGGAGTTTTACACACTTATCTTTCCAAAGAATGTGTTACTATGAAGGCTAGTTTAGATAACTATGATGATCTTACAGATCCTAGGAGGCACATACAAAATATTAGAAACATCTTAAAGCTTATGACACAAAAGAGTGATGCTATGTATTAAATTTTCAGTGTATTTTTTTATGAATTTGCTAGGGTGTGGTATCATAGCCTTAAACCTGGCTTTTTCCTTCATGATCTATGTGTTAAGGTCACCTCTAGTTTCAACAATAACATCCTAGTCAACAAGAGCTCGATAAATCTTTTTACCATCACCCAATGAGAAGATGAAAGCACTAGAGCATGTGAAAAATTTGCTCATACCTATTTTCACTAAAGACTTAATAAGTGGAGTCTATAACTACTCATTATGGGAACACTTGTATACACTCCTTAACAGGACTCTGCGTAATATAAAATAAGTAATGAAAAATTAGATTAGAATGAAAAAAGCAGTGTGACCAAACAGAGTTTACCTATGTTTCTACCAAGAAGAGTCTCCCCAACATTATAAATCTCTAAACAAAATAACTAACAGGAGTACCAAAAGACACATTCATGATCACTTTATATTCCTCGAAATCCTGACTACTCCTTTGGCCACCATATGGACTGAGGTGCTAGCTTTTATCAAATGGAGAATTTATATAATATCCTTCATCCATGAAAAATGGCACAAACACGAGAAACCCCAATATGTTCTGCCTTTTTCACCTTGACCATGATTATAAAGTTGAGGAATGTCATGCCTTGGAAACGAAGATAGAAAGATTCATCACCAAAGGTTACCTTCACCACCTCGTGAAAAAGAAAAGAAAAGATGAGCATAGAAGAAAGGAAGTATACATACTTGATGATCTACCTAACATAAAATAATCCTCAAATTAGCTTCGGAAACTATATCTCTTTCTTTTTAATTTTTTTTTATAAAAGCTGTAATATTTTCTTCATATCTCCAATGTCTCTAACAAAAAATCTCTATTATAATCTCTAAACTTATCTCCATAAAAGTCTTCATAGGCGAGATCTCCATGTCTCTAACTGTGTCTCCATGAAAATCTCCACGGGAGATCTCCACATCACCAAAAGTTTCTTTATTGAATCTCCAATCATGTCTTTAATGTCTCCAAAAGGATTAATGATCCTTTTCCACTCTATACAACCACTCATTTAAACACTTTTCTGCATCCTAAACGCATACACAAACAATATTACTTACTTTTACACTCATTTCTTATTACTACACTACTTATTTTAACAAAGTAAGATAATTATTCTCTTTTCTCTCTTGCAAAAATATTGATAAAAAATACAAGATACAAAACAAAAGGCCAACATCCAAACACTTAACCATGATAACACTCTCTTTTCTTTTTTCTCTCGGAATGATGGTGCATGCTTTTTTTTATTAAAAAAAAAACAGTGACCAAAGTTTATTTGTTCAACCTCTCAATAATTGACAACTTTCAATGAAAACTTTGTTAATTGCTTAAAGTTATTATATGTTATCCAAATCATTTTTAGCATTTAATATCGTCAAGAAAACATTTAAGCCATCCTAAACATTTAATTGAACAAAATTCATCATGTGAGTCTTTTTTTGCAGAGGATTTTACTTCTACAATTACAGGATAAAAAACAACTGTATCGTGTTTCTACTCTAATATAAAGGTGTTGAAAAAACAAGTTCATCTACAATATTTGTGTTATTTAACCTTACCTAACTTGTCAAAGTAAGAAAATATGGATTTTACACATGATAGTAGGTAAACAAACCTTAGGAATGGATATTATGAGTTGGTGGTAGGTCAAAATTTTTAAAACTCGGTCAGATTGACTTAACCCGTACACCATATAATCCTTTTGTCTATATATTTATAATTTATGAATTTTTATTTTATTTAGAAATGTTTCATCTTCAAAATTCTTATTAGTGGGCTTCTTATTAGATTTATTTAACATAATAAAAAATAGATTTATCTCCTTATTGGAAGGGAGGGGAAGGTAACTAGAATTAAATGTCGGTGCAAGGTATGAAAATTAGACCTAATATTAGGGGCGCCATAATACCTACAGTCCATTCTGTAGTTCTGCCTCTAAATGCGGATATATGAGAATTAACAATATAACCCTAACTCGTGGATATCTATAAAATTTAACTTAATCTAGTATATTCAACCCGCTTAGATTAAAAAAATTAAATCAATCAGATTTACAATTTATAAAATATTAGAAGTTAGTTTGGATATAATTAGGAATTCAAACCCAATCCAATTATATTTATGAACACCCCTACTCTAATTACAAGTTAGATGAAGAATAGTATGGGCTCTTAACTAGCGTTCCACTCTTAAGGTAGAAAAGTAAAGTACATAATGTCAAGATAGAAGATAAGTTTATGGTATACATATTGTGTGCAACTGATTCTTAATTATTTCTGCTATTAAAGTCAGCCGTAAACAAATGAAAGAGTGATAAATGGTCCTAAAGACATATACCAAAAAAACATGAAAATTAAATTGCCAGAAATCACTTGTCTTTATATATTACTAATTGCGACCAACTGCTTCATATTATGCTCGTGTAGCAGGCAGTCTTCCTCTCTTCTCAAAGGAGTCACCTCGAAAGCAATCACCCTTCCTTTAGCCTAAGTCATATGCAAAATGCACGCCAAACCAAACCTTGCCAAGCCGGCCTCTAGCCAAAACCTTTTCACTATTGGCAAGAAGATACAATGTCTCAACATTTTTCAAAAGTAGTGATGATTAAATTTAAAAATAGCTGACCATTTTTTCTAGCATTATCCAAATCGTGTTTTTCTTGTTTTCATTTTTGATAGACAAGATCTTACTTTCGATTGATAGAAATTCGAGTATTCCAAAACTTCAAATTTTAAAACTATCCATCATCCTTCCATATTATTTAGCTATTCTATTATACATTATTTGGAAATATTTCAATGAGTGCATAACTCTTTCAATGACTCATCCAAGAACATGAATATGTTGCAATCAATATATCATGTTCATTGTTGAACACTGCATGAATCTATTTCGAGATTTGGTGAATGCAAAATCGAATTTCTTGAAGGAAACCTTCATTGTGTTTAAATATGAAAATCCAATAAATTAACAGTTTTAAAAATGGGTGGTCAAATTGAACCAACCCACATCACATCAATTGTGTATTTACGGGGATGTGTAAGAAATACAAATCTTTTTCAATACAATAATAATAATAATAAAACTCAAAGGCATTAGTAAACTCCTGTAACTTGTGACGTAATAATAAAACAATAACTTGTGACGTAATAATAAAACAATATGGGTTCGTATGATGTTTTGCTTTTTTTATTTTTCCATTTTAGTTTCTCAATTTTGTTTCTTTTCAATTGGTGCTTTTAACATTCCATTTATTTGGGATTGGTCTTGATAATTTATTTTTTATGCTTGCGTGTAGAGATCTCGTAGTGTCGCACAAATGTTTCGTCGGTTAGTTAATGCTTGGTTTCACAGGATAAAACTCAATTTCATTGATTTAAAAGAATTAAAGTTTCGGGGATAGAATTTTAAGTTTAAACAAATATTCAGTCCCTTTTTTTGCCAACATCAAGGACAAGTTTGCACGATTAGGGGAAGAGTTTTAAAAAAAGTTGATCATTTCACATTGCCTTTATTTTGGATTTTATTTGGTGTTTTGTTTTAATTACATAGATATGAGGTTCTTAAAATGTCAAGGGAAACTTTGGCACTCGATTTGATAAAATAAAATAAAACAATGTTGATGTAAAACAATTAGGTGTTAACGGACCAACATTGAAACTAAAACAAATATAGTGGGCTAAGGTGGCTGAGCAGGGACAAATTAGCTGGTTCATGCAACCCATGATCTAATGTGCAAGGAAAGTCACTACGATCTAGAAACACAACAACTTCCTCTGGTAGCCTAACACCATCTTCCTTGTAGTGATGGATGTGGCGCGAAAATGACTTTCTTATAAAGTCATGCGTAACGATAGTGGAATAGAAGTGAGGCTCCTACAAATATTTGTTCCTCCCTCTTTTTCTCTCTCATCTTATTGGGATTCGTGTTGATTTGTCAAAAAAGATAAATGTGTCATGTTATTTTATTTTTATTTTGAATTTGATTCTCTTTTTTTTTCTATTTTTTTTTTGCTTATGATCTTTCTTTTAAATTGATCCCTTTTTTTTCAATTTCATCTATCGATATTCAGTTAGTTAAGAATTAGGCTCTGTGATTTTTTTTATGGGATGATTTGGGTCTCATGACCCGGTTATGGGTTTGAAAGGCTAACCCGGATTGACATAAGTTATTTTTTTCATCCTTTTTTACGCTATTTTTTTCTCAATTTCATCCTTCAACATAGGGTTTGTGGGAAATTAAGCTTTGTGATTTTTTTTTCTATAGAGTTATCTTGGTGTCATGACCTAGGTCTCGGGTTTGACGACTTAACTCAGAATGACTTAAATATGTTTTTGTTGAATTCTTTTTTATTTTATCATTCAACATTGGGTTTGTTTAAGAATTGGACTGCATAATTTTTCATGTTTTGCTTTCTATTAGGTTATCATGCTTGCATGATCTGACTCGCTAGGTTTCACAAACTTTCTAAGGTTTGTTGGTGTATTTTTTTTGTTTTTTTCTGTTAATTAATTTTTTTTATTTCATTCTTCTACATTTAAATTATTGTTAATTAGGCATCATAATGTTTATGGGATTGTCCTAGCCTCATGACCCAGGTCTCAAATTAGCATCTAACCTACACAATATATTTTTATAAAGAAGGAAATTTTCTCATTGTCGTGCATGTTTTAATACAAAATTAAGTTATTTTCTTTTACAATTTTTATATTATTTTAGTAACATAATAATCTATCATTTGTTTTATTAGATATGTTTTTGTTGAAATTCATAAATGAGCCCAAGTGGAGTTGAGCGATTAGGCATACATGGCTTAAGCCCAAGATCACATTGCTTAGGCTGATTTAACCTAAGTTGCATGTTTTTCTTACTTCTTAAAACATACTAACAGTACATGGACATCATTGTTTTACATTAAAGGTTTTTTATGGTCTAGCTTGTGGTATAACACGAGCCACCTATTTAGTATTACACTATATTCAAAGTCCTAGTCTTTCCCAAAGTTTCTCTCTATGGTTTTCCTTATGATGGAATTCTAAGTTTTTTTCTTATTTATTGCAAGTGTTCTAAAAAAATTTAGGAGTTGTCACTTTTATTTGAAGGATATTTTTCATTTTTTTTTATCTCATCTTTCTTAATACATGGCAATTTTATTGGTAAGGTATAAGGTAGGGGCAATGGTTTGAATGTGGTAAGGAGGAAGATGACGAGGATCAAGTTGTGCTGGTTGATAAGATTTTTAGTGATGGATCCCAACAATTTATGGTCTCTCGTTGCAACGATCAATGAAAATTGACCTTTTAATGCTCAAACTTCTAGGTTTTTTTTATAAGCAACAAAGTATATGCCAAGAAATGACAAAACACCCTAAAAGGATATCAAAGACAAATATAATAGAAAAACATAAATAAACCAGCAAGAAAATAAAATTTAGAGATTAGCCTGCTGCAAGTTAAGGCACTAAAACTTCAATTCTTAAAATAAAGCTATCACAAATAACTAAAGTTGTCATTTCCAGAACATTAACCATAAGTTCAAAACTCCATCTTCTGTAATAACTCAAACCACCCACTAGAAGCATTAAACAAACCAAAGTTTCTCTTTATGGTTTTTCTTAGGATGGAAATCTAAGTTTTTTTTCTTATTTCTTGCAAGTCTTCTTCTTAAAATTTTTAGGTATCGTCATTTCTATTTGAAGGATATTTTTAATATATTTTTTTTATCTCAGCTTTCTTAATACAGGACAATTTTGTTGGTAAGGTATAAAGTAAAGGCAATGGTTTGAAAGTGATAAGGAGAAAGGCGATGAGGATCAAGTTGTGATGGTTGATGAGATTTCTAGTGATGGATCCTTACAATATATGGTCTTTGGTTGCAAAGATCAATGGAAGTTGACCTTTTAATGCTCAAGCTTCTATTTTTTTTTATAAGCAACAAAGTTTAGGCCAAGAAATGACAAAACACCCTAAAGGGATATCGAAGACAAATACAATAGAAAAACACATGTAAACCAACAAAAACATAAAATTTAGAGATCAGCCTGCTGCAAGTTATGGCAACAAAACTCCAACTCTTACAATAGAGCTATCATAAATAACTAAAGCTGTCATTTCCAAAACATTAACCATAATTCCAAATCTCCATCTTCTGTAATAACCATAGTTTTGAAACCCGACCCGATTATCGACCCGGTCAAGTAATCGGGTCACGGGTCAGATGGGTTGACCCGGGTCAACCAAAAAAAAAAACACCTATATATATAAAAAAAAATTCTCTCCTTTTTTTTGTTGCAAAAGTTGAACTGCTCTGTTTTGATTCAAGCAAATAAACATTTACAAAGACAGCCACTGTATAGTATAAATGGCATTTCAGGAAAGTATAGAAATAATCCCAGACCACTAAGTCCTATAATGACTACAAACTCAAATTTTCTATTTCCATACGCACCCAAGCATACCTTAGTTTCTGAACTTACTGTCTCAACCGCGCTAGATTTCACATTCATTAGATAATGACAATGAGACACCAGAACAAATTTCACAAAACCACATATCAACAATTACTTTAAAAAGAAAAAACCTAAAAAAAAGACCGTGACCAAGGCACTTCAGTTGGCTTAGAAGAATGCTTGCTTCCTTCACCGTGTTCATTTGGTTTCTTGTCTGTTTCTTTGCTCACACCACTAGACTTAATTTTGGCAGAATTTGGACCAGACGGAGTCTCAAGAGGCAATGCATCTTGCAACCAGCGCCGATTCTTTTGATTTAAATTAGAGTCAACTGTTACTCTCTCTTTCTCTGGTTTTCCATCTCTCTTTGACCTCTTAGGACTTTAAGAAAACCAAAGCTGGGTTTCAAAGAGTTGATTTCCTCTTTCATTAATTAGGTTTGCAACTGTCCCCAATATTGCTTTGTTCTTCTTCAGCGTTTTGGCCTTTTAAAAGGCCAAAACGACGTCGTTTAATGACTGCTAATATTAAAAAAAAATAGACTGGGTCTCAACCGGGTTTGACCAGGTCCCAGGTCGACCCGCCGGGTCGACCGGGTTTCACCGGGCCAACTCCCAAGCGGGTTTTTACCTCCACCCGGACCGGTCCCAGGCCCGGGTCGGCTGGGTCCCCGGTCGACCTGCCAGGCCGGTCCGGGTTTTAAAACTCTGGTAATAACTCAAACCACCCACTAGAAGCATTAAACAAACCTTGTTCAATCTTTATAGGTACCTTTAATATTACAACAACAAAAAATAATCTATATGAAATCAGTAAAGCATCAATACAAAGTAATAAACCCATTTTTTATATTAACTCCTTATCTGGCAACATGACAATAAGATAGAGAACCTAAAAGAAAAACATAATGACAAGTGAAAATGAATAAGTATGATATTTTGAAGGTCTAACAGGATGTTTGTTCATCCAATTAATAATAGAGGCAGAATATGACTTAATACCAAAATTCATTCGAAGGATAATTCTAGGGTTTTGATTAAAACAAGCAATTCAACCTCACTTGACTTCTTAATTCCCACATAGGCTGAAAAAATCTCATTACTATCCCATTATGATCATGTAGTACCCTTAAATTCCACTAGGTCCAAGTTTATCCTTAGAAGATCCATTAACAATCCGCTTTAGAGTATACAAATAAGGAGGAATGTAAGTGAGAGGCCTTAAACATTTGATATTAGTTTGGTGTGTTTGGTATTGTGGTAGCTGTTGTGGTTGTGGTTTGAAAAAAGTTGTTTTTATAAAAAATACTTTTACTTGAGGTTGGTTTGGAAAAATATATGTTTGGTTAAAACTGTAGTTGAAATTGAGGTTGAACAAAAAGTAGTTAATGTGTTTGGTTAAAAGAATGCTTTTCAAATTGAGGTTATAAAATAATTAATATATATATATATATATTGATGGTAAATATTGTAGATTTAACTACTGTTATTACATCATGAAATAAATAATATTGATATCAAATATTTTTTTATTATTCCATTAAACTACGGACAATTTCATCACGTATGAAATCTATCAAACAAGAACTACATTTTCCATGGTTTCTTAAGCGCGCAACAACATCAGGTAAAAATATTATCAAGAATAAAATTGGGAGTGCCATCAAATTCTGCAAATGCTACATCGTCAAACAATCTCCTTCTAATTTTTCAAATAAAACACAATAAAAAATAAAAATAAAAATTGATTTTTTTTTTAACTGGGTCGGACCCGGCAAGAACAAAATTGAGATTGCGATTAAATTCTGCAAATGCTACGTCATCAAGCAATCTCTTTCTAATTTGTTGAATAAAACACAATTAAAAAAATAAAAATTAATTTTATTTAACTGGGTCGGACCCGGTTCAATACATTAGCTTCGGACCGGACCCAGTCGGTCCGGAACAGTAACCGGGATAGTGGAGAGTGACTCCACTGTTCACGTGGTCACTCTCCATTGTGTTGTTCCGCAAACCTGCGGTTTTATTGAAATTTAAACGGTCCCACAGTGAATAGTAAACTGAGATTATGCATAACCAAACATTTAATACCTGCGGTTTACGTTAAACCCAGCCGCAGCCGCGTAAACAAACAGCCTCTAAACCATCCTTGGATATTAATAAATCAAGTGCTCAATAATAAAAATTTGAGAAAATAGCTTTGATCTAAACACACACTCTAGTCAATATTAAGAAAACACAATATCATAATTAGGTATCCTTTTATTGAAGATTAACTCATTACATGTAAGCTAGATAAACCATAAAATTATAAAGAAAAGCATGAAGCATTCCTTGCTCTGAAATCTTCCATGAACAAGATGTTCCCATTAATGAAATAGACTAGATAAACTTTTAAGGCAGTATCAAGATATACCCAACAATCAATAAACCTAGCTCAAATACGCCAAATATTATGACAATGAATGAGAACATGGTAGACCTCTGTGGTTTCTATCCTTCTTGTCTCCTTACAGTTCTTGTATGGATTATAGATCTTTTCAAGATTAGGTTATGGACCGATGACAACATTTGGAGATGGACTATTTCAGCATGATTGTCTGGTCATTGTGGAAATCGCGGAAGGATTCCATTTTCAATAATGCACCAGGTGATCCCCTGTTGATTGTTCATATAAGCATCTTTTCTTCTTTCGGATTACCAAGGCCAGTCAAATGCATCGATCATCGGGGAACCAAATGTCCGATGGCATCCTCCTCCCAAAAACTGCTTTAAAATCAATGCCGATGTTGATATTTCTTTGAAAGGGCGGACTTGGTGCGGATATTTCCATTCTTTCATTTTCTTGAACTCGTGTAAAGAGAAATGCCAGCACACTCTCTTAGCAAACAAGCCTCATCTATCTCTTGGGAGGTGGTGTTGCTTGAGGAATGCCCACCCCAACAATGTGATTTAATAAAAGTTTCATCCTAATCCTAATATTTTGTTCGTTTTTGTATTTCAAAAATGCTTTTGAAAAAATTTAAATTTTTTTTATTTACTTTAAATTAATATTTTTTATTGTTTTCAAATCATTTTAATATACTGATGTTAAAAATAATTTTTAAAAAATTAAAAAAATATATTATTTTAATGCATTTTCGAGTGAAAAACATTTTGAAAAACAACCGCAACCATACTCTCAAACACCCCAATATTCCTCTTAATAAAAACTCATTTTCATTCTCAACACACATTTCTTTGGATGATTGGTTTTAGTTATCAAGCACACCAATGATCTTTTAGCTAAATGATATTCTTGCACATACAAAAATCTCATCTTTCTCAATTCAATTTTAATAAAAATTAGAACGCGCCCATACACATACATATATATGAAACACTTTCAAAAACTCAATATATTAATTCTAATTATAAGGTACTCTGTAAACCACTAATATGAGTTTTACACGAGTGGAAGTACAAATGGAGTATTTAATTATTGCCTCATTTAATGTTTTCTTAATATTTCCCTAATGAAAAATGATTTCATTAGATTTTTCTTATAGTAACGTTATTAACATATATACATTCACTGAGAAATATTCTATTTCACTTGAGAAATTATTACGAGCATAAAATTCTATCTCTTCAAACTCTTAATTTAATTTACACATCATCACATCAAATTATTTGAATGCTGACCAGCTCGTTGCCTCCTCGCATCCTTATGGAGCTCTGGTCCTAGCTATGGATGCAGCAATATATAATTACAGTTCTTAACGATATTATAAGCATAGAATACTTTATATATTATACAACATCATCATAAGTTGTGCTTAAACATCTTTAATTGCAAATTACTATGTAATATGTTGCTTTCGCCTTCATGCCCTAGCTATATATGCACCATGTCAAAGTGCACAATTATGCTGTTTGATTTGCTATCCAAATGGGCAACAAAGCAGGTTTAAAATCTATAAATGACACATCAATCAACTTGATAAATTACTGAATAATCTTTAGTTTAACTAACTAAATAATATCTCGCACTATGAATCAAAATGAATGAGTTTAATAAGTTCAGTAAATTTAATAATATAATTATAAAAAAGCCAACGATAAAAAAAAATCAAAGGAAAAATCGACAATGTCTCAATGATTTTAAAAAATAAATATTTGTCAATGTTATGAAAAGATACTTTCTAAATATTATAACAAAGTTTCAATGATTTTATTCGATAACAAAACAAAAATTGAATGAGAAATGGTTAACCTCATAAAAAATAAAAATAAAATCTTAAGCTCAATTACCAGTAAATCAAACGCTCAAAAACATATTGAAAAAAAAGGACAAAATAACCTTACTCGAGTCGACATGCCAAATTTGCGGGCAAATTGTGAGGTCAATATATACCTATACATAAAAAATTGAATAAAACAAACGAGGTCACCTCTCAAGTAAACTAAATAATGAAAGGAGAGACTAAAGAAAATCGATTAGAGAAAAAGTAAAAACAAAACCGAGTCAACCCAGGTTAATTAAACTAACTCATAACCCTAGATATGAGATCAGAATAACCTCATAGAATGTCCAATAATCAAATGTCAAATGATGAAATTAAAAAAAATAAAAATAAACAAAGAACCTTAAAGAAAAGGATTGAAGTCAAATCATGCTAATATCTGAAACTCGTGACTCGGGTCATAAGACTAGATTATTCCATAGAAGGCAAATAAAAAAAATCACGAAGCAAAATTCTCAATCATCCAAAATTTAAAAACAAAATAAATCAAGAAAATGATAAAAAAAAAACAAATAGCAATCAAAACAATGAATATCAAATATGTTAGATAAAACAATTGAAGGGAGTTGAAACTAAAACACAATCCCAATTTTATAAGTCATTTGAAATAAACAAAAATTATAATAAAAAGAACATAGACCAAAGTTGAAGGAAAAACAAATGGAATGGCTACTTTGAAAAATTGGAGGGATAGACATGGAAATCAAAAGAGAGAGAGAAATAAAGGAAAAGAAAAGAAAAGAATGTCGACACCAAACTAGAGGTCCATTGGCCACATACACCACTCATGGATGGAGATGCCACCAAGATGTTTCAAATGTTGCCATGAAAACAACCATTTATTAACCAGAAAATGCCTCACACGCCACTAAATAGAGTGAGTGTCTCCCACTCACTAACACATGCAACTTGATTATAACTATATGAAAACACTCATTTATGTCAGCTTAATAATTTCTTTATCTTAAAGGGTAATTCTATCATTTTACTATGCTTAAAAAAAGAAAAAGAAGAAGAAGCCATCAAATTCCAATTCAATATTATTTCCTTTTAGGGATAATTAAGTAATTTTACTATGCTAAAAAATATGAAAAGACCATTTTCCCAATCAACATGGTAATGATCAATGGATCATATGGAAAAGATGATATTACCCTCATCAGCAAAGCCATTGGTTTTATGTTGAGAAAAGCAAAAATGTAAAAATATTATTCTAATCCATAATGTTTTGTGTTTTGGTTCTTTGCATTGAATCACTAACCTCTTTTAATTTCTTTTAAACTGTTTTTTTTTGTTAACTAAGGTACATGAAGGGAAGAATGTTACATATAATTTACTTAATTTAAGATATATAAAACTTTATTATAATATCGATACTAAAGATGATAATAATTCTTATTATAATACTAAATTAAATTAAATTATTGTTATTTTATTGCTAAATAATAATTATAGTTTTCATAGGGACATCTTGGTGAATTAAATGTAAGAATTAAAATAGAAGTCACTATCTAATTTTATGGTAAATAGAAACTCTAACTAGTCTTTAGATTTCTAGGTAAAGGGTTAATTATGTAATAGAAAAGATACTCATCGTCCTATACATCCTACCTAAGATATGTTGCCTTATTGCTTATTATTTTATGACAAAGATACTTATTGTGATTTACTAAGATTTTCCTAAACTAGTGCTAATCTAAGATATTGATTTAGAAACATGCCTTGCAATAAGGTCAAATTCTCACTTTTAGAATACGAGCGTTGGAACCAATAAGATGGTAGCGATCAATTTGAACTGTTGCCCGTTCTATTTAATTGTACTAAAAAAGGACTCAACGACCTCTACTCACACTCATAGGATCTTGATGGGACAATATTGATTCAGCCTAGGTTCTCTCATGGGATAATGTTCTAACATATGAAAAATAATGTTCACACATTGATAAAAATAAAAAGAATGAGATATTTACAAGTAAAAACACACACACACCTAAACACATGTCGTAGCCTTGAAGGCGACTCCATTAGTAAGATAATGATTTGTTGTATGATAGAAAAGTGAATCAAAGAGGATTTTTCAACTCACAAATCATGTTCACATTAAAAAAAAAATACATACATATATATAATTTGTTTTAAAAATAAATTGATTTTCTTGATTTTTAAAAGATATGATCCATTTAAGAATTGTATTACCTTTAAGTTGAATAAAATCACACCAAGTAAATCAAAAATGTTTTTTTTACAGAAAAAATAACAAAGTCTCATCATATAATTGATAGGACTCGTTTGAGGATCTATTAATGGGTCACAAATTCAATAAAAACAACTACTCAAACCTTTATACATATGTGTGAAAATACTGTTTAAAATATTGAAAACAAAAAGGTTAAAAAACACTTACACTCAAAACACATTCATACATGTTTAAAATTAAAAGGTTATTTTTTTATAAATTATGGAAAACGTAATAATAATAATATATAAAGATGCTCCTGCAACTTGGTGATTACACCATAAGAAAGGCAAATTATCTCAGAGAACGAGAGAAAGACACAGTAATTATTTTAATTAATGTATACACAGGAGGTGTAAAGTACGTAATGTTATAAATATTTCCATTTCTCCATTCCCATACGATCTTCTTCCCTGTTTCCCATGAAATGTACTGTCACCCTCCATTAGTCAACCCAAATGAACAAACTTATGTTTTATTTCAAAAGAAAATCTAAAAAACTTTACTGGATTTAATACAAAAGGCTGCATTATTGCTGTTCATTTGATTTTTGGATGGCGTTGTAAGTCAAAGCATCCGATGAGCCGCCCGCATTACTTGACTGTGCAAATACGCATCTTGCCTGGCCTCACGTTATGATTGACGGCAACTCTTGGCAGTGTGTATTCTCCATGCTTTGCAGTAGTTCCCATTTCTCCTCCCCTCATGAACAACTGAAAATCCCTTTTCTTTTTATATATATAAAAAAAGAGGAATGGAAAATAATTCCAAGTTATTTCCAAGAAGTGTGCTCCCTTCGTTTGTGGTTTCGTTTTCTTATATATAAAAAATATTGAGATCGAAGTTTTTTGAGAAAAAAGAAAAGAATTTGTATTTAAATACTAATTAAGAATTTGAGAATCGGAAAACAACTCTATATCGGGGA
>Ga0307513_10003416_pt1 | contig 21572 bp, 21 predicted proteins | sample 15_EM_MG_FD_202174 | JGI IMG/M metagenome (GOLD analysis project Ga0307513, IMG submission 202174) | Populus trichocarpa ectomycorrhiza microbial communities from riparian zone in the Pacific Northwest, United States - 15_EM | ecosystem: Host-associated > Plants > Roots > Unclassified | place... | reverse complement strand
TCCATAGCTAGCGCTGCATGATTCTTTTGTACCTTTAAACATAATAACGATTTGATTAAAAAAAAAAGAAAAAAAAAGAAAACAACTAAGGGATAGGACCACGAACCAGCTCTCCTCCACCTCCGGCGATTGAAATCTCAACACCACGGGAAATCATCGTGACTTTCCCCCACCCACCTCTCTTCACCCATCATGGCTACTGCCTAGGGGTTGACGTTAAGCCATCTTCCCTCCTCTCCTGGGGCACGCATGCCTCCCCTCCTTGGGGTTCTCGTTCCCGTTCATCGTTGACAGCCGCTCATGAAGTTCGGTTCTCCCCCTTACTCCGCATTTGCTTTGCACCTCGCTTAGCATTTTGCACGGTCGGAGAGCTTCTCGCTTCGTTCACGGTCGGCGATATGGCCTCCGCACTGTCGGTCGAAGTAGGCTTCGGTTCTGCTGGGCTTGTACCTCTGATGGGGAAATCTTCGGTTAGTAACATCACGGTCCCGCTCGGTTTCGCTGTCATCCGAAAAGCCCTTGCTATGCCCCGTTAGTCGGTTGTGGCTTGCCCGCTCGCGATCCTTCCTCTACCCCCCTCCCGGTTCTGTCCGCTGGCACCGTACTGCCCCATAAGCTGGCACCTTACTGCTGATCCTCCTCCCAGGCTGCCACCCTACTGCTTCCCACCGGCTGGCACCCTACTGCTACTCACCGGCTGGCACCCTACTGCTCACCCTCCTGGCTGGCATCCCCTCTGCTCGGTGGCTCCGCTCGCCCTCCTCCCCCTCCGATCGTTCGGCCCTTCCTCGGTTACGCCTCGTCGTGGTATAGCACTGCCTCTGTGGCTTGGTCCAACGCCTGGGAACGAAGTAATGACCTGCCCGACAGTACATCATGGTTTTTTGGTGGGCCCTCAACCTATGAATTTTCCCGTGTCGACGGTCATCTAGCCTCTCCCCCGGGCCCCGAAAGGGCCTTAGAACTGCCGTCGTTTCTTTTGTTTTGGGGAGCCTGCTGAAGGGTTTGGGTCTCTCTACCTGTACATTTCTATGTATTGTTTCCTTACGTGTCTGGGGTATATTATCTTAGGTGCTAAGCGGGGGAGACTTTTGCTATGGACTCGGGGTGTTTGATTTTTCCCATAAAGAGGTGAAGCGGGCGGCGGGTTTGCATTTATAGCTTTTTTTCTCTTCATAGCTAGCGCTGCATAAGGCTTTTTGTATCTAGAAACAAATAACGCATGATTACAAAAGAAAAAAGAAAAAAAACAACCAAGGGATATGACACGAACCATCTCTCCTCCACCTGCGGCGATTGAAATCTCAACACCACGGGAAATCATCGTCACTATCCCCCACCCACCTCTCTTCCCCTATCATGGCTTCTGCCTAGGGGTTGACGTCAAGCCATCTTCCCTCCTCTCCTGGGGCACGCATGCCTCCCCTCCTTGGGGTTCTCGTTCCTGTTCATCGTTGACACCCGCTCATGAAGTTCGGTTCTCCCCCTTACCCCGCACTTGCTTTGCACCTCGCTTAGCATTTTGCACGGTCGGAAAGCTTCTCGCTTCGTTCACGGTCGGCGATATGGCGTCCGGACTCTCGGTCGAAGTAAGGCTTCGGTTCTGCTGGGCTTGTACCTCTGATGGGGAAAGCTTCGGTTAGTAACATCACGGTCCCGCTCGGTTTCACTGTCGCGCCAAAAGCCCTTCCTATGGCCTGTTAGTCGGTTGTGGCTAGCCCGCTCGCGATGGTTCCTCTACCCCCCTCCTGCTTCCGTCCGCTGGCACTGTACTGCCCCATAAGCTGGCACCTTACTGCTAAAACTCCTCCCCCGGCTGGCACCCTACTGCTCCCCTCTGGCTGGCACCCTACTGCTACTCACCGGGTGGCACCCTACGGCTCATCATCGTTGGCTGGCATCCCCTCTGCCCGGTGGCTCCGCTCCCCCACCTACCTCTCTCTCCCTCCTGCGATTTACTCTACGGTCGCAAACCTCGCTTAGGTTACGGTTGATCATGGTACTGCACTGCCTCCTTGGTCTCTCCTAAATGCCGACGCGTCGCCATCTTCCGGTCAGTCCCTACCGTGAACCGTCCTGCCCCTTCCGGTGACTAGCCGCGGGGCCTTTTGGTTAGCCATATTGGCAATAGTAGTTACATCTAGTTATTTCCTTGATTCTCTTCCTAGTGTTACCAGGGGGCCTGCAGAAGGGTTTGGGTCTCTCTCCTGTACGTTTCTATGAGTTGTTTCCCTACGTGTCTGAGGTGCGAGTCTTAGGTGCTAGTCGGGGGAGGTTTCTTCTATCGTCTCGAGGGGTTTGATTTTTCCTATGATGAGGTGAAGCGTGCGGTTGTTCTTGGGCTTATAGGTTTTTTTCTCTTCATAGCTAGTGCTGCATAAGGCTTTTTGTACCTAGAACAAATTCCGCATGATTACAAAAAAAAAAAAAAACAACTAAAAGGATAGGATCTTCACGCAACCATCTAAGTACTTTTCTATACTCAAGATATTGCAGGACGATTACTCTTTATAAAATGCTCCTCCACTACGGGAGCTTACGCTCTAAGAACCTGGAGACTATTGTGATAGTCTCAACGGGCTGCTCGAACATAGGACTAGTGTGATAGTTCTATCAAGCACGACAATCCACCCTTCTTAATATCTGACGAGATAGTATCCTCCGACGGATCACTCCAGACCAGCAAGCCAGTTCCGTACTATCTGAAGAGATAGTATTTCCGAAGGCCGTATTATAGAAATAGGACTACTTACTTTAGTATACGACTATCGTTGCCTGTTGCATAACGACCTAACGATAGGATTGTTATAGTATGGCTTATACGAATATACTGTCCTGCCTTTTGGACATTGTAACGCGCCATCAACTTTCCAAGGAAATGATCAATGATGTGTTCCGTGACATGTTGGATGTAGGGGTTATGGCCTATATGGATGTCATCCTAATCTATTCTGAGACCATAGAAGAACATGTTGCTATGGTAAGCAAAGTAATGGACAGGCTGCGGAAGGCAGGCCTATGTGTCAGCATAAAAAAGTCAACCTTCCATGTGAGACAACTAGAATTCCTGGAATACAAGATCTCTGACCCTGGAATATCAATGACAACCAAGAAGGTTGAGGAGATCACGGCGTGGTTACAGCCACAAAAGGTCGTTGATGTGCAACGCTTTATGGGCTTTGCCAATTTTTGCCGTCAGTTCATTAAGGGGTTTAGTAAGATAGCAAAACCTTTAACCGACCTAACAAAGAAGGGAATCAAGTGGAATTTGACGAATTCTTGTTAAACGGCATTTGATGAGCTCAAGAGAGCTTTCACAACAGGTCCAATATTAACTTACAGAGATGAAACTCGTCCAACGAAGTTGGAAACCGATCCAAGTCACTTTGCCCCGATAGCCGTTTTATCGCAGCTATGTGAAGACGAGCCATGGCACCCAGTGGCCTTTCATAGCCGAAGGTTCGCCCCCACTGAAGTAAACTATGATGTTCACGATAAGGAAATGACAGCTATGGTTGCGGCATTTCGTGAATGGGAATACATGTTGAGATCCGTTGAAGACCAGATAACTGTTTATACTGATTATAAGAATTTGGAGTCCTTCAATACTACCAAGATTCTCAACAAAAGACAACACCGCTGGGCTGAATTCCTACAATAGTTCAATTTCAAGGTTGTTTACCCCGAGGGAAGGCTAAACGCAAAGGCCGATGCATTGTCTAGGCGTAGGGACTACGGCCCTGAAGGGGGGAGTAATTCTGATCCTTCCATGTTTTCCCATCCGCATCAGTATGTTGGTCAGGAGCGGGACATCTTGCAACCACAGGTGTTGCAGTCCTGCTAAGGGTTTCGGCTGCAGTCCGCGTTTAAGACAGCTCTACTCAAAGCAGCCGACCAAGACTAAAGCTACTTGGATACATTCAAGTCAGTACTCAAGGGCGAGAAGAATGTTGATACCAGTCTAAGTATCATAAAGGATTTACTCTGTTATAAAAACAGGTGGTACATCCCCAAGGATGAGGCCTTGAAACGAATAATCATGGAAGCTGAACATGATTCACGCATGGCTGGACACTTCGGAACCTACAAGACAATTGGTAGGGTTAGGGCAAACTTCTACTGGCCAAAGATGGATGAACAGATCAAGGAATATGTTCGCTCATGCGACATATGTCAACATAACAAGGTCATCCGGCATAAGAAGTATGGGCTATTAGAACCTATAGATGTTGCGATGAGACCGTGGACCTCTATATCCATGGACTTCATTGTGGGGCTACCCAAATCAGAAGGGTATACGAAAATATGGGTCATTGTGGACCGGTTCACAAAGATGGCACATTTCATCCCCCTCAAGACAGAAGAGTACATCAAGGAACTGGCTCTAATCTTTCTGAAGGAAATCTCGCGCCTTCATGGGCTCCGAGAAACAATTATCTCTGACCGAGATACCTGCTTTACATCCAAGTTCTGGATGAGCCTAATGCAACTATTGCAAGTCAAGTTAAATGTTTCCACCGCGTTCCATCCCGAAACCGATGGGCAAACTGAAAGGGTTAACCAGACACGGGAACAGTACTTACGTAGTTACTGTTCGTATCAGCAGGATGATTGGGTGTCGCTACTCCCTTTCGCGGAGCACGCCCATAACATTGCGCTATCAGGATCCGCTAAGGCTAGTCCTTTTGAAATTACTTATGGATTCACTCCTCAGACACAGTGGTCGGGGATAGTGTCAGATAATCAAGGAATACATTCAGACAGTGAGCTCGTAGTGCAGGACTGGGAAGGGACATGGCAAGAAATCCGAGAGACATTACAACAGGCACAAGAAAGAGAAAGGAAATGGCATGATCAAAAAAGACAGCCTTCTCCTGAATATGTCACACTAGACGATGTCACCCAGGGCAGGGCAAAGAAAGCAGACCGCGTAATGTTGAACAGAAAAAACATTTGCACAAAGAGGCCTATGGAAAAGCTGGACCATAAAATGTTTGGACTATTTGTAGTCAAGCGGAAAATTCGATCCAGAGCCTATGAGTTAGAATTGCCTGCCGGATGAACAATGCATCCAGTGTTCAATGTGGGATTGTTGGAGCCTTACCCTGAGGATCCTATCGGAAGACATCAGTTCGCAATGCCGGCACCAGACATTGTAGATAGTGAGCCCAGTTATGTTGTCGCGAAGGTCGTTGACAGTCGGTCGTATGGCAATCCTAAGTCAAAGTTGCCTCACCGCTTTGTGCAATATTTAGTTGCTTGGTACGGGTATGGACGAGAGGAAAATTGCTGGGAACCGTTCGAGATGTTGGAAGGCACTGCTATGCAGGCCTTGGTAAACTTCCACCACAGGTCCCCATCAAAACCTAGAGACCATAGGGTTAGTGATGCACCGATGCGTGGAAAGAAAAGACAACACTAAGATCTGCGGACAGATCTAGAGAAGAGGGGCGTGGTGTAACGACCTGACAGATAGGTAGCTACAGTGGACTAGACTGAAGCCCGTATGGTATACCAAGTGGGAACCGTATTCAGGATAGGCCAGTATACTTAGTATACCACCGGTAGACATGAGTTGGTACAAGTGTCTACAAATTGACTTGGTGACATAGGGTTAGACATGGTAACCAAGGTAGGCCAATGTTACCCTACTAGGGAGGGTAACCTTCGGAGGGTATGTTCGCATAAAGCTAAGGACGCATAGTAAACGTTGCACGGGTCTTCGGGGTAAGATTATATATTGTCGCGCAGACTCCCCAAGGAAATAAAGGCATGGAAGGGTGAAGTTACCTTACCTTAGAAACATGATTACCCTACCTTGGGACCACAGTTACCCTACTGAGGTACCCCAGTTACCCTACCTGCACCGACAAAGTCATCTGCAGACTTAGGGGGAAGTTATCGCGCTATAGTGGGGCTGTTAGATGATCAAAGGGCCGCTTCGTAGGGCACGAAACGGGCAACTGAGCGAGCCGGAGTGGTCTGAACCTCCTGTAACTTTCAGGGGATATTCCTAACACCCCCCTGCGGCCCCAGTGTTGGTACGGCGCGACAGCACTGTACGGCCGTGTAGTTGTGTGCTTCCTAGTAAAGTAGGATCCAAAGAACGGCTCCCACAACACAGTATGAGATGTGGCCGTCCAACCGACCAGAAGCTGTTCGCAGGATATATAAGTGGTGTGAGGGTGACCGCCTCCTGGGCCGCCACCTGGATACCACCTGGGAACCACCTCCGGGCATACTTTGACCTCCAGGTCGTTGTATGGTTAACAGTAGAGGGCTTGGGGCTTACTGGGGAAGCTGCAAGGATTCCAGAACAACCACCCCAAAGCCAGTCCAGGGTTACCCCGTGAACTGTAGCATTACCATGGGTTATTAGTGGACTCTAGAGGTGTGAGTCTTGTCACGATTTAAGAGGGTCCCGAATGGTTGACTGTGGGTAGTGCCCATGCAGTCAGGCAGCAGGAGATTTCTTATCGTGGGAGCATGCAGTCAGGGTTAGAAGCTTAGTATAGGCAAGGAGATTTGCCGATGGACTGCGTAGCTTGAGGAGACAAAACGAGCGCTGGGCCAGTGAGACCCAATGGATATTATCTCTACGGTGGGCATGTCGGTCGGCCACTGACATGCTACCGATAGGAAAGGGGTTTCGCTCATGCAGATGTAGTTGGAGAGACATTACCGGAAGGACTTCCTATTTGTGGAGATAGATAATATCCGAGCGGTCCGACTGCCTCCGTGTATTAGCCCACTCTAGGCGGGTGAGTTGGATAGCCCTGAGCTGAGCAGGGTGCTCGCAAAAGGTCAGAATGGTTGACGGGTGTCCTCTGACTTTACATTATTCTACTTGACTAAAGCGAGAGACACCCTATTCTGATAACCAATGATCCTCAAGAGAACTTATTGAGTGAAGCTTTCAGGCTTAACGATATTAAGTTTTACCGGTTGATTCTACTTTCAATTATCTTTATCTTCATTTCATCCTTACTTCTACTTTGACGCTTCGGTGCCGTCGCAATCTTAGGATCCGTCTTCCTACAGAGTGCCCCCATTACCCTAGGTGTCAGTGGACCAGTTCCTCGTGATGGCAATTCCCGGTAAGTTGAGTTCTTCTCCTCGTAGAATTATCTGATTTACTAATTGTTTGTTCATAGCTGGAGCCCTGGGTGGGGTACATGCTGGTCACGTTAGCACCATTGTCCTGCACCCGAGCTTCCTTGAGGATGTCATGAATGTTATAGCTGGCCAGCCCCATGGTGCCACTCGGAAAGCGATGCGAGGTCATCTAAAACTCGACAGCGGTGCTCTCTGGACTTCTCCTCCTTCTCCTTCTCCTTCTCCTTCTCCTCCTTTTCCTTTTCCTTTTCATTGTCCTTGTCCTTGTCCTCCTCCTCCCCGTGGTGCACCTCGCCATGGGGGTGTTCCTCCGTCCCGCCGCACTCCTTCTTCTCCTCTTCCTGGGGGTACACCTCATCGGCGTGGGGTCCCACTCCGTGGCCCTGGAGCTTCTTCCTATCACTCACCCCCAGCCAATGACGGTAGTGACAATGCCCGTGACAACAGTCACACATCTCATCCACCGGTACGCTATGACTTGTATGGTGGCCCTGGGCGGACTAGCCGGACTCGTGCTCGTGGTACTAGGAGCCATGCTGGGGGAGTTGTTAGACAAGGATATTTAGTTGGGGGTGTGGTTTCTGGGATGGGAGATGCTAGTAGTAGTGAGGAAGGTGGAGCCAGAGGTGCCCATGGACACCATGATACTGGGCAGGTGGGTACTGGGGGAGATGGTAGCAGTAGTAGTAGGGTGGGGACTGGGGCCGTAGGAGGCACCTCGGCACACCCCGCCTCAACAGGGCCATCTGGGGCTGGAGTTAGTAGTCGGACCCCGCGGACCCTAGTTCCCCTGACTAGTGGTTGGGGTTGCAGTGGTTGGAGTGGGGCTCGTAGGCACTCTGCGGGCCCTGGTGGCCGGGGTTGGACTACTGGTGGTAGTACACTGCGAACGCACTGCGGGAGTGGTGGCCGGAGGGTAGGCCCTGGTGCTGGTGGAAGCGCTACCACCTAAGGATATTCGGGGATGGTCTTTTTCTGTCTCTTAATTTCTCTCTTTTTTCAACTATTATGACTTTCTTTCTTCTTGTTTTCTATTACTCCATAGCATAGTCCCGATGTGGTGGGAAGGATGGTGCAGTCTTTTCTCACTTTGGCACAAATCATACGACTAATCCAAAGCTCCGAGTCACATCTAACTTAGTATAATTCCCGTTTATAGAACTCTTATTGCTTTTTATACACTCTTTCTTTAACTTCACCATTTTGCTATGTGAACTCTGAACACAGTAACTTCCTAGCATGACTGTGGTTTTGATTTAGGCATATCAGTTGGCATATGATTTGGGCATATTGTTTGGGCATATGGCTTGCGCATATGGTTTGGGCATATGGCTTGAGTGTATGATTTGAGCGTATGATTTGGGCATATGGTTTGGGGGTATGATTTGTGAGTATGGCTTGGGGGTATGATTTGTGCATATGGCCCCAGTGGATCGACAAGCCTTCTGAATAGGGCATATGATTTCAAGCAGTGAATAGAGTGTATGAATTGGGCGTATGAATTGGGCGTATGAATTGGGCGTATGGCCTGCTGAGACAATATACTTTACCAGACTAGGCAACTCGGATGTCCAATCCGTGTTGTGAATTATTCTGGTTCAAATGGTATGAATCATTTCATGCAAATAAATCCAGTATATACTTTGAGGTATGGCGTTTTTGATATATGCTCACACAATAACATAATCTTGTATCAAAAGAGAAATGTTCGGGAGGGGAATATACGAAAAGGCCGGGCCCCGGGCGTGGAAAGTTCCTTGACAGGGGGCTGTCCGGGGCACTAAACCGGGCACGGGCAAGGCCGCGGGCAGGGGCAGGGGGTGAAAAAATAACCCACCGCCCCAGGTATTTGACAGGGGCTGGGCAGGGAATTGGGGCGGGACCCGCCGGTTTTGGGGCCCCGGAGGCGCCATACTGAGCACTACATCCAGTTTCACTGGCTTATCACACAACCCCCTGCCAATTACCACCATCGATCACCATCAGTCTATAGGCTTCACCTTGGGTCTTGTTGTACTCTCCCAAAGCCAGTTGAAGAGGGGTGCCTGTGATTCTGATATCACCTGGACGGCCATTTAGGCCTAATGTTTATTCCAACATTATGGATAAAGGTTGGATCGACCAAGGCTAACCGTTCGTTCGTGATGGATCTTTTGTCTTTTGTTGATTGAATTTTTATTATTGATCCTCCTCGTAAGGTGGACGGAGGTGGTGTTGTACATGAACAGGTAGATTTTGATTTATTGGCTTTTGTTTAGGCGTCTGAAGTTGAAGTGTTGGGAAGATCATCATTGTCAGGTTTGTTTCTAGTGGACACACACGACTTGGTGACTTGTGTCGTTATGTAAGATGTTGGAGGAGTGAGAAAGACGATTGGTGATGTGTATGTTCCTCGCACTACCAAATGGCGAGAAGGGACTACAACTGAGATCACATGACCTGGTTGTCAGTTTCTCCAGGGCACTTTGTGTGCCAGACACGATTCTTGAAACCTGGTTCCAAGATCCTGCAGCATCAACATGACAGACTGTCATGCCGTATGGTTGACACAGTCTTGCGATCAGAACAGGCTATTTGTTCATCCCGTGGGTTGTTTTACCATTTGAAATGCTAGCACTATTGCTTGTTTGTCAGTGCCACGCGGACACTGTTTTCATCTGATGGTAAAGCTGGTCGTAAACATGTTGCTATTGTTGCAAGGCTGGTAGTGGAAAAGCCTGTGGATTTGGTTCGACGACGGCCAATGTGGAAGAAGATCCCAGGATCAGATTATGATGACATACTAGAATACGTCAATTTGGGTAGTGATAAGGAGATGTGGACGAGACTGAGGAGTGGTCTGGACCCACTTCCAATGTCTCGTGGGTGTGTCAGCCGGTGCCCTTTTTGGACCCCGAACTTGCAACGAATTGGCTCCACTTTGAATTGCCAGAGACAGATTAGAACAAAGTTTCCGGTAGTCTACAATGACTATAGTGTCATTCGTTGAGTGTACAGTGCCAGGTTATTGAGATCCTGACAAGAATTGATTCGAAAGATGATTGAAGAAGCTGGTAACTTGGTCATTTTTAAGATCGCATGACAACTTTAGTCGAGGCGAACACTTGCTTTGATGAGGAACTCGACCCGCGAGGTTGTTAGCCATCATGCCGACATTAGCGACGTCATCACCGCACAATTGTGCCCTGGTAGTAAACAACCTTGGCAACAATCTAGGATTGTAATGGATCCTGCCTGCGAGTTGAAAAATAACGTGAAGAGGAGCCCGACTGACACTGGTCCTCGTCTTGATGATATTTGCTACCTCATTATATCATATTGTTTAAAGGAATAGCCAGACAGCTTGAGACACTTGATCAACTATGGTTTGATGCATGCTGTTCCTGACTGGCATTCCGCCGAGGGTGTACTCCTACTGAAGGCAGACAAACATGGATACGACATCGTGAAAAGCTGGAGGATGATTCAGCTGCTGCCGACTATTCCAAACGTGGTTGAAAGAATTATTCTCTTGCATATTGCCCAGCATGCGACACTTGGTCAGACTCAGTTTGGATCTAGATGCAAGAGGGGTGTTCATGATGCGATGTCTATTGTATTGGAATTACTGCCACACAATGAGGACTATAAACATGGCATGTTATCGATGGATGTGGAAGGCGGATTTGACAATATTGATCTTGACCTGCTATCTGACTTCCTGTCTCCCTGAGAGTGCCCTGCAGACTTGATACTTTGGGTTCAGTGATGGGATAAATGGAGGCCAATTTGGTTCAGATTCAACAGCAACATATCAAAGCCTTACTACGTCAACCGGGGGATGCCCCAAGGTTCCCCACTCTCACCCTTTTTGTTTAGTCTCTATGTCGCCGACATTTTCATACTACAACTCAGATACTCCCCTTCAGTTCAGACTGTAGTTAGCAATTATGTGGACGATGGCGTTATTCCTGTAGCTTCCAATAGTAGGGATCTTATGAGGTACCCCATGGGGGAATTTTTTAAAGACTATTACTGGGGGGCGAGGTGCAGGGAGATTGGGTTTAGCGCAATCAATACCAAATGGATTCGTTTTGGATAACCTACATGGGAGGATTTGGTTATTGATGGAGAGATACTGATGGCTGTGGCGGATCTTAGGATTCTTGGTTATAGGCTTAATGTTTTTCTTAATATGTCTTCTCTTGTGTCATATTGGTTGGAAAGAGGTTTGGGTGTAAGGAGGAGGATGACCGCGTTGGTGAAGAGGTTTGGGAGTGATTGAGGACTGGATGCTTGGTGCACTTCCCGATTGTTTCAAGCTGTCGACCTACCAACTATCTCAATCAGGCTTGAATTAGTAACCGACTACATGTCGTATGTGAAACGGATTCATTTCCACGTGAACCATTGTCTTCCTTCCTTGTTCTGATGTTCTATGAAGCTTGCAAACAATATCTTAATGGCAGAATTTGGGACTCCGCCAGTACACATACAAGGTCGATACCTGCAGAGGGGATGCTACAGTCGCATCATCAACTACCGATAATATGACGAGCATCCCTGGTTGGGTGCAGTTCAGGGTAGCTGGAAAGGGGAGGGTAGGTTGGCTTATCAGATGTGGTCTGATAAGATGACGACAACTATACCAACTTTCACCATTACCCAGCGAGAGGAACAGGGTGCACGGCAGTTTCGCTCCGAGTATGAAGAGATTATTCAGGAACTGGACACTATTTCAGTATTCACTGATGGTTCGAAGACTCACAAGGGTACAGCAGTGACTGGGGCGATGGAGGAATGTGGCATGACCGAAGGTGGGAAGGCATTTGCAACCCCCACCACAGGGAGTATCGTTGAGTGGGAAATCTGCGCAGTTTTTGCTGCACTGCGCGATGTGGATCAAAGGTTTCATGGAAGAATACTAGTGTTCATGGACTGCATTGCTGGCATTAGATGTAACGTAAAAATCGAATCCGAGGGAGTGTCTGCAGGCCTGTGGGACACCTTGACACCCCTGTTAAATAGATTCAGCCCGGTTCATATTAGTTATATCCCTGGTCACTTTGGTATTTCCGGGAACAAGATATCAGATACCAAAGCAAAGGGGGCTGTAGGTGTTCCCATGAATGCCCGGAACTGGGATGGTGTCATTTTGGGTCTTAGCCATACTATGCTATCCAGGGATTTGCACCAGACCCAGTGGAACCATTGGTATTGGACTGAAGGCCACAGCTCTCACAAGTGTGCTCACACGAGAGACAGACATTTTAGTGGTCTTAGTAGCGTGACTCACAACAGCTTGCTGAGATTACCAAGAGGCATGAACCTCATTGATCATGATAGCTGTCAGGAAGAGAATGAACACTTCAATTTGGTTGTTTGTGGAGGTATGCTGTCAAGCGTGCCCCCTTTCTGACTCTATTCAATGACAAGCGCATCCCTACTTGGCGTGATTGGTAGCATTCTCACTGTAACCTAGGAATATGTATCCCATCTGAGCATCGGGACAATGACGGTGTTGTTACAGAATTCCTGAATGCCTTCCAATGCACAGGCACCCAATTGATCAACAGTACTCTCAGCCTCTTGCAACTGGGTTATCCTGATACTAGGTGTACAAGATGCCTCTCCAAGAGCTGGGATGTTGGCGAGAAGGGCAAACTCGCACTCAAGTTTACTGGTACTGGCGACAGGAGTGTTGCCCTTCAGTGGTTTTCCCCTGATGGGCATCCTTGAATGCAATGTAGGAAAATACCCAAGCTGTTGCAAGGCCTTCTAGCATGGTCCCGCAATTGTGCCTTGTTCTACTTACATCCATTTTGGTATAGGATTGTGGTTGATTGGCGCGATATGGCTACAATCCATTGGAATTCAGCTGCATTACAATGGTGGTCACACCAACCCAACTTGAATACATGGGTTCCCAACTGGAGTTCCCCTAATCGTGTTGGGAATCACCCGAGGTTGCGAGCTGGTCTGCGGTGCTTGGAACACATTGTGTGCATGTTTGAGAAGTGGATAAAGTATGGGGGTCGACCTGCCAGTGGGCTGCTGTCTATAATTACCTCGTGGAAACGCGGATAGATTGTTTGGTTTGCAAGAGGGATGGCGGTCCATGGGTTGTGTTTGTTGGATTTATGTTTTTTTGGGGGAATGCATGCACGGTTTGCTGGAATGTGGGCTTGGTCCTGGCTATGATCGCGCTTGCACTAGTGTTTGATGAATGACTATGGAAGGTGAGTTTGCTTTGTCGTATCTTAGTTGAGTGGTTTATTTTTGTGATTCCCATATGTCGGTCAGATAGTCAGACTTCAGTCTACGGATGGCATGGGTGGTTCTTTCCAAATGCATTGCAGGCCAGGCGGGTTAGACTGGCGTACTCCTTGGAATGTACACCCATATGGTTGTGCAAGCCCAGATAGGTATTCGCTCTATTAGCTTTATCGTTATAAATAAACAGCATTGAACTCTCCTATTTTCCCTCTAAGTGCAATTTGCACTTTCAGAAACACCATATACACTATCTCAAGATTTCCACGTAACATGATCTGTGAGGTTACATGATTACCATATGGGTCCCTGTATCCCACACTTTGGTTACCGCCATCGCGGCAAAGGGAAGGGAAAGAAGGCTGACCCCAACACCCCACCTGCCGGTGCGAGTAGCCCCACTCACCATGGTGCTCCTACCCTATCCCCAATATTCATGCCTCACGGTCCTGCCTGGCTTAAGTAACCAAGAAGCAAAATACGCTGAAGCCTGTGGCAAATCGATGAGCGATACTTGAACGATGGCCCCCCCTGCACATACTTTATTAATTTATTCCACAAGATAAACCTGGAGCTGGAAATTGGGGCAACAACCACCAACAAAGAAACAGTGGTCTTGATAGAAATAATCGATGAGATCCATAAACACTATAGGTCGGCTATTGATACACTCAGCCAACAAATTGATGCCCTTACGGAGGAGATTGCCAGTGTCAAAGGTTCTACCCTGCGCCCTGCAACCACCACACCAATACCCTTCCCACTCCCTACAGTAGCTCCTGCTCCAACTACTGTTGGTGATACCCAACCCCCCTCCCCTCCCGATGACTGCCCCGCCCATCACATAGGCCACAGTGGCTAGAAACAGTAGGAAGGAGAAGATTTCCATGGCTACCAGGGCCGCACTAGTCCCGAAGTCAACCGACATGCGACCCCAACAGAAGCAGGGTCTCACCACCTGAGAACACCAGCTGGTCACCAAGTGAGAAGGCGAACTACTTCCCATCACGGCCCTACACCTGAGAGATGACATCAATCTGGCCCTAGCTGGAACCTACATTCTGATGGTCTCGCTACGAGGGCATACTGTCACCCTTACCACTATGGAATGCATAAAGGCCACCACACTTACTAGCAGCATGGGCATATGCTTCCACCTAATCCCAGGGACCCTTAGCGTCCATCCTGATACCCCTGTGTCACATCTTATGATCTACTGAATCCCTGGCTTATGATCCTTGCCTGCGATAGCCACCGAGCTAACTACCTTCAACACGAGACTTTCCCTTACTGGACAACCCAGATGGCTCACCACTGATGACTTGAGAGTGAATAAATCCGACTTCACAGTCATAATCATCATTGGAGGCCCCAGAGCACGTGACTATATTGCGATACCCCTGGCCGCCTTTTCTTCTACCTTTACAACGGAGCGCCGCCTACACTTTAGCTCCCAGACCCAGTGTTCCAACTATTATAGCTTTGGTCACCATAACAACAAGTGCACCAACGTGGCCTCATGCCGATGGTGTGCCTCTCGACACTCCACCGGGGGCCGCACCTGCCCTACTGCTACCTGTCGTATACGTGGCCGTCCATGCAATCATACCATACTTACGTGTTTGAATTGCCATAGCTCGCACGATGCACATACCACACAATGCTCCTCGCACCCTAAGAAGGCCTCGGATGGGGAATCAGATGGAGATGAGAAGGAAATGACCACTTGATAATTATGATTTTTGTTATACTTATTGCGTAGACTTTGATTCTACAGTTTTATTTGTCAAGAAGATGATAATGGGGTTTCTTTTGTTATATTCAGGTTTTTCTAGGCCATACTTTAGGATGCTTGCCAGAGTTTTCCTGTATTTAGTTACGAAATAATCTCACAAGATTTTACAAAAAAAGTACAAAAAGCTTTCTTTTCTGCCTCCGCGAAAGGGGTGGAATGAAAGCGTTTATTAATTGGAGATACTTTCGGATTCACTGATTACTCGTAATGTCCTGCCGTTTGTGAACACAACTGCTATTGCCTACCGCCAAAATTCAGCTTTTTTGCACTGATCTTTGTATCTTGCAATAGCTGTTGTGTTCACAAACGTCAGGACACTACGAGCATCGGCATACACAAGGGTGCATTTGATATTTCGTTGTGTGGTGGAACAGGTGGTGGTGGTAGGGCTCGTGCGGGATCATGAAAGGCCGTTCGCAATGGAGTGGCGCAATTGCGGAGAAGGACTGACTTTTTTCTAGAGCTACTGCGTGTTTTTTTGTCCTTTTGAATTATAACTACGATATGCCTCCTAATTCTTGGAGTTGTAACATGTAGAATTTGATGAACAGGATCCCAGTGCACCCCGGTGTCAACATGGTACTGTTATGGCTTAAACTTGACTTTTTTAACTTGCTGTTGTGTAGCTTATCTGTAATTAACTCATACTAAATAGGTAGTTAGTCACGATCGTAGGGTGGTGGTTGCCTAGGCTTGGCGAACACGGGCTGCTATGTAAGTTAGGTTTTCTTCTCTCACGCTTCCCTTCCTTTCCCACAGAGGACGACAACACACGACGAGCACCACCGACGACCTTTGTAGCAAGGAAAGCGGCAACGAGGATCGTGTGTTTGGAGGAAGGAAAATTGAACCTGTACTTAATTAGTAGTCGGACAACCTGCTGGGTTGGGCTTTCTTTGAGTCGGGAATTTTCTGTTTGGTGCGGTTTGTGGGGTTGATTTGCGAGATAGCTTAGTGAATTGAGATTGATTGTGACTTGTGTGATTTTCTTTCTACTTGAGTGTTCCTTGAGAGTGTACGGCGGCCTATAGCGACAAAACCGCCACAACGCACAAATCTTCAAATTTCAAAATCAAAAATTAAATTGAAAAACAAACAAATCCCTCAACCATCAGACTTTTGTAAGCAGTTAACTCAATGATGATCATGGGTATCATAGGGGATTACGGCAGCCTGTAGAAACAAAACCGCCACTACGCGCAAATCTTAAAACTAAAAATCGAAAAATTTAAAAAGCCCCTCGACAATCAAAATTTCATGGGCTTATTTATAATTACCACCACTGGTTAAGATTGGGTAAAGATCAATGCCGAGACAGAGAATGTTACAAAGATGAGGAATTTAAATAAAACTTGAAAAACGAAGAGAAAAGCAAGACTGTCAAAGAAGAATTTCGAAGAACAAAGTCATCATGGAGGTCTGGTGGCCAGGGACAACCGCCATCGTACAAGCACCGCTAGGAGGCTTAGAGTGTGTTCGCTATTCAATTTGTAGAGTTGTCAAGGTTATCAACTAGACAGAAAGAAAACGCATCTGAGACTAAATACAGTTTGTGGTAACCACTCGCACAGTGGACTCTCTATCACACAAACATCAGAAATACCAGTTATCCTCAACATGGTGACTGTCCCAATTACCTACTAGCTAATATGTCTTAATATGGCATCCCAAGATAGGGTTAATCCATCAGAGAGCATGTAATAAAAGCTGTACTGGGTAGGGATAACCGATTGCCAATTCGGCAAAGTGCACCAAGTATCACTAAAGCGTGCGAGCTGTGTCTCAGGGGTGGTATGGTAGTAAAATGCTACAGGACAGCCTGAGGATCGCTTGGTCATGGGATATTGGTTCACACTAACAAGTCTAGAGCCACAAGTACATATACTACCACCCTGCTCCTCCGACAGCGAACTCAGTGTTCCAAACCATCTAGGGGTACTATAGGGACGGCGGTGATAATGCCAAGAAGGATGGATGGGATGGGATGGGACCGGGCCGCTAGCTGCGGTCCGTCCCGTGTAGGGCAAATTACTTGGGGGGCCGCCGGGCCTTGACGTACATGCAAAGTATTATATGAGGAGACAAACGGAAAAACGGCTGCTTAGGCGGACGGCAGGGGACTGCCAGGATTGCTGGGAGGACTATAAGGGCTATCAGAAGATGGTAGGGTGTGGGTAAGGACTGACAGGGGGGCCAGATGGCAGGCCTTAGGAATGACGGCCGGGCACATGTGGAGAAAAATGAGGGGGACGGCCGGGGATGACTGAGGACGGCGGGGGGCTAAAGAGACAAACAATGAGTGATATGGTGATGCTATATAACCTACGCAATAAGCGATGTGCCTGCGAGAAAAAGAAGATTAAACAAATCATCAAGTGCTCCAAGTATTAAGATAAGACTAAGCCAACCATTTCTCTACTAGCCTTATTTTCCTTTTAAAATACTTTCAGAAGTCTCGTGGCTTAACCATATTCATAGTCACTTTGCAACAAAGCCAAAGAACTGAGGCAACCGAAGTTGATTCGAAGCACAATGCCTGGGATTTTCCAGAAGTGTTACCGGGAAACTCAATTGACCACCTCACACCCAGATATCTGCATCCAATGTGGGAACCTTCCTACCGCGATAGTGGTAGTGCCCCCTCCTGCAAGGATACGATTACCATGCAGATCCATGCCGGTGGTTTCTGAGTTCTAATTTGACAAACACTTTTGGCCTTTTTGTTTCTTCAAGATTTTTTCTTCCTTGCTTATTAGTTTACGAATATAGCATACGACTTGCCTTATCCTAAACTATGAGCCAGAACAAATTATGAACCTGAAGTTTCTGAGCATACCGTAGAAAGAAATGTAACAGGGGAGCCTTTTTTCCAACCTTCTTATGGTCCTTTTTCTAGCATGCTATTTTCTAGTGCCCAGTGATACGTATGATGATAATTAAGCTTATTACTTGCAAAATTGTGTTGGTTGAGGACTTTTTAGGTTTTTGGATTTTCAAGTTTTAAGATTTGGGCGTAGTGGCGGTTTTGTTGCTATAGGCTGCCGTAATCCCCTATGATACCCATGATCATCATTGAGTTAACTGCTTACAAAAGTCTGATGGTTGAGGGATTTGTTTGTTTTTCAATTTAATTTTTGATTTTGAAATTTGAAGATTTGTGCGTTGTGGCGGTTTTGTCGCTATAGGCCGCCGTAGTGTTCCTTGAGAGTGACAGTTGTTTTCCTGTTCTTCTCCACTTCGGTCAAGTAGAAACTGTTCGGTGGAATTTTCTTCTTTTCAGTACCGGATATTGACTATCCTTCTTTTGATTGCAGCCCCGCTGCAGCATCGGCGGCTCGGGGTTTGCGAGGGTTTTTGTGTGTTGGTGTGCTACGGAGGATGGATTTTTCAGGTGGGTCTGCACACGGCAACGTTTTGTAGGGTGGCATATCATGGGGAGGGGTCAACGAACAGGAGGGCTCAACGAACAGCCCAAACAAAATCGTAATTTGCTTACGAAGTCATCTTCCGTGGAGTGTTCGCTGCACCCCCCTGTTCGTTGACCCCTCCCCCATATTACCACTTAGATTTGCTTTGAAATAGGGATCGTCCCCGCTTTGCTTCGCCCAACAGGAATTACATCTACAAACTCTAGAGCATAAAATTACCCAAGAATCATCCACAGCAGCCTTCGAAGCAACAAAATATAAGAAAATGTCTCAACACCACATCAGCGGCAATATCGACTCTTTTAATATCCAAGATTCTTTTAACAACGTGTGGAATAACTGCACGATCGCAGACGAGGATTCGGAAATTTTGGCCTGGCTATCTCCACTTGAACCACAGACACGGCACTACGACATCCGAACCCGTAGGATCGACGAGGTGGGAGACTGGCTCCTCCAGACTGAGGAATATCGGAATTGGTTCGGTGGTATTCGTGGTGGTGGTGGACATAATGGTTCAGCCTTGTTTTGCTACGGAGGTCCGGGAGTTGGCAAGACCTACATTAGGTACGAGAGAAGATACTCGGGGAAAGAAAGGTATTGCTAATAGGCTGCGATATTAGCTCCCTAGTGATAGATACGTTATGCAAGCGGGCCATGGGAGAAAATGCTGGCGTAGCGTGCTTCTACTTCGACTTTGCCCTTAAGGAGGAGCAATCCCCAGATGCGATTCTGGCTTCGGTGTTGAAACAGGTTGTTGGTGGACTGGGCAGGGTTCCGGAAAAAATAGTCAAAGCTTTTCGGGACCGAGGGAGGGTCATTGGTGGCCAGAGGCTACATCTGGGGGAGATTGTGGAGTTCTTGCAGGACATCACGTCTGCACGACTCACATTTATATGCATGGACGCCCTGGATGAGTATCCAGCTAGACATCGGGTGAAACTTCTCGACCTACTCAACCAAGTTCTGCAAAAGGCTCCCGCCGCTCGACTATTTCTGACCGGGAGACTGCATATCCGGGATGAGGTTGGCGAGCATCTTGCCGGGAGGGCAGTGACCAGATCAATAACACCCGCGGAGAATGATATCATCACATTCCTTCGGGCGAAACTGAAAGCGGATACGATGCCACATGCGATGGACGAGAGCTTAGAGGAGGAAATTATTCAGAATATTCCCAAAACAGTTTCGGAAATGTAAGTCAGAAGAGAACACTCGCAAAAATTTCTAAAGTTGTGTGTTAAATGATATTATATTTAGGTTCCTACTTGTGTTCTTAAGCATCGAGACGATTCTACAAGATACAACAATATATCGAAGGAGACAAAGGCTCAGAGAAATGGAAGATGGCTTAGGCTTGGGGGGTGCATACGGGGCAATGATAAGAAGGATAAAGGCTCAGGGTGGAGAAAGAGCAAGGCTCGGGATGGCCGTTCTAATGTGGATCTCCCATTCGAGGCGGCCATTGCAGGTGGATGAACTATGTCAGGCCATAGCAATCCGGATAGGGTCAAGCGATCTCGATAACGACGAAATACCTGCAATACCGATCTGGCTAAGCTGTTGTCAAGGACTTGTCATCGTGGACAATGGTGCTCCGACTGTTAGGTTGATCCATTTTACCCTCCAAGAGTATCTTGGCACACATTCCGACCTCTTTGGCAAAGCTCACGCGACGATGGCGGAAACTTGTTTGACGTATCTCAACTTCCAGCATGTCAAGGATCTTTCAGCTGGCGCATCCCCTGACCAGCGAGGCACACACTTTCTTGAATATTCTGCACTATATTGGGGAATCCACATGCGAATGGAGCGCTCAGATCGCGCAAAAACATTAGCCCTTGAGCTTCTTGGCCGGTGGGATAGTCACACAGCGGCCAAATACCTTTGGAAGTCAGTCAAAAAGGGGTTGCCCTATTACTTTTATCCCTCGGACAAGCCATTTCCTGGGCTGCACTGTATCTCGTACTTCGGAATCGCCGAGGTCGCGGATACTTTGATTCAGACGAACGGATGGGGTGTGAACCAAAGGGATGGTGTGGGTATGACGCCGCTCACATGGGCTGCACGATATGGACACGAAGATGTGGTGTTGTTGCTTTTGCAACAAAAACATATCAAGCCTGATAAGCGGGATAGGAAAGGGGGCCGAACAGCACTGTCATGGGCTGCTGGAAATGGACATGAGGGGGTGGTAAGGTTATTCCTTGGGCCGCAGTTTATCAATCCCGGGAGCATAGGGCGGCTATGGGGAGCACCTCTAGTAGTGGGTCAGATGTTTGGCCCACGATATGTCAACCCCGACGCCCCAGACACGCGCTATGGCCGAACGCCGCTCTCGTGGGCTGCCGAGAATGGCCATGAGGGGATAGTGAAGCTACTGTTGGAGCGGAAAGATGTCACCCCCGACAGCCCCGACACGGAGTGTAGCCGAACGCCGCTCTCGTGGGCTGCCGGGAATGGCCATGAGGAGATAGTGAAGCTCCTGTTTGAGCGGAAAGATGTCACTCCCGACATCCCTGACACGCTGTATGGCCGAACGCCGCTCTTGTGGGCTGCCATGAATGGCCATGAGAGGATAGTGAAGCTACTGTTGGAGCGGAAAGATGTCAACCTCAACACCCGTGACACGTGGGATGGCCCCAGGTTGCTCTTGTGGGCTGCCGAGAAGGGCCATGAAGGAATAGTGAAGCTACTGTTGGAGCGGAAAGATGTCACCCCCGACACCCCCGACACGTGGCCTGGTCGAACACCGCTCTCGTGGGCTGCCGGGAATGGCCATGAGGGGATAGTGAAGCTACTGTTGGAGCGGAAAGATGTCACCCCCGACACCCCCGACAGGCGGCATGACCGAACACCGCTCTTGTGGGCTGCCGAGAATGGCCATGAGGGTATAGTGAAGCTACTGTTGGAGCGGAAAGATGTCACCCCCGACATCCCAGACACGCGTGATGGCCTCACGCCGCTCATGCTGGCAGAGA
>Ga0307513_10003415_pt1 | contig 21574 bp, 21 predicted proteins | sample 15_EM_MG_FD_202174 | JGI IMG/M metagenome (GOLD analysis project Ga0307513, IMG submission 202174) | Populus trichocarpa ectomycorrhiza microbial communities from riparian zone in the Pacific Northwest, United States - 15_EM | ecosystem: Host-associated > Plants > Roots > Unclassified | place... | reverse complement strand
CGAACTGTTAGAAGTATAAACAGGTTACATGTCGGTAAATTGGGACCTTCCGGTATAGGGGGGACTCCGTTGAAATTTCTGGTAGATGTTAATACGAAGACCGTGAATATGTATATATATATATATATAAAAAAAATTTAACTGCTCTGTTTTTCTATTGACATGAGATTGTGGTTTTATCCTAGAAATGGGGGATGTTACACTTGTAGTTCGACATGAGGTCATTTTATTCCATATTCCACTCATCCTTTCAATTTGATTGGCCCCCCTCTTAGGTTTACACACTCAAAGTTACTCATATACACACATATTTCTTTTGTAAGAGTTTATCCTTGTGTTTTTTTATTCATTATTCTACTTAGAACTCCACATTTTATCATTCTCGAAATCATGAGTGCAAGAACCCTAAGCCTTCTACTTTGGGGTTTCATCCCCTCCTTGTCCCAAAATCATGAGTGCAAGAACCCTAAGCCTTCTACTTTGGGGTTTCATCCCCTCCTTATCCCGAAATCATGAGGTAGTAACCAGTCATGGAAGTGATATTCCTCTTACCTAGGATAAGCCGGTTTTCCTTCCCCCTTTTCCACCTAGAGCAGGCCGGTTTGTTCTTTTTAATTCTTTCTTAGCATATGTCGGCCTTTTACTTAAATGTTTTGTCAGGTTTTACATTCTTCCCTCTTAATATAAATTTCATCCTCGAAATTATAGAGGTTTCACATCCCATACCTGGTTGTTCAAACAATTTGGGGTATTTCTTCCTTATTTCAGACTCCCTCTCCCAAGTCTCCTCTTCTATTTGAGGGCTCCATCATAAGACTCTAACAATGAGAATCTTCTTATTACGTAGTTCTTTCACTCCCTAATCTAGAATTCTTGTGGGCCTCACTTTGAGTGTTAAGTCTTCATTGACCTGTACAGGAACTTGGGGTAGAACTGGAGTGGGATTTATGTCGGCCTTTCATAACAAGGAGAAATGGAACACATCATGAACCTTGGCTAACTGCGAGGGCAAGTTTACTTTGTAGCATATTGGCCTAATTCACTGCAAAATTTAAAATGGTATGATGAAACGGGGAGCTACCTTTCCTTTCAATCCAAACCTCAAATTGTTCTTCCACAAGGCTACCTTGAAGAACACATAATCCCCCACACTAAATTCGAGGGGTCTCTTCCTCACATCCGTATACTAATTATGTTTGTCCTATGCGACTTTTATTCGATCCTTGATGGTTCTCACTTTCTCCGTGGTGACCTGAACCAATTCCATGCCATACAACTTCTTGTCCTAATTTCTTCCCAACATAAAGGAGTCCTGCACTTCCTACCAAACAAGGCTTCTTACGGGGCCATCCTTATTGTGGCCTGGTGACTATTTTTGTATGTGAACTCCACTAATGTTATGTGTTTTTCCCAGTTTCCTTTAAACTCTAACATGCACGCCCTTCATAGGTCTTCCAAAACTTAGATGACTCTTTCTGATTGGCCATTGGTCTGGGGGTGAAACACAATACTCATATCCAATCTTGTCCCTCAGGCGTGTTGTATGCTTGGCCAAAGATAAGAAGTGAACCTAGGATCCCAATCCGAGACAATAGATACAAGAATCTTATGGAGTCGCACTACCTCATTTATGTATATCTTGGCAAGTTTGTCTACCGAATCAGTCATCTTTATTGGCAGGAATAACACAGACTTTGTCAAGCGGTCCACAATGACCCATATTGCATCATTCCCTTTCTTTTTTTTAGGAAATGCCGACACAAAATCCATGGTGATCATCTCTCACTTCCATTCTGGGATTTGTAGTGGTTGTAATGGTCCTGCTGGCCTTTGATGTTCAACTTTAACTTGTTGTCATATACCACACTTCGACATATATTTGGTTATTTCTCTCTTTATGTTAGGCCACCGGTAGTGGAATTTCAGGTCCTGGTACATCTTGGTGCTGCTATGATACATGGTGAATTTGGATTCATGTGCATCTTGTAGAATCATTTATTTAACCATCTCGTCATCAAGTACATACAAACATTGTCCCATCATCTACGTTCCACCATCTGCTATTCATAATGGAATTTCTATCTCGACCTCCATTTTCTTCCTAATCTTGGACCCTTTAATGTCGTTGGATTGGGCTCATAGTATTTGTTCGTGATATGTTGGTCGCACTATCAGCTGAGCTAATAGTTCTCCTCCTGAGTTAATACCAAATTCTGCAACCATCTCTTTTAACTCTGCTAGTTGTTGTTCCCCCCATAATGCTAGGTGACGACTCCTTAAACAAGATCTTTTCCAACCAAAGAACAAGATTCTAGAAATCTGTCATTTTAATTTTTTAAGGTCGTCACAATGTCATGTGCGACAATGATCTAGTACATTTTTTCATTACACTAACAATTTGCTTTTAATTCATCTATCATCAATTTCTATAATTTCTCACTTGTCAACGCATCAATCTTGTCCAATAATAACTGATTCTATTGGTTGTCCATTCTTAGGGCACCAGTTCCATTCCAGAATACGGGTCCAACTAACAGCCCATTCATAGGACATCAGTTCCAAACCAGGACACTGGTCCAACCATCAACCCATTCACAACAAGCTGGTCTAATCATCAGCCCATTCACTGGGTGTCAGTCCCTACCAGGAACTGGTTCACCCATTCAAACACTACATATAAATACTAAAATTTGAACTGCATCTTATTATGAGCTAAGCTAAAGAATTAAAAAAGACTTTAAATTAGAGATCTAAGTGTCAGACACCTACCTGAAATCTGTGCTCTGCTAGTCGTCCCCTGCTCTTGTTTATTTCTCACAATCTCACTTGTACCAATAGTTGCACTAATTTAAATTTTGAGTCTTAACCACACATACACACATATACGTACTGTATTCATTGCCTTAATAATTCAACATTTTGTAATAAAAAACAATTCCAAATAAAAGTTACTAATTTACAAGTTTTAGGTGGTTCAACATAATAGATTCCAAACACTATTTAGTAGTTTAAGTATAACCGAAACTATAGAACTTGGTTTTATGCGTGGTTTGTTTCTTTAGAACACTAGAACATGGGTCTACAATGTTTGCAAAGATGAATATATCCAGTTTTTCCATCTACATGTCTAAATTTACAAATTTCATAAACCCAAAAATTTGTCCTGCTGATTTTTGGTTTTGACCTATCTTCGGTTTTGCTTCCATATTTAGTGTTTTGTCACTCCACATTAAGCAAGGTAAATTTCATTTGAAAGGTAACATCCATGTTTACATCTTTCATGAGGGAAATTATCTCAAATTCAGTCATCTTAGGGTTCAAATCTTAGTAGAGAAATTGAGAGATAACCTATCCAGTTTTGATTTCTAAGTTCAACAAGTATAAATTTGTTTCCCATGCATTTTTCCATCATTTCCGGCCACTATAAACACAAAATGCCTCCACCTATCATTATTTAACAAAATTCTTAAACCTATACTAAGATGTTCTAAAATCTCAATTATTCAAAGAAAACACAAACAAATTCAAGTGACTTAATAAGAGCTTGTTACCTTCTATTACAAGGAAAATGAGTCAAGAGATTGAGAACAACCACTCTTCTTCTTCCCCTTCCTTCCTTCTTCTAACCCTTCCCTTCTCACTAGTAAATTCTCTAGGTTTTCTCAAAGTTTTCTTCCTAAATCTTACTTGAAGCACTCCTAGCTCACTTACACTCACTTTTGTTTGGATTCAAAGGATTAATTTACAATGTTTCATCTCAATTTTTTTCTCTTCTCTTTCTTCCTCTCCTTGGCTGGCCATTACTCTAGGAATTTCTAGAGATTTCTTCTTATTTATAATTATGTTCTTTCCTTATTTACATCTTACTCCCTTATATTTACTTTTATTTTCACATTGACCCCACCATTTCTTTTATTATTACATTGACCCCGTTACTTTTCTTTCTCTTACTAACTCTTTACTCCTTTATTATTGTTTTCAATTTCACCCCTCTCATTATATAACTTCTCTTTTAATCTAATTAATTAGTTCAATTTAATCATTTCTCCACATCCATTGTATTTAATTTTATTTTACTAAATCAAGATGAGATTATTTTATCGGAGGGTTTACATTCTCCCCTCCTAAAAAATTTCATCCTCGAAATTAAAATTTTATACCTGAGTTTAGAAAAGTCTAGGGTACTTCCTCCTCATCTCTGCCTCCTTTTCCACATTTCTTCCTCAATTTGAGAACTCCGATCCAAAATCTTCACAGGTTTCACTTCTAAAGTCAAATCTTCTTCAATCTCTATAGGAACTTGTTGTAGCACTGGAGCCGGGCCTATCTCTGCTTTTCGTAACATAGAAACATGAAACACATCATTGATCTTGGTCAAATGTGGGGGCAACACCAATTGATACGCCATAGGTCCAATTCTCTTTACCACTTCATAGGGCCCGATGTACCTTGGTGCTAACTTTCCTTTCATACCAAATCTTAACATGTGCTTCCATGGAGCGACTTTCAAGTATACTTGGTCTCTTACATTAAATTCAAGAGGTCTCTTTTGCTTGTCAGCATAACTTTTCTACCTGTCTTAGGCTACTTTCATACGATCCTTTATAACCTTAACCTTTTTCGTTGTCATCTGAACAATTTCAGCTCCAATTAAACTCTAGTCACCTACTTCTTCCCAACATATAGGAGTCCGACACCTCGTACCGTACAAAGCTTCATACAGGGCCATTCTTATAGTGGCTTGATAACTATTATTATAAGTGAACTTCATTAGGGGTAGATGATCTTCCCAATTACCACCAAACTCCAATACACAAGCTTTTAATAAATCTTCTAGGATTTGAATTGTTCTCTCAGTTTGCCCATCAATCTGAGGATGAAAAGTTGTGCTCATATTCAAACTGTTCCGAAAGCATCTTGTATGCTTGACCACAACCGAGAAGTAAACCAAGGATCCCAGTCTGAAACTATCGACACGGGTACTCCATGCAACCTTACCACTTCATTTATATACAATCGGGCCAATTTATCAATTGAGTCGGTCATTTTCATCGGTAAAAAGAGAGCAGACTTGGTCAATCTGTCTATTATCACCCATATAGCATCATTGCCCTTCTTCCCTTTAGGTAAACCAAATACAAAGTCCATAGTGATGTCCTCCCAGGGTATCAACAACGACTGCAAAGGCCTGCCGGCTTCAGATGTTCTGCCTTTACTTGTTGGCAGATAGCACAACTAGTTACATATTTAGCTTTTTGTTTTTTCATATTTGGCCATCAATACAACTCCTTCAAATCTTTATACATCTTAGTACTTCTAGGATGCATATTAAGTTTGGTCTCATGCGCCTCTTTCAACAATTCATCTTTCAAAGCCATGTCTTCCGATACATACATTCTTTTTCCCATTACCACCATTCCATTATCTAAGATTTGAAAAGGAGTTTTAACCTCGAATTCAATCTTATATTTTATCTTACTAACTTCAATATCATTTTGCTGAGCCCCTAATATTTTTTCCCGAAATACCGATCTCACTTTCAATTGAGCTAACAAAGAACCCTCGGGTCCAATCTCCACCTTGGCATTAATGTTCCTTAACTCTAACAATTTTTTTTTCATCACAATTATTTGATTCCAAAGTTCATACCCTATTTTTACGACTAAGAGCATCCGCCACAACATTTTCTTTTCTCGGGTGATAATCTATCACACAATCATAATCTTTAATCAGTTCAACCCATTGTCTTTACCACATATTTAACTCCTTTTAAGTCATTAAATATTTTAAACTTTTATGATCGGTAAAAATTTGAACCCGAGACCTATACAAGTAGTGTCTCCACACTCGTAAGGCAAATACTATAGCGGCCAATTCTAAATCATGAATTGGATAGTTGACCTCATGGGACTTCAACTGTTTAGAAGCATAAGCAATCACCCTCTCATGTTGCATCAGTATGCACCCTAAACTCTTTTTGGATGTGTCACTATGTACAACAAAACCTTCCGTTCCTTAAGGTAAAGCTAACACCGGTGCAATGGTAAGCCTCTTCTTTTGTTCTTGAAAACTCTTTTTACATTCGGGTGTTCATTCCCACTTTGTTTCCTTTCGAGTCAATCGGGTTGCTATAGTAGAAAATCCCTCAATAAATCTTCTATAATAACTAGCCAACCCAAGAAAACTATGAATTTCAGTCACATTAGTGGGCCTTTCCGATTTTAACACTACCTCATCTTTTCTTGGATCAATAAATATCCCTTCAACTGATATAACATGCCCTAAGAAAGTCACCTCCTTTAACCAAAATTCACATTTACTTAACTTGGCATACAACTGATGTTCTCTTAAAGTTTGTAAAATCTCCCTCAAATGTTGTTCTTGTTCCAAATATGTATTGGAATACACCAGTATGTCATCTATAAAAACCACCACAAACTTATTCAAGTAAGGTCGAAATATTTGATTCATCAAATCCATAAATACCACATGAGCACTTGTCAACCCAAAAAGCATCACCAAAAACTTATAATGCCTATAGCGGGTTCTAAAAGTGGTCTCCTATTCTTTAATTCTTAATTGGTAATACCCCGATCTCAAATCTGTCTTTGAAAATATCCTAGCTCCCTTGAGTTGATCAAATAAATCATCTATTCATGGAAGTGGATATTTATTTTTTACTGTCACCTTATTCAACTATCTGTAATCAATATAGAGTCAGAGAGTTTCATCCTTCTTCTTTACAAATAACACAAGGGCTACCCAAGGTGAATTACTTGGACGTATGAACCCATTTTCTAACAATTCCCGCAACTGTATTTTTCAGCTCAGCCAGCTCTGTCAGCACCATTCTATATGGTGCTTGGGCTATAGGGGATGTACCCGGTAGTGTATCTATTGAAACTTCTACTTCTTTCTCTGGGGGTAATCCTGGTAGTTCCTCCGAAAACACATCCGAGAACTCTCTTACTATAGGGATACTGGCTAACTCACGTTTTCTTCCATGGACATCCACCACTAAGAGGAGGTAAACCTCGCATCCTTTCCTCGTCATTTTTTTTGCCGTCATAGCAAAAATAAGACAATTTGGTATGACATTTCTTTCTCCTCGAAAAACTACTCTCACACCCATAAATCCATAAAATGTTACTGTTTTTGCAAAGCAGTCCATTTGAGCCTTATACTTACCCAACCAATCCATTCCTAATATAATATCAAAATCATGTATCCCCAATGGAATCAAATCTACACGCGTCTCACACCTTATGATTTCAAGTTTAATACCCATATATATTATATCAATGTCTACATGTTTCCCTAAAGGTGTACTAATGGTAAACCATTTCCCAACTCCACTTGGACTCTTTCCTAATTTTCCTACTGCCTTATATGCAACAAATGAATAGGTAGCTCCAGGACCAAATAACACATAGATAGGCAAATGGTTTAACAACAAGGTACCTGCAACAACATCAGGGGTAACCCGAGCCTCCTCTTACATCATGGTGAACACCCTACCCTGGATCTGATCCCATTATGTCTTGACACGACCTCTATTTCCACTGGCTCCAGACTAAGTCTGTCTAGCCAGTCGATCCACTATAACCGACTACTGCTGACTCTGCATCTATTGTTGTGTCTGAATAAACTCTAACCTCCAAAGGCAATCCTTTCTAACATGTCCATGGCAGTAATAACATCCCTTACCCAAATATAGGAAATCCCTCCATCTATGCTCTCCTCGACATACATAACACTGCCCTAGTGTAGTGGAACAGTCTCTAGGATGCTTCTGTCCACACCAGATACATAGAGGATAAACAATTGGCCTCTACTCTAACATCCTGTCGCACCCTCGTGAGTAGCACGGCGTTGCGGTGACCATCCCTAGGAGCAGGGATTCATGTTGGGGTCTTCGTTTTGTGAATAAGGGAGTCGCCACCTAGTATTATAGTCACTAGAAACCCTAACTAGTCTTTCAGAGATTCTAAGGCAATGGACTGGTTGCGTAAAGGGAAGGTTTTAACACCCCTAGTACGCCCTACCTAAGGAAAGCAGCTTGGTGTTTGGTTTGCCTTGTGATTGCTATGGTGTTGGTGTTCTCTAATTAGTTTTCCTAGGATAGGTTTGCTATAATGAATGGACTTGGGTTCAAAGTCTAAAAGAAAGAACCCTTGGCCAATATGGATCATACCTTTAGATATGTCTATAGAGTGCCAAGGAGGACCGATGTAGATCTCTTGAAATCTATGTTTGATTTGAAATAAATTTACAACCTATGAATTAAAAGACAACTAAGATAGAAATCTAAGGAGATTCAGTGTGCTTAAAAGCTCATTTTTCCCTTAGTATTTTAGGTGTTCACGACTTGTAAATCGCAAGGAAGAGAAACAAAAAACTAAGTTAGCAATCTAAGGAAATTCAAGGTGCTTTAAAAGCCTATTTTTGCCTTAGTATTTCTTACTTTCATGACTCATAAACCGTGAAACAAAAATTGAAATGTTCCCAGTTATAATTGAGGCTTCTTTCAAGGATGTGCAATTAAATTGTTCTATATAACATTTTGGGCATAAATCTACCCTTATGTTAAAAATGAACAAGTTGTATTACTCTCAACAATATTTTGGACATTTACCTTTCATAGGTTTCTTTGTCCTTATATTATTAAAGGATAATGACTTATTATTCCTAGAAAAAATATTTTAGATATTAACCATTTGGGGTTTCTTTATCCAAATATTAATAATGAATAATAGCAAATTATTCCTAATAATATTTTGGATATTAACCATTTTGGGATTTCTTTATCCAAATATTAATAGCGAATAAAAACGAATTCCCCAAAAATAAGATTTTTATATTTTTGGAATATTGGCCAACACCCTTTGGAGTTTTACAAACATGTTGTAAAATCCAAAATGCAAGAAATAATTTTTTTTTGTTGTGTTTAAGAAATCCATGCGAAAAAACATTTTCGAAACTTCAAATATTTGTTTTTTTTATATAAAAGGAATGTTAAAAATATGTTAGGGTATTGGCCGTATGTAACACACAAGAAAACCTTTTTTTCTTGGGGGGGCTAGGTCCAGCTCGACCCATGTGTCTGGGCTGAACCCAGCAGGCCTAGCCGGGTCACTTGCCCAAGCTAGTGACCCGGCTGGGCTAACAAAGGCATGCGTGAGTTTCCTCAAGCGTGCATTGCCTGGTTACTGTTCAAGTGAATTATAATTCACTTAAACAGTAACAACGTAACTAAGAATGCATGCAAAGCTGGGAAGAACAGACCTGGAGGCGGAAGCGAAGGGACGACAGTGATGTTGAAGGCGTGTTGGTTGATCTATCAGTATCCTTGTCTGTTTTTAGCCCCCTTCTCCCTATGTTCTCTGTTTGCGTCCGTCTCCTATGTTTTTTTCTGCGTCTTCGTCCCTCCCTCTCTACTAGTTTTAGCTCCTCTATTCTCCCCTGTTCTGCAGATTTGTTTGCAGAAAATGGAGCAAAGACCGAAAGGCAGTCCCTGCTTGCTCTAGCTTTTGATGATCTTAAGAAACCTTAATCTTTTCCATTGTTCCTTTCTAATCTCCCTCTCCTTCCTCTCCTCTGTTCTCTCTTCTACCTCTATGTGTTTTTTTTTCTTCTTTGCCTCTCTTTCTCTGTCTAGTGTTGCTTGCCTCTCTCTTGTTTCTCTTGTTTCTTTTTTTATTTTGTTTTTCTTCCTCTCTCTTTTAGGTCAGTAGAGAAGGTTTATATAGCCTAATCACAGCTCTTATTAGGAAACAAATATTACATTAATTCTGGGATGTAATCTCGGGAGATCAAATAAAGCAAAAATAGGAAACTAAAATATTCTGATTGATCCTGTAATCTCGGTAATTATTCTCCAATGTAGAATCCCAGCCATTAAATGATGGTGCGACTCTCCTTTGCATTCTTCCACAGCTGGAATAGGTGTTCAAAGCAGTTGCCTTTGGACCAAAGATGAAAAAAACTGGCGGGGATTGTTGCCGGGTTTGTTGCGTGCAGAACATTGGTTTGTTCTGCATGCAACATAATTAATTACCCAGGTTTGGGTTCCTTCTAATTTCAATCTTCAATTAAATCCCTTATTTTAACACTTTTGAATTCAGTCCATGGTCAAGAAAAAATCCTCCAAATTGGCCCGTAATCCCTCGAATCAGACCTGCGGGCTAGAACCCTTCTCGCGGCAGGATTCCCTACTTTCAAACGGGAATATCTTGAGTTTTTGATATTGAAATTAGGAGATTCAAAAAACCAAATTCATCTACGCGTATAGGTCTACAACTTTCATGAAGGATTCAAAATGAGATAAATTCATTTTGAAGAACAAAATCTAGCTGCAATCTGGTTGGTCAAAAGGATCTCCTGATCTGATTCAGAAACTGACAATGTCGAGCATCCCCATATGACTGAGAGTCTGACATAAGAACAGTGGGCTCTAGGACCCAATAAAGGTGCAGATCAATTCTTTAACATGTCATGAATGACAAAATATAGTTGTGATGGTCAGATATTGCGCGAAACCAAGTAAGAATCAAAGTCTAAGTTGGAACAAAAATTGGTATTACAACAGAATTGCAATAACAGCAGAATCATTTTTTTAGTGCAAATTCTGAGGGATTTATCCAAACTTAAAGACCAGATAAAGAAGGGATGATTTTAGCATTATGAAGACTCCTAATCAGCCTAAGAAACCTGATGATTTTGGCAGCCACACACGCGCACTAACCTTGGTCTATTTTCACGGGCGACCAGCTCACGCGCACTTACCCTGGTCTATTTTCACAGGCGACCTGCCCATTTTAAAATTTTTAAAACTCCATGCTTTTTCTAAATAATGGTCTCAATATCAGGTGACCTCCCCATCTTAAGATTTTTAGAAAAACTCGATGCTTTTTCTAAATAATGATCTCAATATCAGGTGACCTGCCCATCTTAAGATTTTTAGAAAAACTCCACGCTTTTTCTAAAAAATGGTCTCAATATCGGGTGACCTGCCTATCTTCAGTTTTTTTTTTAAGAAAAACTCCATGCTTTTTCTAAAAATGATCTCAATATTGGGTGACCTACCCATTTGTAACAACCTGGCTTTTCAAGCCCAAAACAACAGTAATTTGTTTTTGTACTTGACACACACCATGTCAGTAATCAGCGAACTTGTTCCCTCACATCATCAAGATACAATCCATACATCAACAACAATCAACATTTCATTTAAAAGTGAATCTTACATAAACACATAATATATGTTTGCACGATTAGAAGTTCACATTAAAAATATACATACATAGACATGAGTTTGCATTCCTATCCTACTAATAGTCATCATGAATTTAAACAAAAATGATCTAATAATAGTTATACGTTCAGTACATTGATTCATACAAAATACATCATGATTTAGAATGCAACTACATAATTCCTTGCAAAAGTAGCTTTCCGTGTATTGGGTTTCCTAGGCACCTCGTTGGTGTGACGTCTCTGTTACAATACAAAACATTTATAAGAATGCAATTACTTATGGCTTCCCAACAACCAGATTTCCACTATCACCCGAAATGTGCATTTCATCATATCTGTCACCTTGCTTTTGCTGATGACATTCTTTTGTTATGTCGTGGGGATAGATCTTCTGTTCAGATACTCCTTGAGCAACTTCATGTTTTTGGCCGGACTTCAAGGTTGCATATTAATGCAGGGAAATCCTTTATTTACTTTAGTGGAGTTGGCGACAGCTTGAAGCAGCATATTCTTCAGGATTCTTACTTCTCTGAAGGTAGCTTCCCCTTCAAATACCTTGGGGTCCCCTAAGCCCCCACAGGCTTCTAGCTAGCTAGTTTCCCCCCTTCTTACACCAACTTGAATCTGTTATTCAAGGCTGGATGGGCAAGCACTTATCCTATGCTGGGCGGTTGGAATTAATCAGATCTGTTTTATTCGGAATGGTGCAATTTTGGCTCAGTATATTCCCCCTGCCAAATAATCTTATCAACCAAATTACTTGTATTTGCAGAAACTTCCTATGGACCGGTAGCACAGCCAGAAGTATGTTTGCCTTGGTTGCTTGGAAGCACATTTTCTTACCAAAAGCTGACGGGGATCTCGACCTATATGATATTAAAGCTAGGAACAATTGCTTCTTGCAAAGCAGCTATGGAATATTCATTTGAAATCTGATTCTATTTGGATTAGATGGGTGCACCATTTTTATTTGTAGGATACCACCATCTGGATAGTTCCTCTTTAGAGAACTTCCTCCCCTCTATGGAAATCCTTCATTAGTTTGTGGGACCGGCTCATTGATGAATGTAGGGGGCAACAAGCAGTAATCTCCATGATGCAAAGTTGGGTTAATATAACAAAGCCTTTCTTGGCTAATACTTACGAGTTCTTGAGAATCAAAGGTACCCCGGTTTCATGGGTTAATATGGTTTGGGAGTCTTGGTGTCTTCCAAGACATAGTTTCATTCTTTGGCTTGCTTTGCTTGGGCGGCTGAGAACAAGAGACAGGCTGTATTTTGTTGATACTAATGTTAGTTGTGTCTTCTGTCAGGATCATGAGGAGAGCTATAGTCATCTTTTCTTTGCCTACAGCTGGACATCCCTCTTATGGATGAAAGTTAAATCCTGGCTTAGGCTTTGCAGAGGTATGAGCACCATTAATAGTGCAGTTCGGGGCCTCCATCTCAAGGGGAAAACCACTGTTACTAGAATGAAAAAGGTCTCCCTCAGCATTGTTGTCTATTTGATATGGGAAGAAAGGAATAGAAGAGTTTTTTAAAATTCCTGTTCTCTGGTGGAGCCTATTTTCGGAGATTTTAAGTGTTATTTCACATGATATTGCACTTTCATGAGCATGATCACCCTATAACTAATGTCAGCTGACTGGTTTGGTGGTTGTTATGGTTGAGATCCTTTGTGGAGAGTTGTTTTCCTTTGGTTTGGTGCCCTCGTGATGTGTTGCATTTGCTTCTCTTTGTTGTTGATGCTTCTTTTAAGGTTTCATTATTGTGTTGCATGTTGTTTCCTTCCCTTGGTTTCTGATCTGATCTCTAATTGGTTCTTCGCGCCAGTGGTTTCTTAGGATGTCCTATTGTCCTATTTTTTTTGCTTTGTGTTAAGTTGGGAACCTTGTAATATTTGGTTCCTCTCATAACCATTGTCTGCGTTTAGCTTTTGTTTTTTCGATGGTTGTTGTATAGCTCACTCAGGGAGTTTGTTCCCTTTTTGTAAATCCTTGTATCTGATCTTGCTGGTTCACTAGCAATGTATATTTTTGATCTATTAATACACTTATATTTTGATAAAAAAAAATGCAATTACTTAATAATAATAATGATAATAAATGGTTTGGTAGTTTAATGAAACATTAACATTATCCCATGTTTGAAGCGTGACATTTGTAGTTCCTTCATATACTTGGTATAAACAACTTGTAGTACATATAGATGCACCAATTCTTGCAATTGGCCATAATCTTAAATTTGGCTATCCTCTTAAGGCATCATTTGCCGAGGTTAACCGTTCACTCACCCCGGCCATCCACTTTGGATGCCATCAGCCAAAGCTAATCAATCGTTTATCCCGATCATCCATTTAGATGTCATTAGCCAAAGCTAATCATTCATTTGTCCCAGTCATCCATTCAGATGTCATTAGCTAATCAACCATTTGTCAACATTTAAGCATTTGGCAATCTGATATCTATATTAACACAATACAATAACATTCATGATAAAGTATTTCACTATTCAATGTTATGAAAAAGGAAGGTGAAAGTCACCTACCTGCTCCACCTGTGGGTTGTTTTTGTCTTGGCGATGGTCCGATCCCGACTGCACCACCTAAGACATCAATGGTCACAAATCAGTACATTTGTATCTTTAAATCACATTCGTTACCATAATTATCTCAAGAGTTCATATGTTCACATTCAAGTGTTCCACATTTTACACCATCATACCATGAAATTATTACTAGCATTTAAGTCATTTCTGCCATGGGGACCTATTGTAGAAATTGGCAGCGAAAACTGGTTCGCTGCAGGGTGCCCAATTCGACAGCGAAATTGTTTCGCTACTGGCACCACAATTCCAGCAGCGAATGCTACTTCGCTGCAGCCAACACGTTTGCGGCAGCGAATGCTACTTCGCTACAGACAACTCAATTTTGGCAGCAAATGTTAATCGACTTTTAAACGACTTATAAGACCATGTTTAGAACACCTTACCCGGTAAGAATCAAGGTTTTGATCTTCAACTCCATCCTTTTCTTTCTAATGACAGCTGGCCCTCCCCTATTCTTTTCTTGTTCAAATTTTCTTGTTAATCCCTTGCCCAAAAGTTTTTATTCTACCTATAACCCTTAATCTTGGATGGGTTCTTGAAATTTTGAGTGTTTCTCTCTTGATTTGCAAAATTGGATACAAAAACTCCATCTTTTCTTTCCTTACGGTTACTGCAGATTTTTTGGGTGAGAAGAGGAGTATGTATGCTCTATAATTATTCTTATTTGCATTTAGGCTCCATTTTCTTTAAGTGTATTATTTTTGCCCCCACATCTTTTGTTTTTTCTTCTTTTTATAATTAAGTTATACCTCTTTTCTTTTCTTATAATTTCACCCCCACAACTTTTAGTTTAGTTTATTTTCTTTAATTTAATCCAGCCTTGATTTTTTTCCTAAGGTTTACAATATGTCAATGAAGTAGTGAGATTACATGGGGTGCCTTTGTCAATAGTATTGGATCGAGATCCCCGATTTACTTCTCAATTATGGCCTAGCATACAACGTGCATTATGATCAAAACTGAATATGAGTATAATTTTTCATCCTCAGACTGACGGACAATCTGAAAGGACAATTCAAACCCTAGAAGATTTATTGAGGGCGTGTGCTATGGAGTTTGGTGGAAATTGGGAGGATCACCTACCTCTCATGGAATTCACCTATAATAACAGCTATCAGGCTGCCATAAGGATGGCTCCATATGAAGCCTTGTATGACAGAAAATGTCGAACTCTAGTGTGTTGGGAAGAAGTAGGGGATCGAAACTTAATGGGGCCTGATTTCATCCAGGATACATCAGAGATGTAAACACAAAATAAAAATAGAAGTACAGTCAGAATGACTCCACCATCGCTGCCGATTTTTGAATCGGCAGTGGCAAAGTTTTTAGCTGCCGATTTCTGAATCGGCATCAGCAAAGTTTTTGGCTGCCTATTTTTAAATGTTTGGTTGTCGATTTCTGAATCGGCAGCGACATGGTTTTGGCTCTGATTTTTTAATCGGCAGCGGTATAGTTTGGCTGCCGATTTCTGAATCGGCAGCGACGCAGACATTCAGTTTTTGCTGCCAGTTTTTTAATCGGTAGCGACGCAGTTTTTACTACCGATTTCTGAATCGGCAGCAATACAGTTCTCACTGCCGATTTCTAACTCATTTTCGCTGCCCATTTCTGTTTGCAGCAACATAGTTTTTTATGTCGATTTTTGAATCGGCAGCAACTGAGTCTAATTAAAAGTTTAAGAAACAAACCAGACTGTCTTAAGGAGCTAAGATGGAAGGGTAAAACCAGTTTTGGATAGACCAAAACAGGGACAAGAACACATCTAAACCAACCCCAAACACCCCACCTCATTTAATGGGGAGTATAAATGCAAGGAGAGAGAGAGAGAAGGTGACCTTCCCTCTTCCCAAAGCTATCTGCAACTGCTGCATGTCCAGCTGCATGTTGCTCTTCTCTTCCTCCTTCCCAACGGAAACCTAAACCAAACCAGTAGAGAGTGCCTTGTGAAAGTGTGAGGCAAAGTTGAGATCTTGAGAGAAGATTGGACAGCTGCCTAGAGGGAAGGGAAAAGGGGCTAGAAAACATGAGAGGAAGAAGAAGGAGGAGAACCAGCAGGAGAAGAGAAAGAATATTGTCAAACCTTCCTCAAACTTACTTAAATTCAAAAGGTATGGGTCATGAAACTCCCTTCCTCTTGTTCTTAAGACCCAGAACCGAAAATGAAGAAGAAGACCCTAAGAAAATTGACCTAAGACCTAAGCTAGCTGTGAAGCAAACTGAAATTAACTAAGAAGACAAGGAAAGAGAAACGAAATGAGGCCAATTTCCAGAACATCTAACAAAGAGGGTCGGTCGGCCTTAGCTATGGGGTTGGACAACATGCATGTGTGTGTTCTGCAGGGATTTGATGAAAGATTATGTGTTGGAATTGATTATTGCATGTGTGTATTTTGCTGAATTTAGTGACAGTTTATGTGTTGGGATTGATTATTGCATGTGTATGCGTGTGTTCATGCTAAAATCATGTGACCTTGCCGGAACCTAATGACAAATTGTGTGTTCTATATCGAATTTGTGATTCGCTGCCGAAACTGAGTTGTCTGCAGCGAATTAGCATTCGATGCCTAATTGTTTGTTCTGCAGTGAATTTGTGATTCACTGCCGAAGTTGTATTGTCTGCAGCGAATTTGTGATTCGCTGCCGAAACTGAGTTCTGCTGCGAATTTGTGATTCGTTGTCGAAGTTATGTTGCCTGCAGCGAAATGAGTTATCTGCAGCGAATTACAAATTCGCTGCCGACACTGAGTTCTTTACAGTGAATTAGCATTCACTGCTGAATTGTGTGTTCTGCAGCGAATTTGGGATTTGCTGCCGAAGTTGTATTATTTGCAGTGAATTTGGGATTTGCGGCCTAATTGTGTATTTTGCAGCGAATTTGTGATTCGCTGCCGAAGTTGTATTATTTGCAGCGAATTTGTGATTCACTGTTGAAACTAAGTTGTCTACAGCGAATTAGCGTTCACTACCAAAAATGTGTGTTCTGCAGCGAATTTGTGATTCGTTGCCAAAATCGAGTTGTGTACAACAAATTAGCCTTCGCTGCCAAGAATGTGTTGACTACAGCGAATTAGCATTTGATGCTAAAGTTGAGTTGTTCTGCAGCGAATCAGCGTTCGCTGCCGAAAGTGTATTGATTGCAGCGAAAATGCAATTCACTACTGAAATTGAGTTGCATGCAGCGAATTAGCATTTGCTGCTGAAAGTATGTTGGCTGCAACGAAGTAGCATTTGCTGCCGAAATTAAATTGCTTGCAGCGAATTAGTTTTCGCTGCCAAAATGTGCAGCCTACAGCGAATCAGTTTTCGTTACCGAACTGTGCAGCCTGCAGTGAAGCAGTTTTGCCGATTTTCTATAATAGAATCCCCGGTCAGAAATGACTTAAATGCTTGTAACAATTTCATTGTATGATGGAGTAAAATGTGGAACACTTGAATGTGGACATATGGATTCTTGAAATAAGTATGATGATGAATGTAATTTGAGGATGCAAAAATACTGATTTGACATTGATGTCTTAGGTGGTGCGGCCGGGATCGGACCATCATCAGGACAAGGAAAAACCACAGGTGGAATAGGTAGGTGGTTTCCACCATTTTCTCGTATGATGTTAATGATTTAGTTATGATGATATTTTATTAAATCCTTTTTGAATGAAGAAATGACGATAAAGGGTTTGATTGAATTCTTGATGATTGTCGAAATGACTATGAAATGTCGATTAAGTTCTTGTTGAATGTTGAAACAATGATAAAAATGTTAAATTTCTGAAATGACCTGTTTGAGGTGGATATATTATTGTGTTTTCCACCATTTTCTCGTATGATATTTATGTTTTGAAATGATTTACTTATGATGATATTTTATTAAATCCTTGTTGAATGAAGAAATGATGATGAAGGGTTTGATTGAATTCTTGATAATTTTCAAAACGACTATGAAATGTCGATCAAGTTCTTATTGAATGTTGAACAATAACGAAAATGTTAATGTTCTGAAATGACCTGTTTGAGGTGGATATATTATTGTGTGGTTTCTACCATTTTCTTGTATGATGTTTATGTTTCGAAATGATTTAGTTATGATGATATTTTATTAAATCCTTGTTGAATGAAGAAATGACGATGAAGGGTTTGATTGAATTCTTGATGATTGTCGAAACGACTATGAAATGTTGATCAGGTTCTTGTTGAATGTTGAAACAATGACGAAAATATTAATGTTCTGAAATGACCCGTTTGAGGTGGATATATTATTGTGTTGCGATGAATATTAAATTGACTATGAATTTGGGCTATTGATGAATGGTAGTATGAGTATTACGAAGGATCCATTGTTATATTTTATTGGATGTAATTGTGATAAATGGTTGTATGAGTATTACGAAGGATCTACTATTGTATTTTATTGAATGTAATTGTGATGAATGGTTGTATGAGTATAATGAAGGATCCATTGTTGTATTGTATTGAACATTAATTGTCATGAATGGTTGGATGAGTAATACGAAGGGTGTACTATTATGATACTGAATGCTAAATTGTTATGGAATGTTTGTTTGTGTATTAAAAATAATATATTATTGTGTTTACAGAATGTTAAACTATTATGGAACGCCTGTACGAGCATCACAAAGGGTCTGCTATTATGTTGCAGTGAATGTCGAGTTGTGATGAATTGTTTCAATGAGCAATTCAAGGGATATTACCATATTATAGTGATTTCATAAACCGCCTCTGGAACGTTTGATGGGTTGATGATTAGCTTCGGCTAATGGCATCCAAAGGGATGACCGAGATAAATGATTGATTAGCTTCGGCTAATGGCATCCGAATGGATGACCGAAACAAATGAATGATTAGCTTCGGCTAATGTCATCCGAAGGGATGACGGGGACAAATCATTGATTAGCTTCGACTAATGGCATCCGAATGGATGACTGGGATAAATGATTGATTAACTTCGGTTAATGGCATCCGAAGGGATGACCGGGACAAATCATTGATTAGTTTCGGCTAATGGCATCTGAATGGATGACCGGGACAAATAAATGACTAGCTACAGCTAAAAGCATCTTAAGTGGATGACCGGGACTCGCAAATAATTAGCTACGGCTAATGGCATCCAAAGTGGATGTCCGAGATGAATAAATGATTAGCTTCGGCTAATGGCATCCGAAGGGATGACCGGGACAAATCATTGATTAGCTTCGGCTAATGGCATCCGAATGGATGACCAGGAAAAATAAATGACTAGCTATGGCTAATAGCATCCTAAATGGATACTGGGATGAACAAATGATTAGCTACGGCTAATGGCATCCAAAGTGGATATCCGGGATGAATAAATGATTAGCTTCGACTAAATAAATGACTAGCTTCGGCTAATAGCATCCTAAGTGGATGACCGGGATGAATAAACGATTAACTTCGGCTAATGGCATCCTAAAAGGATAGCCGGATTTGAGAGTTATGAATTAGTTTTCAAGAATTGATGCGTTCATATATACTAGGTTTTGTATATACTAAGTATACGAAAGAACTATGATTGTTATGCTTTAAACAGAGAATAACGTTAGTTCGGCTAACAATATTCGAGATGAATGATCGAGTTTGAGTATTGTAATTAGCCTCGGTAATTGATGAATTATTAATGGTGGTATTTACGTAAGTAAGGATAAATAATAGAATTACGCTTTTTTGATCCGTGAATGAAATGTAACGCTAATATTGCTTTATTATGTTTCTTTAAATTGCCTATAATGCTTGAAATTATCTTGTGCTGTAACAGGGACATCATACCAACATGGTGCGTAGGAAAATCCATTTCGCATCTCACACATTTTGAAAAGAACTATATATTCACATGTTATGGGTGATATGAGTTATGTATGAACGGATGTGTTAATCACTCAATTTGTCGTCCGACCCCTTTTATAGAGACTAGTAATGAAAAATTGAAATGGAACACAAATGTGAAAGTGTGAACAAGTTGATATGATGTATATGAATATAAATATGAGGTATTCATTTTATGAGGATGTCATGTTGTGAAATTATATGAGGTCAGGATAACAAAAGTACTAATTGTGTAACTTGTTGTTCGGCACTCTTGTATGAACTTGTGATGTTAGCGAGACTAGAATAGGAATGTGAATTTGTGAGTATGTCAATATGATGTAATGTAAACCTATGAGTATGAAAATATAATAATATGGGCATGTGTATTGAGAATCCATTTTATAAGAATATTGATTTACATTATCCTACGTGGATTGTGCCTTGTTAATAAATGGAATGCAATTATAAATCTGCAAAATGATATGGTGAAAAACATCCAGAATCGGACAAAAAAAAATCCATCGATTTTGGCCTTAAAAAAGTTGGGTCATTACAAGAGAAGATTAGAATTATAAGAGATCGAATGAAGACATGTCAAGACAGACAAAAAAGTTATGCCGATAGACGAAGGAGACCTCTTGAGTTTAATGTGGGGGATAGGGTGTATTTGAAGGTGGCTCCTTTGAAACACTTGTTAAGAATTGGTATGAAAGGGAAGTTAGCGTCGAGATACATTGGGCCCTATGAAATTTTGAAAAGAATCGGCCCAGTAGCTTATCAATTAGCCTTACCTCAGCATTTGGTCAAAATACATGACATGTTTCATGTATCAATGCTAAGAAAAGCTGAAATAGATCCAACCCGGGTGCTACCTCAAGTTCCAATAGAAGTTAATGAAGGATTAATTATGGAAGTCAAACCTGTGAGAATTATTGATCAAATAAAAAAGGTGCTCAAAAATAAAAAGATTTCTCTGGTCAAGGTGTTGTGGAGGGGTTCACAATTGGAAGAAGAATCCTGGGAGCGGGAAGAAGAAATGAGGAGCAAATACTCAGGATTGTTCTTAAAATCTGGTAAGAAATTTAATTTCAAGGACAAAATTTTCTTTTGTAGAAGGGAAGAAATGTAACTTCCGGATAATTTTATGTATTTTGATTTACATTAAAAAAAAAGGGGACAAATAATTAAATAAAAAAATAAAAAAATTATAGAAATTTATGGAGTGGAAATTATTATCTAATAAGGTTAATGTGGGACAAGGATGAAATTGAATAAGTCAAACTTTTAGGCCAAATGGTTTTAAAACAAAATAAGGAAGTACTTAAATGAAAAGGGGGAAAAAACTTGTAAATTTATAAACAAGTGGGGAGTGGGAAAAAAGAGTATGGTGGCCGGTATGTTAGGGCTTGAGAGGGAGAAGAAATTGAGTGGAAAATTATCAAGGTTCATCCAAAACAAATCATAAAAAAAAAAGGAGTAGAACTAGTGATTAAAATATGCTAGGAAGGGTTTGAACAATGAAATCTCAAAAAGGGAATAAGGAATTTTTCTTATAAAGGGGTGGCATTGAGAGGGAAATAAGGGGGAAGGAGGAAAGAAATTTTTGTTGTGATTTCAAGCTTCTCATTTCTTATTTCTTTGGGTTAGAAGGTAACAAATCATTTTCTCTTAATTAAATTGATGCATTTAGTGTATTAAGATTTCATTTAATTGTATTAGTGTATAGTTATGGTATGAGCTGTGAGGTTGATTGGGTTAATCTATGTAATTGTGATGAATTAATGTTTAAATAAGTGAAATAATAGTGGGTAATATTTTAATTTGTAAAATTGAAGAAATTATATAAGTGATGAATTGATATTGTTTTTTTTTTT
>Ga0307513_10003414_pt1 | contig 21575 bp, 22 predicted proteins | sample 15_EM_MG_FD_202174 | JGI IMG/M metagenome (GOLD analysis project Ga0307513, IMG submission 202174) | Populus trichocarpa ectomycorrhiza microbial communities from riparian zone in the Pacific Northwest, United States - 15_EM | ecosystem: Host-associated > Plants > Roots > Unclassified | place... | reverse complement strand
CGCCGGAACGTCCTTATGAATCAGTAAGTTTTCATTTTTGATTGAGCGGAGTGTAGAATAATTATATCTGATTTTGGCTCATTTTCACTTTAGTTTGTGGTCTACATGTAAATTCTACATTCAAGCATTCAGGGGGACTTACAGTATTGCCACTTCCTTTTGGTTACGTTCTGATCCTGAAATACTCCAGCTACATCGAGACGTTCTTCTGTGTTAATTTCCATTGGCCAATTCGGATGAATCAATATATATCTCTTGCAAAAGCTCGTCGACCGCTATGTTCCGTTGTGCTCAAACTCATGGTCTCGTCAACGTTGGCTGTATATTCTACATATTCATGACGAACTCGGCGTCACCGCCGGAAGCGGGTTAAACTTATTCGGAATATCCAGCATGCGACAGAACGCCTCCGTTTACGGATTCGCATACAAAGGTGCTAGAAAGCCAAATATTAGCCATTCTTTCAGTTCAAAATGGTACATAAAAATTGCCCACGTTGCCGGAGCGCGGGGCCTTCACTTTCAGGTCCAGGTGCGGTCATGACGAACGTCTGGTGGTCCGCCACCAGTATCTCTCCTTGTTTGTCCGTCTTGACGTTTTTCTCCACCCATTTAGCTTCTCGGGCAACCAAAGAGCGCGCCTGAGATTTTTCTGGGAAGCGGGATTGTTGTCGAGTCAACGAGAGGTACGAATGGAAGGCCCGGGTGATGGCAAGCCACTCAGGATCATATGAAAGGAGAAGTAGAGGACGTCCAGACGTTGAAGGTAATGTCTGTCGCGAAGGTTGAATTTCGTGTGCTATATCGATTACCTGTCATGAGATACATAGTTCAGAAGTCCTTTGGCGACAATTGGAAAATGTTAAAGGAAGTGGCACTTTGGCTGACATTTGTCAAGAGCCAAGAACTTGGTCTCGGATGGCCGCGGTGGCGGAGGTGGTGGCACATTGTTCAGCTCATCGTGAGCCACTGGATTCCCGCGAACACTTTCGTGTTTGACTGTTGCTGTAAAACGCGTGTGCATGTGGGCGGAGAACCACCACTGAGGCTTGAGAGTTTTCAGAAGTCCCATTAGGGGTGGAGAACCGAGCGTGCCGTTCTCGACAGATTCTCTGAAAGAGTTCTTGCGTTTGGGTAGGTCTTGAACGTCGCCATATTGTTCAATGTATTGAGGCCAATCGTGCGATAGGAAATTTCGATTTGAAGAGAGGTGTTATTTAACGGAAACGTTCTTGAATCTCAATTCAAGTATTCAGGCAACCAAGGGCGTAGCTCACGAGGGAGAGTTTGCGCACACAGTATTCGCGGATATGGTAGATACTGCGCATGGATTTAGCGTCATAAGGGAGCTTCTCGTAATGTCCTGTAAATAAGGACAATGATGAGTCATGGTAACAATGATAATGATGACAAAAATACGCGCCGAGTCGGAAGTCATTTGCTTTGAAAATGCCAGAAGCGCCTGCGATGGAAATCCCATTGAGTCGGATGCTCCCAGCGTTTCCCAGGAAGTATATGTTTGGTGCAAGCCATCCACCATAATAGCTTAGATCCAGTTAAGTGTTTTGAAGGCAATACAAAAAAAAAAAAAAAAAAAAAGTGAACACATACAGTTCCCACATATAATTTGAGGCTTCGTGATTTCCTCCAACTACAATCGTCAATATTGGGGCAATCTTCTGGCCCGTATAGTACCTTTATGGTAATGAGACAGGGGCAAGGAGGAAGAAACAATTTGATGGCTACTTATGGAAATCCACCATTTTTTTGTATTTTTTCGGTACGCTCATGCACTCCAGGTCTTGGTGGTTCCTGACGGCTTCAAAGTCCCCACAAATGAGCAGGGCGTCAACGGTATAGTTATTGTGCATCTCCAGTTCGCAAATATGCGAGTAAATTGCATCGAGCTCGCCATGGCAGCATCCTTCGACTTGCCTTCGACAGCAATCTGGTGAAGTTACAATGAGAAATGAGTACTGAGTCACGGCAGGATATTTATGGATACATCTCATTCCTACCTTCATTGATACTGAATCTGTAGAAAACGAATGAAGGGGGAATTTTACGGGTGCAATGATAGGAGTTGCTGAGACTGTTTATATAGTGCAGGTTAAGTGAGGCTGTTCTTCGCACGCTCCTTTGCCCAATCGTGACTCAAAACAAGTCGCGTAACAAGTCGCGTAACAAGTCGGAGCTCAACCAGCTCAGTGCTAGAAATCTAATCTCTTTGTTATCTTTCGCAAGAAATTTCTCTCTCTTTGGGCTCGTAGAGCCGTACTAGAGATGTCGGGCCCTGTTAAAGAGATTCTTTTCGTGGGTTTTGGAGCTGTGGGTGCAATATGTGAGTTCAAGATGAGTGATATTAGGGAGGATGACGACCAACCTAGCACGAAACTGGCAGACTCTCTCATCCTAAAGAGAAGTGGATTTGCTCGAGTTACTGTTGTTGCGCGTAGCAATTATGACTCCGTTAAGAGTACGTCACCAAATCCTTTCATTGTAATGATCCTGTTGGAATCGTGGATGATCAGGCGAAGGTGTTCACTTTAAAAGTCGCAAATATGGGAATATCAAAGGATGGAAACCCGATCGACGTCAGTATCTTCCGCTTCTATCGGCGGAAGGTCTACCAGAACATCTCCCTCTGCAGTATGCAAATCAGTCGCAGACGCAGCGGACACACAGTATTCCTATGTCGTGGTGGCAACCAAAGCTGTTCCCGACCTAATCCAAACTCCCAAAATTCTTGAACCTCTGCTATCCCCGAATTATGTCGCGCAGTTTTCCCAGCCGACTTATGTCCTGCTGCAAAATGGTCTAAACGTCGAGGTCGACCTCTATAACTCACTGAAAGCTCTTGGGAGGGGTGAACCTAGTATCATCAGCATAGCCGTTTGGATTCTTACGAATTTCCTAGCACCAAATGTGGTTGAGCACAGCGATTATGTGAGTTCATCGCTTGAATTCCCCCTGTCCGACATTGCTCATTTTTCTCCGAGGCCCGTGTTGCTCTAGGAGTATATCGGCACAAAGACTTTACCACTACCGTTAATTCTGCTCAAGAAAGTGCGCTTCTTGCAGACTTCGGAAGTGTCCTTGAGCTCGGCGGAAGCATTATCAACATCGTCCCAGAAATTCAACGGATGAAGTTCATTAAGAACATTTGGAACGTCGCGTTCTCTTCCATTTCTACCCTTACCCGGTATGTCTGCTTCGTAAATTCTGCATTTGACACCACTTTTATCTGTACACGGCAGCTATACCCCCACAGCGATTTTCCGATCTCCACCTCAAGATTCCGCTTCCTCCTATCGTCCTTTCGTTTCTCCTACGACTTCCAACCTTATATCGGCTTACACGATTCCAGCTATCGAGGCTACTTTGAATGAGCTTCTCGTGTTAGGCATGAAATTTTATTGAAATAATTTAAATATCCGACGCGATACTTACAAGCCAGGCTCACAGGCCGTGCCCTGGGCTTCCCTGATACTGAAGACGGGCTGCCAACCTCCACTGTGACAAATACGCTTGCAAATACAGTGAGTATATACACCAAGGCAGACAGTACCCACGTTCCGAGCATGCTCCTGGACGCGGAAAAGGGCCAGCCAATTGAGGTGGAAGTCATCTTAGGGGAGGTTGTGAGAATGGCGAAAGAACGGCAGGTAGATATGCCAGTGAGTATCGCTACCGTCGATCATACGCCCCATCGCTATGATCGACTTGGTTTTTTTTTCTGACTTCAAGCATCCAGCGCGTGGAGATTCTGTATTCTCTTCTCCTCGTTGTACAGAATCAAATTCTGCGCAAGATAGAAACTGGAGAACGTTAGAAGGAAGCGAGCATCTGGAAGAGGATTATCTATGCGATACATTTAATTCTCAATCAGCATATTCTAGTTTGTCCCCTTGCTCTCCAAACAAGTTATATCCGCCGAGCAGAGCATTTTCAAACTGGAGGCATCCCTCCATGCAACTCGCTGTTCAACAGCTTGGTGGACGGCCCCTTACACTCACAACTATGAATGGTGTACCGAGAACCATGATATCTTAACACATATCAACGAAACAGTTGATTATTTCTTTTTTTAAATATTTCGACTTGCCTTCATATTCTTTCTGCATGTGACCCTCCTTTGCTTCGACAGTCTAAAACTATCTCTACTTTTTTTATTTCACAATACAGGTATTTATGTAAGCGCCCATCCTACTTGTAGTTCGCACACTAAACTCCTGACTGCTTGAAAGGGTCTTACATAAGTGAAACGGTAGATTAGTAAGAGCAGAACCGGAATCGCATTGTAACTCTCCTTTCCCTTCGGGTATCTTTCCCCATATCCTTGGTTGGCAGGTGCTCTTCTGTTCTGTAAGTCGAAAAGCTACATGTCATCATCACCAGGACGGAACTCATCCAAGGAAAGGCTACCGAGAATGGGTTTAATGGTCTCGGAGTTGATCTGTGTGATAATATGTGGCTCTTGGCGACTAGAAATGAGAAATTTCAATGGAAATTTGCATTTTTTGAGCGCCTTCGAAATGGAGCTGAGGATGTCAATTTGAGCGTCTGAATGGGCGCATTGATCAAGACCGTCAATGATGATAAGATATGGGTCTGAGGATCCAGTGTGCCGTCCAGTAGCTTGGTAAACTTGTTGAAGAGGTCCGATGATAAGGGAAGTGAGTTGAAACTCAGGGCGCTGTTTGAGGACCGAGGGATTTAGTTCCAGAACTCTGGTGATAGCGTTCCAGGAATCAAGGAAATTCGTGGCCACTTGGTATGCAATGGTCGCGAACAAGGGAAGCGCATGGTTTCGACTTGGGTCGTCCTGAGAAAAGAAAAAGGTGGCCAGCAATATCCCTTGATCGTCCCAACGTTCAGCAAGCGCTTGGGCAATCATCGATTTTCCAGAATTTGCTGGTCCAAGCAGCCACATAATACGTGGTTCTGAATTTTCCTGGGCCCAGTGAACAATTTTCTCGATTACTGGGTTATGCCTCTCTGGGTGGCACTTGGGGGTGTTAATTCTCTCTACAGAGCGGTGCGTGGCATTAGGGGCATAAGCTTTACCCAATTCCTTGATACCTTGCACATCCAAGAATCAGATCAGCGCCACACTAGGTAAGAGGAACATAGGTTTATACCATCGTTACTCTGTTGCGTCGACTGGGTGAAATGGCCACCACTGAAAAGTATGTTATTGCTATTTTCGAACATTCCATGGTCCCGAACGAAAGTTTGAGGTCGAGGATTAAACCGGCCGGTATTACCATTTGACACTGCGCCAATGCCATTGATCGCTGCACTACCATCGAATCCGGCATTAGCAGCAGAGGTTTTGGCGCCTTGCACATTCAAGAATCAGATCAGCTCCATACGGTGGGGGGACATAAGCTCATACCATCGTTACCCTGTTGTGTCGACTGGGTGAATTGGCCATCGTTGATAGCTGTGCCATTGATATAATCGAATTCCGAATTCCTGGACCGACGGTCCCGAACGGCAGTTTGAGGGCGAGGATTAAATTGGCCAGTATTACTGCGATCTGAGACTGCGGCAATATCATTGATCGCCATAGCCAATGCAGTGATGTCGCTACTATCGAGCCCATCTAGAAACAGGATGTTTGGGTAGGTATCTTTGGAACAGCTAGGGAAAAGATCGGTGCAGATGCGTGACAACGTCTTCTTGGAAAGTTCGAGAACAGATGGACCAAATAATACCTTTCCCGGGTGTCTGTGCGTCCACGAAAGCAAAAACAGCGAGGAATCAGGGGAGGGGCGATTATTGCGCATTAATTGCAGCTGGCGATTGACCATCTCATCCAGCTCAACTCTTTGAGTATGTTCGCAGATCGCATTCATCTGGCTGTAGTTGTAAGCACCGCGGTGGTGATGTTCGCCCAGCATGACACTGGTAGCTTCCGGTTGAACGATAATGAGGACAGCGGCTTGGTTGGTGCCAATGAACTGGTCGAGCGGCAAGGTGCTAAGGTCCACCGATGTCGGGTTTGGCGCAACAAACAGATGGTTCAGCCCATTGTCTCCCGTCAGTCGTTCGAGCAGTTGGTCCCATTCGGCCTGATTCAAGGGACGGTATCCATCGTCCCGATTGAGGTCGCGCGATAGATTCAAAATAATAAGTTCCTTGTTATCTTGGGTGAAAGCGTTGATTTCACGTATAATCTCTTCAAAAGGCTGCCCATTTCCACCTAAAAACACAAGTTATTTATGTGTCCACTGAGATTGGATGAACGAACCTTGCCACCCAAAAAAGAACGGGGCAGAGTAATAGCCAGAAACGAAGCGATCGGCGCTAACGACTGGTCGACAATCAAGGTAACGCACCCCAAGTTCAAGCTGGCTGCTTATCGGACCTTTCTGCGTGATGATCCAGCGATCTATATAGGGTAAAGTGCCTGAACTGCAAGAGGACATCCCGGAATTGTGGGACCCAGGGATACAGAGGTGTCGTAGCGACCTAGGGCCAAGCGTGCTGAGGTTACTTTGCATCCATGCGATGGGTGGGTTGGTTGAAGCGAATTGACCCTCTGTCCCAGAGAGGATGAAGTACACAAAGCCTTCGCGCTTCCATCCAAGCTGGATTACGTTCCCTTTGGGATTTCCCGCTGTAGCGATAGATTGAAGCTCCACCTGCAAGTTGAAACCATGGAGGCTGCGAGCCTGAACCTCAAAGGAGTAAGACGTGCCACGAAGCTTGTACAATACTTTGTTTGAGTCCTTTTTAGAGTCGATGAAGACGTTCTCGTTCCATTGTATATTACCCTTGAAGACCGTGCCTAGTTATTAATGAGTAAATGCAGTACATTTCTTCTGGCGAGGGTACACGAGCCTGCCTTGATAATTGGTGGGAACACCCACAAGCGCATTTGGGTCGAATTGCAAGATGCTTTTTGCCAATCATAAGGAGTACCGTTGATCAACACAAGATAACTGCTTTCGCCCATTATGGTCTTGCAAGTAGGTCGCGGTGGTGTGTTTACTGTTAGGTGGTGGGTAGGTCGCAGTGGTGTGTTCACTGAGCGCTATTAGGTGGTAGTTTAGTCAAGACCGTGCTTCGCTATTGACCCAACGGAGGCAGTGCAGCGACTCAATGGAGCTAATGAGGATGGGCACTCCTCATAAGGTCTCGAGAGGCAGTGCCCCTGAAATCTGTAGTCCTGACTCGGGTTGGCAGCGGAGTGTCCTGACTCCTAGTCTCATGCGAAGACCGTCCACGTTTGGACGGTCTTCCATGAAAATCCCTGGCATTGCAACCGGTCATGATCATCAGATATCAGATTGTAGTCTTTTAATTAAGGTCATAGTTGCCGGCACTGCCCACCGCAGCAGTGTGGTCTGAAATTGGAGTGAACACAATAATATGCGCCTGTGCGCATGCCACGAGCGTCGAAAATACACCGGTACCTGAGAGACCACTACGCACTAGATAACCTCTCATTCAACTGAACACCCGGCACCAGGCCGTGGCACATCTCGAGTATTTTAGAGAGAGGGGGACGCATGTGGTGGAAATGCGAGCTTAGGAGAAACGAAGGGCTAGAGTGAGCATTTAAAGGCAACAGTACAAAGCACTGCTCGGTCCCAGCCACAGTCCAGACTCATGCAAAATATCCGACTGAAATACCCGTAGGATTGGAGTCCAACAACGAATCAAGCACGCAAGGATACCCAAAACATTGGAGTTGGATAGAGGAATTGATAAAAGGATAAATATGAGGTTCACGAACTTCGTTTGCCATTGGTGTGTGGATGGATCGCCTAAAGTTAGGCCAGATGAACAGATTGTAAGGATCATGTTAAAAGTGGAGGCTGGATGGGGACAAGATTTCCGACACAAGATCGAGCAATCAGGTCGGGTGCATCAACACATCCTTATTCAGAAGACGGGGGGGTATCAGTTGTTTCAAGGTTAGCGAGGGTTATGGTTGAATTGCATAATTAAAGTTGGATGTTTCAATTTGGAACACATAATTCATCAATGATAAAAAAAAGTGGAAACCCAGCGTAAGGGAACACGCTGGGAAACACTGACTCACACGTAAACGAATAAGACTTGGATATATTTCGAGTAACGCATAAAGAGAGTGAGAGAGGAAATCGGAATGAAGAGAGGGAGAATCCTAAAAGGATTCTTATATACAAAAGTCCATGGCGTCTGTAAATACGGCACAACAACGCGTAATCATGTGAGCAGGATTACACCCTCCCCCCTCCTGATAAAATTAAAAAAATGATTCCGACAAATATAAAAAGAAAAAAAATAAAGGAAAACGAGAGGGAGAATAATAATTACAATGCACAGTGCGGGTGCATCAAAACCCAGTGGGAAAGCTACTGGCTGGCCAAGTTCGAAGGAGAATGATACACCTAAAATTCCATCCCCGTTCTCGATTTGGCCAACCAGACGTCGAGCGCTTCTGTGTCCTTGAGGTCCGTTCCCGAAAGCCAACGGTCTTCTTCTGGTCCATAACCGACCCAGCGAACAAGGTATCGGCAGCCACGACTGCAACGTTTCTCGTCGATGATGTCGCGTACAAGGTATTCCTCAGTTCCATCTTCCATGATTACTGGCGCTGGTTTACTGAACTTGCGACCCGGGAAAAGGGATGGGTCGTTTTCGACGTAAGGAATGATATATTTTGTGTGGAAGGTGGGGACTATATTCAGTGAATTTGGCAGGTCAAGGGTTACGGTCGAGTCCTCTTCATTGATATCGATAATAGTGTATGGGCCGTCGAAACGTGGCATAAATTTTGCCACGCGTTTTTCGCCCGCCTTCTTGTATTCTTGTCGTCGATTAAGCGTCGATAAACGCACACGTCCACCTATGGCAAAGGGGAAAGTCAGAGTACGAGATTTATTTGCCTGAGCAGCCTGGGATATCTTAGCTCGTAGCAAATTATCCTGGGCCTCCATTGCAATTATTTCCAGATCCCTGATGACCTTCCATGCACGTTCCGCTTCCGGTGTCGTATCAATTTCGGTTCTTGGCACCAGTGGAGGGATAATTCGGGGGCTACGACCCATGCGAAGTTGAAACGGCGAAAAGCCTGTGGACTTGTTGACTGTGTTCATAATATTGAAGCGTACCAAGGGCAGGGCCTTCACCCAACCAGACTGATTACGAGCGACATGGTAACGCAGCATTTGATTCACTGTCTTGTTCGTCCGTTCACTAGCGCCATCCGTTTCGGGGTGATAAGCCGTCGACATCTTTACTTTCGTCCCTGTCAGGATATGTAGCGCCTTCCAGAATTTCGAAACGAAGAGCTTATCCCTGTCAGAAATTATGTCAAGTGGTAAACCATTCTCGCAATACCACTCAGCGAAAAAAACTTGTGCCAATTCTTCTGCTGTCATCGTTGAAAGACAAGGGATTATCCTAACATCTGAACCGAGGCGGTCTGTGAAAGTGACAATTGTATCGAAACCTTCGTCCAAGGGTAGAGGCCCGATGAAATCTATGGCCACAGAATCCCCTCGTTCATCTGGTATGGGTAACGGGTGGAGCAGCCCAATCGGTTTGGTGGTTGCTGACTTGTTGCGCTGGCATTCGGCGCAGCCTGGCACATACGCTGTTTCGAGTTCTTTCCGCATATTTGGCCAGTAGTATGATTCTCAGAGTGAGGCATATGTCTTGTCAAATCCGAAGTGCCCTAAAACGTCGTGTGCCAAACGGAACAGCGTTTCACAAATATTCCCTGTGCGAGGGATGATTAGCCTATTCCCGACATACCAAAGACCATTCGTAATCTGGATCCCCGGCATCCCGACCTTGGCCTTCATGAGGGTGTCATTTACCCATTTATCGTCCCCATATCCATCGCGTATCTGGTCAAGCAGGGCTTTATCACTTGTTATTGATAATGTGGCACCTACCACGTCCTCTGGTCTGGACAGCCCAGCGCTAGCCAGTGCAGTTGTTGCGGAAAACACCCCCTCGTCGTCCCCCGGCACAAAAACTGATGCAATCGCATCGTCTTGAATGTCATCCGGGCAGTAAGCATAAGAGTGGGTGGTTTTTGTATTTTCTTGCCCAAAGGTCGGCAGTCTTGACAGAGCATCTGCGACCGTGTTGTCCTCGCCTTTAACATAGATTATCTTCGCGTCGTATTGTGACATAAATTCCATCCATCGAGCTTGTCGCTGTGACAGATCGCGCTGGATATGAAAGTTTTCTAACATTTTGTGGTCTGTGTAAATGAGGAAAGGCACACCAAGTAGGTCCACCTTCCACTTAGTTAATGCACGGATAATCGCAAGCATTTCCTTTTCATGGACAGGGTAGTTCAGCTCTGCGCCTTTGAAAGTCATTGACTCGAATGCGACCGGGCGAGCTGTTTCCCATGTCTTCCCAAACGAAAGCACTGCGCCAGTTCCGAGGTCACTGGCATCTGTAGTGACAAAAATCTTGTACTCCGGCATCAGGGAAAAATCTATCGTCGTTAAGCATCCCCTGCCAACGACCAACCGTTTAATCCCGTCGAAGGCGCCCTGGTGTTTTTCATTCCACTTGGGAAATCTGCGGTCTGCGTCTTTTGTTATCAAATCCGCGAGAGCGCCTGTGTGTTCTGCAAGCCCCGGAAGGAAGGCTGAAAGGTAACGGACCAACCCAATAAATGCACAGGTCTGCATCGCCGTTTTTGGAATTGGCCAATCAAGGATCGCATCCGCTTTTTTGGAATCTGCTTCAATGCCCTTCGCCGAGATCTTGTGCCCGAGGAATTTGACCTCTGTTTGGAAAAGGTTCGTCTTCTTTTCATTAATATAAAGTCGAGCCGCCCGAAGGTCCGAAAGCACTGCGCGGACATCGCAGATGTGGTCTTCTACAGTGTCTGACCAAATGATGATATCATCGAGGTAAATATGGCAGATCTTTCCAATTCTCGAGCGCAGCGCCGCGGTGACTCGTCGCTGGTGGATTGCAGGTGAGTTTCTCAGGCCCATGGGCATTACCAACCATTCATACAAGCCAAAGGGTGTGTTGACCGCTGTCAAATGAGCGTCGTCAGGGTGCATGAGAGTCTGAAAGAACGAATTCGTCATATCAATACTCGACCAGATTTTACCTTTAGCACAGTCATTAAGGATATCATCTTGTCTTGGTAGTGGGTGGTTGTCTGCTACCGTGTTGTCATTCAGTTGTCGGAAATCATTAACCCAGCGTGGCAATACTGTGGGGTCAGCTTTGGGAATAATAAAGCAAGGGGAAGCATAAGCCGACGAGGAAGGCCGGATTCGACCTGCATCCAAATGTTGTTGTATAAGCGTCTGGAATGCCTCCTTGTATTTCCGTGGGCAAGGGTAGCTTCTGTTCGCAATTGTTTTGTTCGCGTCTTTCAATGTAATACGTGCCATGTAGTCTCTGGGTAAGTCATCCACATGGGGAATCTCCTCGAAAATCGGTCTGAAGTCCTTTTTGATATCATCGTTTAAGTGCAGATGGGGGCTAGAATAAGTGGGTTGCAGACATGGGAGGGCAATGTGGTGAGAGAAAGCTAGGTTGCCGAGATTTATGGGATGAGAAGGCCACTGGAATCATGCTGGGCGCAACGGGTAGGTAGAGATGTCAGTTGCAGAGACACGACAGGCGGCGATCTGGGCACAGAGGGTCGCTGGGACGCAGGATGGAGTGGATGAGGCTGCAGGTTGGTCACAGCCACGACATGCAGCGTTCTGTGTGCAGATGCTGTTTGCTGAAACAGGATATGTAGGGCTCCAACTACTGGAATGTGGGCCTGGGATGGTTGAGGCAACACAATGATAGCCGGGACGCGACATGGGAAGGTTGAGGGATACGTTGGTCATTGCGACACGATGTATTAGGTTCTGGATGCATTTGGTCGCTGGGAATGCGGTAGAGGGTTGAAGCAATACGTCGATCACTGCGACACGACGTGAGGCTCCGGGCGCATGTGGCCGCTGGAACGCGGCCTAGGATAGTTGTGGCGCCACATCAGTTGCTGGGACATGACGTGCAGCGCTCTGAGTACAAGCGGTCATGGAGACACGACTTTGGGTGCGGAGGGTCCAATGAGGGAGTGAGAGGTACCCTGAGTCAAGTTTCGGCACATAGCGTAGACCGCGAAAATGGCTGTATTGGACAGGCAATGAATAATAAGGCCTAATAAGGTTTGAAGTTACTCAGCGCTCAGCTTTGATCTGTAGTTTGATGATACAGTAGGGTGATGGGAGGGATGTTCGGCAGTGTGAAGGTAGTAAATGAAAAGAGAAAGCCGTGGTTTAAATACTGCAGTGGCTTGGTACTTGACTCGCGCACGCCAGTGGCATTGAGGTCGGAGAACAAAAGTGGTGTAACATGTCACGTTTCCTACAATCCTCGGGGATTTTACTCAAATTTTACCTCCTCACTCTCTCCTCGCTGCGCTCTAAATTCCGTAATACACCGCGTCATGAAAATAGTCCCCCTAAAATACTTCGCCTTCCGGGACCTTGATGATTGATCCCTTCAACACAAAGGTGGCCTCGCCTTGGTCAATGAAACCCAGTGAAGACTCTAGAAAGTCACCAACGTTGGTCCAATGGAGCAGCTATTCGGAAACCTGATGGGTGTCTCTCGTTTCTATCGACGGAAGATCTACCGGGAGATCTCCCTCTGCAGTATGCAAATCAGTCGCAGAGGCAGCGGACAAACAGTACTCCTATGTCGTGGTGGCAACCAAAGCTGTTCCCGACCTAATCCAAACTTCTAAGATTCTTGAACCTCTGTTGTCCCAAGATTATGTCGCATGTTTTTCTCAGCCGACTTATGTCCTGTTGCAAAATTGTCTAAACGTTGAGGTCGATCTCTACAACTCGCTGAGAGTCCTTGGAAGGGGTGGACCAAGTATCATCTGCACAGCCGTGTGGATTCTTACGAATCTTCTAGCACCAAATGTGGTTGAGCACAACGATTATGTGAGTTTATCACTTGAATTCTGCGTCTCCGACATTGCTCATTTTTTTTCCTAGGTCCGTGTTGCTCTAGGATTATATCGGCACAAAGACTTTACCACTAGCATTAAATCTGCTCAAGAAGGTGCGCTTCTTGCAGACTTCGGAAATGTCCTTGAGATCGGCAGAAGCACTATCAACATCGTCCCAGAAATTCAATGGATGAAATTCATGAAGAATATTTGAAATGCTGCGTTCTCTTCTGTTTCTCCCCTTACCCGGTGTGTCTCCTTCATAAATTCTGCATTTGACGCCACTTTGATCTGTACATCTACGACTTCCAACCTTATATTGGCCTACACTCCTGTTATCGAGGCTAGTTTGCAAAAGCTTCTTGTGTTAGGCATGTAATTTTATCGAAATAATTTAAATATGAGATGCGATACTTACAAGCCAGGTTCACAGGTCATGTTCTTAGCTCCTCTGATACAGAAGACGGCCTGCCGACCTCCACGGTGACAAATACGTTTGCAAATACAATGAGTATATACGTCAAGGCAGGCAGTACCCACGTTCCGAGCATGCTCCTGGATGCGGAAAGGGGCCAGCTAATTGAGGTGGAAGTAATCTTGGGGGAGGTTGTGCGAATGGCACAAGAATGGCAGGTAGATATGCCAGTGAGTATCGCCACTGCCGATAATGTGCTACATCGATTGACTTGGTTTTTTCTGACTTTGGGCGTCCAGGGCGTTTGGGATCCTGTATTCTCTTCTCCTTGTTGTCCAGAATCAGATTCTGCGTGAGATAGCAACCGGAGAACGTTAAAAGGGAGCGAGCCTCGGGAGGAGAATTGCATGTGCGATACGTTTCAATCAGCATATTATACTTAGTCTGTCCCCTTGCTCTCCGAACAAGTTATATCTGCCCAGAGCCTGATGGACAGCCCCTTACGATCACAACTATAAACAATGATATAATGAGACCTTGACATTAATCAACGAATATCTTTTAAATGTCGACGTCTCGACTTTCCTCCCTATTATATCTGAAAACGATATCTCTACTTTTTCGATTTTCTGCGTCACAATATATACATTTAAGCGTCCGCCCTACATATAGTTCGCACACTAAACTTCTGACTACATACTGTAACTTGACAGGATCTTGCATAAGTGGAATGGTAGATTAGGTCTGATGGTACTAGCAGCACCAAAAATCGCAATATAACTCTCCTTTCCCTTCGGGTATCTTTCCCCATATTCTTGGCAGGTATTCTACTACTCTGTGGGTCGGAAAGTAAGTCGAAAAGCTACATGACATCGCTAGGACGGAACTCATCCAAGGAAAGGTTGCTGAGGATGGGTTTAATGGCTTCCGAATTGAGCTCTGCGACAATATGTGGCTCTGGGCGACTAGTGATGAGGAATCTCAATGGAAACTGGCATTCTTTCAGCGCCTTCGAAATGGAGCTGAGGATGCCAATTTGAGCGTCTGAATGGGCGCATTGATCAAGACCATCAATGATGATAAGATACGGGTCTGATGATCCACTGTGCCGTCCAGTAGCTTGGTAAACTTGTTGAAGAGGTTCGATGATAAGGGAAGTGAGTTGAAACTCAGGGCGCTGCTTGAGGACCGAGGGATTTCGTTCCGGAACTCTGGTAATAGCTGTCCATGAATCAAGGAAATTCGTGGCCACCTGGTATGCAATGGTCGTAAACAAGGGAAGCGCATGGTTTCGACTTAGATCATGCTGAGAAAAGAAGAAGGTGGCCAGAAGTATTTTTTCAGCATCCCAACGTTCAGCAAGCGCTTGGGCAATCATCGATTTTCCAGAATTTGCTGGTCCAAGCAACCACATGATACGTGGTCCTGAAATTTCCTGGGCCCAGTGAACAGCCTTCTCGAGTACTCGGTTATGCCTCTCTGGGTGGCACTTCGGGGTGGTGACTCTCCCCACAGAGCGGTGCGTTGCATTGTGGGCAGACGCGTTATCCAATTCCTTGATACCTTGTACATCCAAGAATCAGATCAACTCGATACTCTAGAGGAACATAAGCCCATACCTTCGTTACTTTGTTGCGTTACATTCGACTGGGTGAAATAACCACCGTTGATATTTACGTTACTGCTATTTTCGAACATCGAACTCCCAAGGTCCCGAATGAAAGTTTGAGGTTGAGGATTAAACTCGCGGCCGGTATCTGACACTGCGTCATCGATGTCACTACTATCGACGCTAATGCTGAACTCAGAGTCTTTACTCGATTCGTCGATACCTTACACATCCAAGAATCAGATCAGCTCCGTACTATGGAGGGACATAAGCTCATACCATCGTTACCCTGTTGTGTCGACTGTATGGATTGGCCATCGCTGATACTAGCTGTGTCATCCGAGTCGCTATATTCCGAGTCGGACACCGAATTCCCGGATCCACAGTCCCGAATGGAAGTTTGAGGGCGAGGATTAAACTGGCCGATATTACTGCGATCTGGCACTGTGGCAATGTCATTGATCGCCATAGCCAATGCAGTGATGTTGCTATTTTCGAGTCCATCTAGAAAGAGGATGTTGGGGTAGGTATCTTTGGAACATTCCGGGAAAAGATCGGTGTAGATGCGTGACAACGTCCTCACGGAAAGTTTGAGGACAGATGGACCAATGAGTACCTTTCCCGAGTGTCTGTGCGTCCATGACAGCAAGAACAGTGAAGAGTTAGGGGAGGGGCGATTGTTGCGTAGGAGTCGCAGCTGGCGATTGATCATGTCATCCAGCTTGTGAGTGCGAGTGTGTTCATAGATCGCATTCATCTGCTTGTAGTAGTAAGCACCACGGTGGTGGTATTCATCTAGAGTGATACTGGTAACTTGCGGTTCAACGATAATGAGGACAGCGGCTTGATTGGTACCGATGAACTGGTTGAGCGGCAAGGTGCTAAGGTCCACCTCTCTCGGATTTGGCGCAACAAACAGGTGGTTCAGTCCCTCGTCTCCTGTCAGATGTCCGAGCAGCTGGTCCCATTCATCCTGATTAAAGCGACGGTACTTGTCCGCATTGACGTCACGCGATAGATTCAAAATAATGAGCTCTTTATTATCTTCGGTGAAAGTGTTGATTTCACGGATAATCTCTCCAAAGGATTGTCCATTTCCGCCTAATAACACACGTTATTTATACGTCCACTGAGATAGGATGAACGAACCTTGCAAGCCCAATGCGTGCACCTCGGAGTAATAGCCAGAAACGAAACAACCGTCACTAATGACGGGCTGAAAATCAAGGTAACGGACTCCGATTTTAAGCTGGCTGCTTATCGGACCTCTCTGCGTGATGATCCAGTGATTCACAACGGCGCCTGAATTGGAACGGGACATCCCAGAATTGTGGGACCCAGGGATGCAGAGGTGTCGCAGTGACCTATGGCCAAGCGTACCGAGGTTGCTTTGCATCCATGCAATGGGTGGATTGGTCGAAGTGAATTGGCCCTCTATCCCAGAGAGGATGAAGTACACGCAGCCATTGTGCTTCCATCCTAGCCGGATTGTGCTTCCTGTGCGATTCCCCATTGTAGCGATAGATCGAAGTTCCACCTGCAACTTGTAACCATCGGAGCTGCGAGCTTGGACCTCAAAGGAGTGTGGGGTAACCATGTCGCAAAACTTGTACAATACTCTGCCTGAACCTTTCAAGATGTCAGGGTCGCCGAAGAGGTCTTCGCTCCATTGTATATGAACCTTGGAGACCTCGCCTAGTCATTAATGAGTAAATGCAGTACTTTTTTTCTGACGGAAGTACACGAACCTGCCTTGATAATTTCTGGGAATCTCCACGAGTACATTTCGGACGACGCGCAGGACGCATTTTTCCAGTTGTAGGGAGTGCCGTTAATTAGCACAAGATAACCGCCTTCGCCTCTCATGGTCTTGCTAGTAGGTTGCGCTGTTCACTGTTGGGTGGTGGTTTAGTCAAGACCGTACTTGGCTATTATTTACCGTTGAACCATCATAAATCTAGGCAGTGGGAAATCGTTATCATCGCCTGATGCAGTACTTGGATTGAATGGAGCAATCTCCTCTGATGAGGATAAGCATGCTCACAAGGTTCTGTCTCAAGAGGTGTCGCTGAACTTTGCAGAAGGAATTATTGTCAAGGCATCCTGACGCAAAGATATCACACCGGCGCTGACAGGTTGGCAGCGGAGTGTCAGGACTCCGGGCGTCGAACCGATTTAATTTAGACGCCCATTAGGATATTCATCATTCAAACTGTCCATCGCTGCCAGCTCTCCGATACTTCGCTGGAAAAAATTACCTTCTTAACATCCTGATTGGATGATAAGCTTAAGGCCAGTGACTGGTCCCTTGCGCGCTGTGTACTCTCTTGGCGGATCATGGGTCGTTCTATTGATTTGCACCCCCAGCAATATGCCCACTTTACATCATCCTCGACCCTATCCATCACTCTATATCCCTTTTAAAACTATAAGCATTCTTAGAACCATAAATTCCTGTGTCCGACATGCACGGGTGTGCCGGCGCTCTGTCTGGGCTGTAAGATGCGTTCACGGTCAACGTCAGGTGCCTTTGTAGCGGCGGTAAGGTGAAGTATCTTGTGCCATTGCTAGTGCGGATATTCTCGGACAATAATGTGGCGTATACAACTTGAAACTACCACTACATTTTGTACTTTCTGCCGTGACAGAAATCTGAAATACACACTTTTTGGATGCTGCGGAGGAACCAAAAATCTGGCGCTACTAAAAGTCCAACGCACAGATATATCTTCCTTTGCTAAGTTCCCTGTCCTATTCGGCATGTATCAACGCTTTGCAAAAAAAATGCAAGAATCAGCAGTAAGTATTCAGCTGATTCTGACAGAGGACTTAAACGAATTAGACCTGTCCAGTCTAGATCTGGAATTAGATATCCTATCTGCGCGAAAGGAAATAGGAAGAAAGATTGAAGGCGAGGCTTTATTCGAAAATTTGGATAAAAATTTGGATTTGTGAAAGTCTGAAAGAAAACCAGAATAAAAATTGGGCCAAACGGCTTGGATGGAATTACCAAGTTTTTGGGATCGATGATTAGGTACTTGAAGGCTTCAATAAATGTCCTCTCCTGGGTCTTCCTGTGAGTTGTATGACCATGATCATAATAGGCCCAACATGCGGAAAAATCTCAACAGCTGCGCTTCTTTGATCACCATGACCGCTCGTCCTACAATGTCGGAAAAAGCCGAAACCCGTTACAACGGGTTGTAACGCGATGTAACACCAACCAAAGTGGTTACGAAAATTGCCGGTCGTCACGCGTTTGAGCCAAAGCGTTGTTCGCTTCAACGGGGATCAATCTACCCAGAAGCCCCCTTTCCGGCAGAAACCCTAAGATTTCTCTTTGTCGGGTAGGAACCCCGCCACCATCAACTAAAAGAAGTTGTTTGTGCAAGTTTATAGAAACCCTACATCGGGGATGAAACCAGACGTGCCGGGAAGCAGCCAGCCGACGTGCCACCGGGAAGTGGTCACCTGATTAATCTTGTCCAGCCATCAATTCAGACAAACTGGACTTTTCAACGAACAGAATAAATATCAGCCGACAACAGCGAACGCTCTCGTATGGACATCCATCTCTAATATTACATTAGGGGTAACTGTAGCTATATCACACAGGGTAGACTACAGTACAGTTAGCAATATGTAGAATTACTAGTAGTAAGTATGATAGAAGTGGCTCACCTTAGTCTCGATAACATGGACTGAGGTGCTAATTACAGTGTCCATGATATATATAATATATGATACAAAGCCGGTCATAAGATAAAGATTGAGAAAGAGGCATGAAAGAAAGAAAGAAAGAAAGAAAGGTTGTAGCATGGCCACAGTGTGATCACACAAACACGGCGTGATCTCAACAGACAGCGGTACAAAAATACCCCCATTCCTCTTCAAGTATTGGTGTGTCTCCAGCTCCTTTTTCTACCCTTCCAATTGCTGGCCCATGCCTTCATGGGCTACGAACAGGAACAACCCCACCATTGTTGCCACTGGCCAGTGAGCTATGGCGGCGAGCACTCGATGCCCAACAGCCCTAACCAGATGCGCTGATGAACTAGACCATGGCACGCTACCAGTGCAGAGGATAGCGATGACTCTCATTGGAAAGGTGTATAATCTAGTGTGGTGACGGCGGCACTCTCGACTGGCAAGGGTCCTGGCAAGGGATTGTTAAGGAGATGTGGCAAGCCGGTGACATCTCACTTTCCCTCATAATTCTATGTAGTCAAGTAAAAGTAGTTTTTTGTATAATAGTTCATATCTTAGATGAGGAATATACTTTACACTGTCATTTACCGGAGCAGGTACAGAGAGGCTTGTGAAAGAAAGAAAAAGTGTAAAACCAACCTACCACCATTGAACTTGGAACAAACAGACTCGGGATGCGCGACACCATGCATGACACACTGGAGGGAGGACCACACGGAATGTGCGGTAGAAACACCCTGTGTCATGATCCCGATTTTGGGAGTGTGTTGTTGCTCGTATACACTGGTCCAAGGCTGTGGACGAGATCAATGAGTTGCACAGTAGTCGAGGCGCGGGAATGGGCGGTCTGTCTGTGTAACATTCACCTTCCTTTCTTGTTATCGTTCTGACTCCCCCCACATTCCTTATCTTCATCAATCAGAGTTCCGTATCTACATCTCTTGGTATATAGCGAGTTCCGTTCGCAGATGCCCCCCAGCGAATACATTCACATTTTACCCTGTCTTTTGTATCCCTTTTGTGTACCGAAACTACCCTCGCAAACGCCTACAGCCACCACGATCATCTTTCGTCACAGTCTAGGCGGTATGTTGCCGCTGCCGAGCCTCGGGGGAAGTCGGACCTCAAATATTTTGACCATCGGCGATCAGTGATTGCATGTAGTACCCCAGGTTTCTAAAGTGGTTGGATAGAAACCTTGGGGTTTCACAGAGAAAGGGGGGTTTCTGGATAGTTTAATCCCTTCAACGGGGTTGTTACAATGTCACCCAGCGTTCCAACGGGGTTCCAACAGGTTCCAACAATACAAATGACGACCTATACTCAACACAAAGGGCGTCGAGAACATATAGTATGAGTTAATAATCCCACTACAACTCCCTTCCTTGCTGAAAAATCCCAAAAAATCGCAAATCGCACCATTTTACGAAAGGTGGATTTGGATATGGGTCAGGCCGTATGTTGTCACAAATCGAACCAGGTGACAACGGCATTGGAACGGCCGTTGTCACAGAAAACCGTTGTAACGGGTTTATTAAAAGTCCGACAGTCATGTACAGACTTCATATCGTATGTGGTTTTATAAAGATTTTAGGAATAAATCACCCTTTGTAACGTTGATGAGCCTCGCTCGGCCCTACCCTCGGAAAACGCGAAATTTCCAGATTCTATTGCGATCGACTAGCGACCAACTTGCGAATTACAAGCGATCCACTTCCGAACACTTCCAAGCAATTACGACCGAATGCGGTCAGTTGCGATCTGCGAGCGCTTATTGCGACCATACATATGCGGTAACTAGCGAGCGCTATCAACAAGTTGCGAATATTGTAGCGATGACTAACGACCGACTAGCGGCTCACATGCGAGCCATTTGGGAGCATTTCCAAACATTCCCGAGCACTTGCAAGCACTTGCGAAGTTGCGATCGGTAGCGATCAAATTTTGACCAAATGCAACCGCGACCATTCACCATTTGCACCTCGGTACGAACCTCCGGACTCTCCATTTTTGCATGTATCTTAGTTCATAGTTCTCCATTTTACATTCCTATTTTGTTTTTCTTATTGTTTTAAATTTCTCCATTCGCTTTTCTTAGTTGCTAGTTTTGTTTTGTGTTTGGCACGGCCAGCGCATCAACGTTTCTAATAGCAAAGGGGGGAATCGCAGGAAAGAATCCGTCAACGGGTCGATCCGAGAGATTTCTATAAATTTACAACTGCGAACCCACTATTGTCATACCAACACCGCCGGGGGTGGGAGTCCTCACAGCAAGGGAGGGGATCACATATCGGCATGTTTACCAGCAGAGTATGGGCAGGGTAGGACACCACGGCGCACATAACGACCTGAGCAGTTGAGTAGGAAAAGGGATGCTGGTGGAGATGACGGATGAACATCGGAAAGACTGCTATCTATCGGATCACGTGTAAGAGCCCCAACTTGAATCTAATCTACTAACGATAGTGTTCGAGCTTTCAAGTTCGAGATGAAGTCGGCAGCCTTGCTGAACATGCATGGTACACACATGTTTCAACGACATTTCCTTCATTTCCTTTTGTTGACGGTCTTTCCGCACGCCAGTTATCATGTTCTGCTTCTCCAGCGTTTTCCTTGCAAATTATTCTGCTGAGCACTCAAGGAGCACGAGGATATACGAAACGCAGAACGGAAGACTAGGTCGTACGACGACCTCTCCCCTTTCACATCTCTATTTTACATTCACAAAATTTACATTACTTCCTCCTCCCTTCCAACCTCCAACGCGCCCCCCCTTCTCCAAATGATCCAAAGAAACTTGACGATATCCGGGAAATTGAAACCTCTTCGAACTCCTCTTCATCAACTCATTTCATTCAAAGGTATCCCATAAAGCCACGGGACCTCGAGCGCCTGTGC
>Ga0307513_10003413_pt1 | contig 21583 bp, 25 predicted proteins | sample 15_EM_MG_FD_202174 | JGI IMG/M metagenome (GOLD analysis project Ga0307513, IMG submission 202174) | Populus trichocarpa ectomycorrhiza microbial communities from riparian zone in the Pacific Northwest, United States - 15_EM | ecosystem: Host-associated > Plants > Roots > Unclassified | place... | reverse complement strand
CTGCTGTGAAACACGTTCAAGAGGAACTTTACCAACGAAAGGGAATACGAGTTCGCGATGAAGATGTCATCGTCACCAGTGATGAGAAAAGGGACGAATGGTGGGATCAAGTGCGAGCAATGGGTTGGAAGAGGATCGAGAGTGATCTCGGCCCCGAACCCGATGGGAAAGACTTATGGTTAGTACCCAGAAATGATGCAGATTTCAACAGATAATTAATACCCCCTTTCAGGTATGAAATGTTGGTCGAGTTGGTGACACAAAGTTGGGGGACTGGCTTTGTGGGCACCAGAGGCAGCACGATGAGTCTTTTGGGAGAAAAACGAACCATACACTGGCAAAAGGGCGTTGCAGTTGAGGTGAAGTACGTGGTTCTATCGTTCTGAAGTCAGAGCAACTCTGACAACTACCTCGCAGCTGGGGTCCTTGGGGATCAGGTATCTACGACACTGCGCCTCAATTTGACTCCTTCCAGTAGAGCAGCAAATCCATGTCATTGTATTCACCAGCACCTGACACCACAGGATTAGAAGCAACCTTTCATGAACAGCGTACCATCTCCCTGTCATTGTTGGTAGCAAGGCCGCGTTCATGCTCTACCGTTCCCGAACGGTAGATTACCACGACTACATTGTTATGCGGGAAAAGGGCTTAGAGCAATATTTAATTGGGTCAAAGTTTAGGACGTACAGATCACGCGGTTTACTAGCGTGAGGCTCAATGTGAAGGTAATGGTGTCTAGTACTGAGAGAAAGAAATAGGTGAGGCTCGATCGAAGCAGAGGAAAGCGATTGAAACGTAGCCGTCATATCTGTTGGACATGCCATTCCTGCCCATTTCTCCATCTTGGATAGCATTACTGGCAGTACAACCTGTAAAAGCCATATATGAACACAGGAAACACGAGGGCCCCAGTTACGTACTAGGCGCGCTGATATTACTCCGTCGTACTAGACTCGAACTTGTGCTTGCCTGGTAACTGGACACTAGTCATACCCTTCCCACTGCCTGTGACGCCAACTAGAAGAGCGCGTCAACAACGATGCCACCCGCCAAACGTAAGGGGCTTACCTCTCCCATGGGGGTTGTCGGGGGTCTTGAAAATACTTGTACCGGTCAGACCAGGTACAGCTACACCCTTTCTGGCGCTCTTGGTCGCAAACTTTTGCCAGGACTGCTTTTTCTGATCTTGCTCGGCAGCCTTCGCAGCGCGCACCTCAAGTTTCTTCTCGTTTTTTCGTTTCTTTCTCTCTCGGTCTTCCTCCTCTTCCTTGGACAGCTTTCGCTTAGTGCCGGCCGTAGACGAGGGTGCCACGCCGTGCGGGCCAGCCTGTGATGGCGGTAAGCGTTTGACCGCATTGGCATTGACCATCTCAATATCCTGATACCCTCTAAACACAACTGAGTATACGCGCTTCTCCTCTGAACCGGCAACCGATGTGATACGCGCGGGATACCACTTGTCGTCTTTTGACCATTTTGCGAGACACTCGTCGCCAGCAGTGAAGACAGGTAGTGTGACCCCTTTCTGAGATTTCTTGGTTGTTGATGCCGATGAAGCTGAGGCAACTGCGATGGCCTGTTCAGTCAGCGTGATGAGCTGTTTCAGCTCCGAACACAGGGACTTGAATTCTTCGTTATCGGGATCAGCTTTCAAGGCTTCGTCTACCTGCTCCAGCTGAACTTGGTACGTCTCGAGGTCTTGTTGGCTCATGGCTGCAGGCTATGAAATGCTGGAAGGGGGCAAGTCGTGGTTGCCTTTGTCCCTTGACATCGTTTGATCAAGCCGGGATTATGAATCGATAGTGCATGTATTATTGCATTTATGATGGATTACTATGGAGTACAAGCGGCAAAGATAGAGAACTGTAGTCGAAATCCTGACGCAACACTATGAGCACACATCGAATAGTTGATACACCCTTTAAGCAAATAATTCCAGTTGAATATTACACCGCGACCCCGATTTTCTCTGCTTTGCCTACTCGTACAGCGATTTCCTCGCTTCCAGTGGGTTCTGGCCACCACCTGCTTTGCGCTTCCAGGTCGCCATCTGTGGCCCCCATGGGTGGATAAAATGACTTGGCTGGGAAAGTAGGCGACATATCGGAAGGGTCAAAAGAAGGGTATTGCGGTGAACCACCCTCGGAGGGCGAACCAGCCCTTGTACTCAGGCTTATCACATGGTCTACTTTCGTGTGTCGATCTACGTGAATTTGAATGGAGCGGCCAGGGTCGGTCTCGTCCTGCGATGCCTTTCCTCGTGAACGACTAAGTGAGGGTTTTCTGAGGACCCGGGAGCCTCCCATACGACGCGTGGTGACATATACGATAACATTGGCAAGACCCTGCATCAAATTCAGAATTGGACGGCAGATAGCAAGGGCTCATCGACCTACCATCAACCAAAGGAGGCACATGAATCCAAGCATTACGTGAAGAGATGGGGGGCGTTTGAGATCGAGACGACCGCACGCTATGGGAAGGACGAGTGCGATATAGACTGGTGGGGAAATGGTGAGTGGTGGTGTTTTCAGGCTTTGCAACAGAGCTCACCAATAGGGTACCCTGTCGACGCGATGTGAGTTCGGGTTCGATGTGAGTAAGTTCAAAAACATACAGAGCATTTTCAGGGCAAGGCTCTTGAACTGGGCTTGCGACTTTGGAATGGTTGGGCGTCGCTGGAGCTGTTCGGCTGGGGGTGTGGTAACAGTGGGCCCGCCTTTGGAGCTGCTGACGACTGGGACCTCGATATCTTGGGGAGTGCCCTTAGTGACGGTGCTATAATTGCTCTGAGCGGTGCCCGGCCTGTATGGCACTCTGCCCACTCCCCCGTCTACCTCCTTCGAACCGGACCCGGAACTTTGCGCAATATTAGATGCGCTACTGGCACTCCTTTGAAGTCTAGAGAAGGAGAACTTTGGCGGGTGCCAGTGGTAGGACGAGTCACCTTGACGACGGTAGGGTGCAACGAATTTCCAAGTGCGATTTTGGTAGACGAGGACCCCGGAGAGGACTAGAGCTACGAGTGCATAGTTGATTGTGATCAAGCTCGCACAGAGCAGTAGCTAGGCAGCATTGTAAACGTTACAAGCGGCCGCAGGACGAAGGATAAAACGTACTGGGAAATAGTGCACATAGATCCTCGCCACTTCATATTTCGACGTTACGAAACACCATGCGCCAGCGATACCATAGAATGGTCCCTTTTCTGCCGTCGCAATCGCAAGAGGGCCAATGAATGCTGTACATTATGAGCGTGAGCGTGATCCACAACAAAGGGGAGTTGCACGTACTGAGTAGGGCTGTCAGCGCCCATCCACTAACCACAACGATGGTCACCACAATACCGGGTATGCGCTTTCCGCCAACCACTGTCAAAACGGTATGAAAACTGATCACCGCCGCCCTATTCGTGTGACAATAGGGTCAAAAGGCCGTCCCAAGCACAAATCGGGCAACTACCCACCAAATAGCGGTGCCATTGTCACCAAATAACAACATGGCTGCTTGTGCGGTGCACATACTGCCCTCAAATACGCGTCCTTCAGCTGCCCATACAAACTGAAAGTACCCGGATATGCCCTGCACCAGATCAGAGCAGAGGAGGCAGACGACAAAAACGCTATTCGGGAAGTATCATCAGGTGAGGCAAACCGAGGTGTGACCACAGGAGAAGAGGATAAGCGGATAGACCGTACTTACCCTAGATTCGTCCTTAAGAAGACGCGCTCTTCCCGGGCGTACTCGTTATGGGAGGTAGTGCGCCACAGGAACGGGATGATGGCAACGGAGAAGATGTGGAGCAGGAGCAGAGAGACCGAAAGGGTAGATATCGAGGCCAATGCGCCCGTGACCTAAAGGATAAGCGATCAGATGGAAAAACGCCTATGGGGTGGGCTGAGCGCACAATAACGGCGATCCGTTCGCCATGTCCGAGTGCTACTGGGGTCATTAAGGATAGCCAGATGAAGTATCAGTGCAGATCCTGTAGGTTCGGAGGAGGGGACAGTGAAAGAGTGGAAGGGGAGCGGGGGGTGTTGGCGAGCAGGCACCTGCCCTATTTTTACGTGAAAGCGGATTACGCGACGCGAAAGAGACCGGGGGGAATTTCGGGGTTGTCACACGTTAGCCCTCTTTAATATTAACCTTGTATAAGATCTCGCAATGCATTGGATGCCTTAAAACTCGCACGGTACACCGCTGCTCCCTGCACTGCTCGGCAGCGCGCGATCCGGCTAACGGGCATCGCTTCGATTAAGGGGCGGCACGGTGGAAATCTACTCCGAAACCAATTGCATTCGTCGGTTGGTTGACACATTAACGCAGGATGACACCTCAACGCAGAACTACACTCTGCGGGCGCTGGGCGTAACCCGTCCACGACTTTGGGACAATCAGATTCACACGGCTGGATGATCTGGTAGATCTGATCGCACCTCGTCATACAGTGCCACCTTGCCCTTGATACCTAGTGCTTGCAGTGCTAACCAGATGATCGCTGCTGTCATGCCTGATCCACAGCTTACAACCACCGACTTCTGTCCTCCAAGCACCCTTTGCAGAACTCGGTCGCCTTCGGCCGTACTAGAAGCACTAAATGACTGAATGAGGGGGCCCCGAAGTCCAGAAGGTGGGAGCAGTCTGGTGTATATGTCTCCATTGAGGCTATCCGTGGTGAGTAACTTATTGAAAGGTACGGAGATAGAATGCGGCATGTGGCCAGAGGGGATCGAGGGCCGGGGCTCTGGATCTTCCCCTTTGAACCTATAAGGCAGTCAATCGGCTTTCATGATTGGCAGAGTTGCAACCACCCACCTGCCCTCTGAGCGTGCGTCTAAGACAAGTTCAGCTGCATCTTCTGATCGGCGGGAGTTGTCAAACATCTGTGCGTAGCCTAAAGAAATTAGAGTCGCCCCTCCGAGACTGACGCATCTACGGTGGCGCTCACTTCTGATGACCTCTTCGTCCAAACGCGGTATGGGGTATGCCGAAGAAGGCTGCTCCATCTCCGCCGGAGCTGCAGTGTCCAGCTCTCCCCCGGCAGCAGACCAACCAAGAAGCCCTCCGTTCAACACGCGGACCTGTGCATGTCCAAATGCCTTCGACCACTCTGAGTAGAGAGTCGACTAGCTAATGTAATTGTACCTTAAACATGAATAGCGCCCTGGGCGAAGAGAATACGCCCTGAGTATCATACCTATAGGAGGCCGTCGATTAGACCCTATCCGAAGAGAATAGAGATAAAGCACAGACAAAATGACATGACTATCTCTTGAGACACCAAGTGCAGCTTAAAGTATGCTATATCAGTACACAAGGCGAGAGCGCATGGACAGGGAACGAACTGCAATGTTTTGCAAAGGTTGCCGGGGAAGGCATCATATGCGGGAGCTGCAGCTCGTGTTCAGAAGCAACCTCATCTAAGTCGAGATATCTAGAGCTAGGTATTCGCTTGGATTTCCATTCTTCGAGGCCGCTCCGTTTGACGTTGGGCATGAACCAGGTCACATCGATGATACGTGTCTTGTGCGTGATCTGCCTGCGCAACTCTTGTGGCGTGATGAGAAGGGAACTTGTGGCTTGGTGGGAAAGCGGACGACTGGGGATTTTTTGAAAAAATTTGTGCCACATGACGAGATGATGGTGAGAAGCCAACCTCGACCTAACCACTCTCGCGAACGGTCCCTGAGCCAAGCCAGGCATCGGAGAGAGTGTCAAGAATGCCGTCTGATCTGAATTCCTGGCTCATTGCCGTCCCCCAAGATGGCGATTCAGAAGGCCTCTACCAAGAGCTCCAGGGGAAGCTTGACTCAGCTCGAGTGCTACCCAAATCGAACATCGCACAACTCCAAATTCCTCCACTGAAAGCGGGTACCGATCGATTCGTTTAAATGTACACCGCACACTGACGTCGCAGCTTTCCTAGGCCGGAACGCTCGATGAACTCTTAAACCTCTCGGAAGAGCTGCCGAAAACCGAGGCGTTCTTCACCGGAGTGGTTGCGAAACTAGTGGAGACGCTTCGTAATCTCCTCAACAATGACCCGCAGCGCCTCGCCCAACACACTGTCGTTGATGACCAGACACCAGAAGGATACCTACTCAAAGGCTGGAAATGGAACGTCGGAAAGTACACAACAAACCGCAAACTTCGGGAGATCATCGACGCACTCGCAAAGGTCTGTTAAAACACTCCCGAGCCATTGAGCTCAAACCTGACTGAAGCCAGGAAATGACGTCGATCGATAATATTATGAAAGCTAAGCTCAACAATTATAACCTTGCAAAAGGTCAATTAATGCAAATGCAGCGGAAGAAAGCGTGGGTCACTTAGTGTTCAAACTCGACAGTGGTCTCACAGGAACGTATAGAGGAAACCTGGCCATCAAATCTCTTCACGAAGTCGTCACGAGGGATCATTTTGTACACGGATCAGAGTTTCTGGAAACGTTGTTAATTGCTGTGCCTACGTGAGTAACTCGAAGCCCGGTAAGAAACGTGCGTAACACCTTCCAGGAATTTGAAGAAAGACTGGGAGTCCAAGTATGAACGTTTAACATCGATGGTCGTGCCTCGATCGACAAGGTAAGGCTCGATTTTCTTACCGCTTGCGGGAGTCTAAGGAGGCACTAGTAAGATCACGTCGGACGATGAATACGTACTATATTCTGTCATCATATTCAAGAGGGTTCACGATGAGTTCGCTCAGAAATGTCGAGAGAACAAGTAAGTCCCCGCCAGTTATATAGATGGATATTGACCGAGTCCGTTAGATTTGTGCTTCGCGACTATTCATTTGATGAGAATGCGTTGGAGAAACAGAGGCAAGAGCTGCAAACGGCCAACATCTCGGAGAAAGAACTATGGGTAGGTCTTCGGCCTTCGTATTGCAGGAGACACAGGTTCACTGTCCCCAGACGGAACTCCTCCGATTATCAAGAACTAATTTCTCCGAAGCCTACCAAGGGCTAGTACACCTGAAGGTGACCCGTTTGTTTGTCGAAAGTGTCTTACGGTACGGCCCACCGGCCAACTTCACCGGGGTCATTATTCAGGCGTGTTCATGGTCGTTTACCGAGTGAGGTCTCCGCTGATATAAAACTCCGTAGCCTGACCCGAGGTCGACGAAGCGCCTTCTCACGAATCTGCAGGCTCATTTCGCGTACCTCGCTCCGCGCTCGGTTGGGATCAAAGCCAAGGCAGGTACAGGTGCTGTGACAGATGCTGAAGTTGGAGGAGAATATGCAGCGTTAATGGAAGAGGAGGTTTTCGACTTTGTCTTGGTCGAAGTCCCACGAGTGGTCAACTAGTGGGCGTTTCCGTCTCTTCGTCCCTCTCCAAGGGACGACGTTCGTACTCGAAGTGTATATGACCATTATTGTTTTCGCGAAACTGTCTCCGATGACCTCCCACTGTTGCAAGACGCACAAACCCGAGGCTCGGGTATGATGACCCTGGTGCAAGGATATTCTTTCTCTTCCTGGCACAAACAATATGAAACTGGGTGAGACAAGGAACGTCGGAGCCCGTCGGGCCCGGTCCTTTGGCAGCCGATCATTCATTGAACCCGGAAGCTAGGCTTAACTTGTACCCGTTCTGCTCTGAAGAAAGTAGTCCCGGAGCGTCCTTTTTCAGAAGGTGTTGTGGCGTGTAGTTTTAGTATGACCTATGCCTGCAGGATGGTACATTACTTTTCCAGTCACCCGGTGGCAGTTTCTCGCACCCACGTTGGGCACGCAGGATACACTGACAACCCGCGATAACATACATGTAGATAGTCGAAGTTTTAATTAATATGAGTATAAAATTCAACAACCACCACTTTACGTTCACTGCCGTTACGAGGCACTTTTAGTAAGGTCCTGTCATCCAGGCACCTCGGCACTGAGCAGATGAGAGCGCAGAAAATCGGAATAAAATGTGCAATAGGTATACACATATAGAAGGTGTACAAATAGGTCAGTAGTTCACGTAATGAGATTCACCATCCATTGATTTTGCCATTGAAATATGAGAAGTTGCCATAACCAAATAACCAAGCGTGTTCCAGCCACCCAAGAACATTCACATTACAGCTTGCTTTGAAGTGTATATAATACAGGTGGTAAGTCATGAAGAACGCGTGGCGAGCATGAGATGTGGAAGATTTTCGAAAATTTCCGGCCGTTACCCACAGCGCGATGTGCGCTGTATGCCTTTGGCTTACTATATATGAATATTAGTATATCAAAAAAAAATATGGAGAAACACTGCTACCATGGGGCACAGCGGGAAGCCTGGGTGACCGGGCCCGGGTGGGTGGGGAAATCCCGTATCCTGGTATCCATGTCTAACGTACACAATCATTCGCGCGTTGTTTCCGAGCCACGTACTCGTACCCTTTTTTTGTGGTCCTATTGAACGAGAGCTAGTGCCCGAGGTCATCCACATGAGTGGAAGCGCAAGGGTTGTGACTAAGGATGTTATGACATCGTCATTCTGCGCGACCAGGAACCTCATGTGTAACTTGGTCTTGACTGAACTCTCCGATGAAACTCGACGCGACAGATTTACGTTATCTCGCCTCAGAAGAGTTCAGAGTCCTAACTGCTGTTTGTTTTTTATGCGGCTGCGCGATCGACGTACCCTTATGATGGCCGTAGGTGGAAATGGGGTCCAAAAACCACGAGGTGGTGCCAACGGCGTTGATTGCGCAAATATCTAAGCTCAGGAGTGGGGGTATCAACAAGATTCTTGGTGGTTTGGCGAAAAGGGATCTTGTCGCTCGTGTCCAAAACGCGAAATGTAAGTGGCAAGAGCCTAGTGAGATTTGTATGTGGCCTAAACTCGTCAAGATGACGGTTACAGGTTGACCTATGGCGGTTATGACTATCTTGCCATCAGGGCGATGTCCAAGAGAGATTCCGTCAACTCGATCGGGAATCAGATTGGCGTAGGAAAAGAATCAGGTAGGATGTTATCCTATCTTTGAATTGGTCTGCTCTTCACGAAATTGTCCAGACATCTATGTCGTGGCCAATGAGGCTGGCGAGCAAATGGTTCTGAAGCTACACCGGTAACGCACAATGCTCCATTGGTCATTTTCTGGCGCTTAAGGAAACAAAGGTTAGGAAGAGTTTCTTTTCGTTCCATCAAGACGAAACGTGATTATCTGGGTAAGCGACGATCTGCTTCCTGGATGTATATGTCTCGTCTCGCAGCCCAAAAGGAATGGGCGTTCATGAAGGTGGGCACGATGTAGTAGTTCACGTGTGAATGAACATCACACACACAGGTCTTGCATGAGCATGGTTTCCCGGTACCTCGACCAATTGACCAGGCCCGTCATTGCATCTTAATGGAGTTAATTGACGCGTATCCACTGTAAGTAATACAAGGAGTACACTGGGTGGGCTAACGCTGCACTTATCCAGACGGCAAATATCCGAACATCCCAATCCTGGCTCTCTCTATTCAACCCTCATGGATCTTATTGTTCGCTTTGCTCATTCCGGGCTAATTCATGGCGATTTTAACGAGTTCAACATTCTTATTCGTCGTGACAATGGCGAACCTGTTGTTATTGACTTTCCCCAAATGGTCTCCACACAGCACGTCAACGCAGAATGGTACTTCAATCGCGATGTTGAGTGCATAAGAACATTCTTCCGTCGAAGGTTCAGGTACGAGAGCACTGTATGGCCGCGGTTTGTGAGTACAGTCATGGAGGTCGAGGGAAAGGGTGGCGATGAGACAGAGGGATTCAGGCTAGATGTGGTTGTGGCAGCGAGTGGTTTTTCAAGTAAGGAACAGAGAGTATTGGAAGAGGTGAGGTCCACTTTTCTGGGGTCGGGACCGACACATTTACACAATCCATAGTACCTGGAACCAGCTGAGGGGGATGAAGAAGATGGACCCAGTGATTCTGATGAGAAGGAAGACTCGGAGTACTCTGGGACCGATGATAGGGTAGTGGGTGAGGTGGTCCCCGAAGGCGACAGTACAATCGATTTGGATGCTGCCGCCCCGGAGCCACCCATCCTTCAGGAAGAAACAGAAATATCCCAACAAGAACGTATCTATACGTCCGATACGGAGAATGGAACCCTACCCAAACCAAACGACCACGAAAGTGGGGCCACAGACGAAGGACGGGCCGCGAGACGAAAACGACTAGCAGCAAGGGAGAAGGCGGGTGTCAAAGAGGTTGTTGTCAGAGAGTTGCAAAAGGAGCGTACAAAAGAGGAACACAAATATCACTCGAAAAAGGGGGTGGGTAGAGCTGGGCGAATAAAAGGCAGCAAGGCAAAACAGGACACCAGGGTCAAGAAAACCGACTGGGAGATCTAGTCTATAAGATCGTAGCAGAGAATTTCATAATCAGAGTCGTCCTCTTCATCTTCCTCCAGACATTGGCTAGGTGAAATATCATGAATGCGAAAGCTGTACGATGTCGTATCAAACATGCACTATAATTAATGGAATGTCATACCCGACTCGTTTGTAGAATTCTATCGCAGAATCGTTTGCTATTCGTCGTCCGCGTGAGAGCCCTCCCACAAAGTGGCTAAGCAACATGTACGGCACCTTTTAGACAAGTGAGAACAACTTTCCTCATCTTGTACTTCGTGCCATATTGCTTCATCAACTCGATTATTCCCTTTCCTATACCTTGCCGGCGGGTTTGCGTCGAGACCTGGACCTCGTAACTGATGAGTACATCAGTAATTCAGTAGAAGAAGAAGAAGAGAGGCTCTTGCTGACCAGTAGATAACCTCTTCGTCTTCTCCCTCCTCATCATGTTCAGTATCGAACCTAAACATCCCAAAGGCTGCTAGGGACGCAGTTACTTGCAGTCCTGATGCAGAATTCCGATCCAGGTCTTCGGATTCTACCGGTTTCCGGGCTAGGATGAAGCGGGAACGATTACCAAACAGCTCCTTGCGTTTCTTGGAAGGATTCCACCCCATTGACGACCCTTGAGAGCTATTCACCGCGAAAGAGGAAATGAATCCTGTGTAAGGAGGTGTAACAGTAGTGTTCACCTACATGTCCCTCATATTAATTTCATAGATATTCCATATTTCCGCACGTTGGCCTGCCGTCAACGAAGAACCGGACCGGATGGATATTGTATAGCCTGCCCTTTATTGACTGAGGTGTCAAACCATGACAAACGCAGTAGGCCTAAAATTACTGCCTACACGGTACCTGGGAGATCCTGGGCTAGTTTGGAAATAGAAACCTCCTCGCGTTGAGATACTGGCTACTAGAAGAAATGGCTCAGAAGTTACCTTATTGGCCTTGTTCACAAGATGCATTTGGCGGAGAGCAAACGACGTGCAGGTTATCCCGGATTGCGAGGCTGGACCGGAACTTGAACCCCTCCCAATCTCCTTGCCTTCTTTATCAAGAGTCTACATGGACCCTCAACGAGCAGAACTTCTTCGGAATGCTGTCACTTTCCTCTCGGACTCACAGGCGAGACATTCAGGCATCGCACCTCTTTTGGGTTCTGACCATTCATCGGGTTCCTATTCCGTACTGCTCCGAATTACATGACATGGTTTCTACGGATCCGTATTCCGAAACTACAGACTCAATCGTCACCCATAGTACAGCGAGTTCAGTTCCTTGAGTCAAGAGGTCTCACCAACGCAGAAGTATATCAAGCGTTCGCAATGGCGTATCACCAGCAGCACGGTGGGCCTCCTTCAATGTACACTGGATCATTTCCGGGTTATGGAATTCCTGCCACGAGCCAACCATGGGATTGGCGAGACTACTTCGTCAGCACCGTCCACCGGTACATTGGAATCAACTTTCTGACAAATCGGCTTCCCAGATAACCACTCTTTTATCCGGTACTGCTATGCTAGGGGCCTACTCAATTGCCCGGGTAGGTTGCCCACATCTATCGCACCAAGATTTTGACATCACACATCTTAACTGATAGAAATACCTTTTCCCTCATTTGACGCCACCAACCTTGACGGCCTACGAAGCCGACAAGGAGGCCTTGACTGCCCAATTCGATGCCGCGGAAGCCATCTTGAAAGAGATGCAAGCGTCTACGGCGGACATGCACAGCCAAGTGGAAACACAACGCGTAAAGGTAGATGCAGTGGTGGACAACTTGAATCGAGCAGTGGAAGAGATGAAGAGCGGAGAACAGGAGGTTCGGGATGAAATGCGAGAAATTCGGAGCGAAGTGAATAACATACAGCAAATGCTTCCAAAGGTAAGTTGCGTCTCTACTTCGCTAGCCTGACTGGCGTTTGGGAAAACTTAACCGTTTCCTGATGTCCTTTGTAGATGCTGGACAGAGTCAAGGATGCCCAGGCAGCCTCATATGCAGAACTCCAGCAGGAACTCAAGTCAGTGAAGACACTCTTGATAACATCTCGTGGTGGTTCGAACGGTGCAGATGGTATACATACACCGGGGTCGTTACCGTCTACAATGGGTACAGGGCCGCCACGAAAACCGACCATCCCAGCATGGCAACTCGCTGCCCCATCCACTTCGTCTAGCACGTCGCTGGATGGAAAAGAGGCCGCCAATGGCTCGACCACTGAATAAAGTGCCTCCACTTCCGTTTTGTCGTGCCATGCTTGCCTTATATCACGAGCGCAATGCCCAAGCCATTGTGTTACACAAACTGTGCACAAGCCGACAGCCGGCGTTACGGTACTATAATACGCGAGATTTTCTAATAAATGATAGACGTATAACGTGCATGGGCTGCTCGATTACTCGATATGCAAGAGGTCACACTTTTGCGACAAGGCGCCTCGTTTCCTGGGGCGTGAATCGGAGGATGATGGATAGAACCCGGACGAGGTCCGCCTAGACGACCTCTGGTGAGCACCCGTTGCAAGTCAGGGGGATGGGATCAACGTACCCGCATCTGAGGGTGCTCCAAGAACTGGAGGATAACATTCCGGAGGTACTCCAGATTGACTTCCTCCTCCGCGCTCTTCTCGTTGGGAGTGACAGCTGGTACCTTCCCATCTGCAGATGAGAGAGAATTTCGCGGCGAGACTTCAGGTCGAAGGGGTAAGTTGGGCGATGACGAGGAAGCGCCACCGCTTGCTGTTCGTGGCGAAGTCGCGGACCAGTAGCCAACGCCAGGGTTGCGCTGCCGTTCTAGGAGTGCGGCTGAGGATTGTACTTTGCGCAACTCTTCGCGAAGAGCCTGGGTGAAGCATGAGTATAGCCATTGTGATTGACGACAGATGAGGAACGGACTTTGTTATTTGCTTTCAGGTGAGCCTCCTTCGCCTTGAGGTCCTCTATGGACGATTCTGCGTTACCGAGTCGAGAAGTGAGCCCCGATGTCTCGAATGTCTTGGAATTCTACAACTACTTGTCAGGTGACCCACTCTGGTCGCACTATATAGTGGACGACATACCAAGCTCTCTCGCAAATCCTCCACCTCGCGAGCGTGTTCTGAAACCTGCCTGCGATCCGTTTCCTTTTCCTTCCGCTCCCTCTCCACGTCAGCCTCAAGTCGCTGCACGACCTCGTCCCTTGCCCTTCGTCCATCAAGTGCGTCCTTAAACTCCCTATCCTTGATGGTAATGATCCCCCTGAGCCGCTCATTCTCCTCAGCACGCTGTTGCAGCGTCCGACTCCAATTTTCTTCTGCCTCGGCTCGCTCGAGTTCAAGGGTGCGCATCCGATTCCTCAACTCGGCAAGCCGGACCTCGTGCCTCGACGTTGTCTCGGAGAGGAGTGCGGCCAGCTCCCCAGCACGTGGGCCAGTACTGGTGGGGGCATCAAGGTCGTTCGGTGCGTGTCCCCGTCGATCTTCTGCGAGTTCCTCTTGCAGGACACCTATTCGCTCCTCCGACTCGCGCAGGCGGAAGCGCATCTCCTCTACTTGACTCTGTAGCACATCAAGCTGCACCCTCGCACTCTCAGTCTCGCCACTCTTGAGTTGCACCTCCTCAAATAGTCCATCCTTCTCCCGCCCAAGCACTCTCACGTTCTCTTCCAGTCTCGCTACGTCCCTGCTTTTCGCGGCAAGCTCCTTCGCGTGCTGTGCCTTCGCGGTGATAGCCTCGATTTCCCACTGGCCCTTCCGGGCCAACCACTCCTTCTCGAGCTGTTCGCGCTCAGCAGCGGCGTTAGCGCTCGCCATGACCTGTACACGCTGCACATTACTGACGCCTTCGGCGCGCACGCGGTCCACTTCGCTCTTGAGCCACGTAACATCCGCTGCCAACGCGTCCTTCTCCTTGATCTGCGCCACGGCCTCGTCGCGGTCCTTTTCCGCCTTGACGAGTTTCGTGCGGATGGTCTTAAGCAGCGTGATAGCCTTGGCGCACTTCTCCTCTTCCTCTTTCGCCTTGACTTTCGTCTTCTCCAGGTCACCCGTGAGCGCTTCGAACGCTGCACTCGCGGAGGACTGTGAATCGGAGAGCGAAGCGAGCTGCGTCTGCGCTTGGGCGAGTTGGGAACGGAGGGAATCAATAAGCTCTGTTTGTGATTTGGATTCTAGCCGGTGCGTGTCACGGATTTCTTCGACTCGTTCGTCATTTTGCTGGATTCGGGCGTTGAGGCGCTTGATTTCTTCCGTTGACATCTACATGGAGTAGAAAGTAAATTAATACGCATAATGTAACGTAGATGAGCCGTACATCGAGCTTAAGCTTCATATTCTGGAAGTAGTCCCGCAAGCCTTGCGCGTCGGACATGCCTTCCAGCGGTGTGAACTCTCTCAAAACAGTATCAGCAGAATTTCGTTCTGCCTGTAGCCGCTTGAATGCCGTCGGTATGTCTGGTGCATAGCTATCAGCGGTCCATCACTCTCCGCGTGCACGGCAGCGAACATACCATCAGGGCGGCTCTGGACGGCGTGCAGCCGCGTTAAGGACTCCAATGGGTCTTGTTCAGGATGTACAGGCTCAAATGGAGAGGAAATAAAGTTGTGGTGTGCATGCTTTTGGTGCCAACTGCTGGGTGTGGCGGGCGTTGCGGGCGGGTTCGGGGACCGCGCTGGTGGTATTGGTGATGATGGTGGCGAATGAAGAGCCCGCTCTTCTGAGAATGTAGGTTTGGAGGGTGTGATGGGGTCGCTAAGCCGTGCTCGTGGCAAGTCTTCCACTGGCTTTGGTACCGGCTCCTCCTCTGCCTCGGTTTCCACTACCCCTTTCGCGTGAACCAGCGTAAGGGGTTGTCCTGGTTCTGTTGAGGGTGCTGGAACGGGCTCTGCGGGCTCCGGAGGTGGTGATGGTGGTAGCGGGATTCTTGTGGGATCGACCTCTTCGCGGAGCGGGGGTAGCGGGGATTCTATAGGTTTGTTCTCAGCAGCCTCCTTTGCGAGCGATGCACGGAGTCTGTCCTCAAGACTGAGTTTACGCCTGCCAGTCGAGTGCATGACGGGTTCGAGTTCGCGCGAGGGGGTTTGCGTAAGTGGGGGATGAACATTTGAGGAAGGTCTCTGTGCTACCATCGACTTGCGTAGACTGGATAGTGCAGACTCTGCGAGCTGGGACGTTGCAGTGAGGGCGACTGAACGGCGCGGAGAACCATCTGGATTGGAAGCGACGTCTATCGATGAGCGAGGGGTCCTTGGAGAGCCATTTTCTGACTGGGTAGCCGTTGAGATTGCGGCCACAAAATTAGAGAACATTTCAGCCCCCGCGGTGGTAAAAGTCCAAGAATGTATTCAATCGACAAACAGCAGAGCTCACTCTTGGACCTTGCTTGACCTGCCTCAAACTCGTTTGTTGCTCCCAAAATGTTTGCCTCATCGCAACTCGCTGTTAGGTTATTCGTTGCTCGTGCCAATGTCGCCGCCGCTGCTGCTGCACCACGCGTTTCGATACCAAGAGTTGTCATGCGTCCAGGATTTTCCTTCCGCACCGTCGTTAGTGTGTATCTTTTACTTTTCACTCGTTTTATATCACTTGCTGACTTGTAATCGCGTATTGTTGTTGTACATAGCAAAGCGCTATACAAACGACCATGAGTGGGTCGAATTCGACACGACGACAGGTCAAGGCACCGTGTCTATCACCGACTACGCCCAAAAGTCGCTAGGAGATGTTGTGTTCGTCGAGCTCCCCACCGTCGGTGCAGAGTTTGCTAAAGGAGGTCCGTCGGTTCCGCGCCCGCGCGGAGTCTACACCCCGTAAATTATTCTCATTGTTGACGCGCCCTGGCACAGACCTGATCGGCGCCGTCGAGAGCGTAAAAGCTGCATCTGATATTGTGAGTAGACTGTCAATACGTGCACGACGCGTGAAGCCTCGCTCACGTCCCTCTGCGTAGTACGCGCCTTTATCTGGCAAGGTGCTCGAGGTCAACCAAAGGCTCAACGATGAACCTGGCCTTCTCAACAAGAGCCCCGAGAGCGAAGGTGTGCTTCCACCACATAATCCGCCTTTTACACCCTTCTGATTGATTGACAAACCCAGGCTGGTTGTGCAAGGTTCATGTGACGAAACCTGAGGAAGTAAGTGTTGAATCCCCACTGCTCTGCAACGTTTATTAAAACCTTGCATATAGATCGAAGAATTGCTTGATGATGCCCAGTATAAGGAGCTGACCGATCATTAAGCTAGAGTCCGCATCCCATTTTGAGCCCGACTAAGCCGCTCAACGCGGTTCCACACGTTACCATCATAGATCGGTCATTGATTACCCCTTGTTCTAGCACTTCAACTTGCTCCCTCGCGTCCTCTTGTATTATTTACCTACTTTCACTTCGTTGGAATGCCCAGGGCTCACCATATCGTGTCGCATAAACACAATGGTATATATGGTGTCTAAAGTGTGTATGTGGCGGTTACGACGAGCTACTACTACTCGAGGGGGGAATATACTTCGCGTTGTCCCCTCGTGCTTCTAGGCGTTTCTTCGCTTCTACGAGGGCGGCGGAGGTAATGCTATCCAGAGAGAAACGTCGGGTTAGCTTTCTGATGTCGAGTAGAGGACATGGAGAGTGAACGGACCTGGTGTCGGGTTTGAAATACATGATAACGGTGCCAAAGAGGATAGAACCGCCCATCCCATATATCCAGATTAACTCCCAGTCTTCACGTTGCCGCTTCACACCAGGCTGCCTGACCTGTTCATATGACCGGCGGTCGAAACCACAAAAATACCAGCACCACGCCCAAGTCGAGTAAAATATTCAGGAGGTTAGTGCATGCCTTCCTGGTGAGGGAGAGGGGGAGGACCGACGGGTTCACCGAACAGCAGGCCAGAAGGCTCGTGGAAGTGTGGTTCGTGCGATGCGTACATGCGTCGTTGGACGCGGGATGCAGCCTTTACTCTGCTATTGCTCAGGCAGACCCGCTTCAAGGCCGCTCGTGAGGCCATTGCGGGTTTCGTTTCGTTGAGGTTTTGGTCGAAGGCTGGAGGACAAAGCATAGGCCATTAGGAAATAAGCAAGGTTCGCGGCCATCGAGTTGGGTTCTGTTCATGAATAGGACGTATATTATCGGTTTAGTAAGGTGTGTGGGTGGTTGTGCATGCGTTCCTAATGCGTTTGGCTAGGCCAATCGCAGGTTGGAACGAGCACAATGCATTTACAACGACTCCGTTTCTATTTTCGACAAGAGCTTCATATTGGGAGCAATTAGGATGGCTTTCTTTGGCCAACGAAGGGAAATTTTTGAACAAATCGAATGGCAGATGGACGAATTAAAGGGCGGTGTGATTTCACCCTTTATAAATACTTCTCATGCTCACAGTAGCTTTATAGACCCACTAAAGTCCGAATATGTTTTGCTGTCAGGGGTGCGCGCCTATCACTGGTCGTTTTCGACATCGCATGCGTGCACGGCCATAGCCCCTTGAAATAGTTATACTCTCCAGTACGTGTCACTTGGAGCCTTTGCCCTTATAACCCCCGGTCCTTTATAGACATCAACAACAACTTGGAACACATCATGCCCCGCGCAATTATCTCCCCCTCGGTCCTTGCCTCTGACCTCGGGCGACTTACAGACGAATGTAAACGTATGATGGAAGGTGGTGCAGAGTGGCTGCACATGGGTGAGTCGTGTGATCTCTCGAATTTGTGGGGGTTCGTCGATCTGACTGGAGGCCATAGATGTAATGGATGGGTAAGGCCTTCGTGCCCAAGGTTTCGAGACTACACTAACAACATATCAAGGCAGTTTGTTCCGAATATTACTATGGGTGAGCTCCTCTGGTGAGGGCTTGCCACCTCGACTCAACGGAGGCTCCTACAGGTGCACCGATCTTGGCTTGCGTGCACAAGAGTATCCCCGACATCTTTATGGACTGTCACATGATGGTTGCGGAGCCGGAGAAGGTGCGTATCCTAGAATAGCAAGTAATCGACTTAGAGGATTATTAGTGGGTGGACGACGTAGCAAAAGCAGGAGGCGCATTATATTGCTTCCACTACGAAGCAACCAGTGGGTGGGTTGTACCCTTGTGTCACTCTGGTCTGACGCCGTCTTAGAGGACCCACTTGCTCTGGTCAAAAAGATTCATGACGCAAAAATGAAAGCTGGGATCGCTATCTCTCCTGATACTCCTTCAACGGCTATTACCGATGAAATAGGAAATGCTGTGGACATGATCCTCGTCATGACCGTTTATCCTGGTTAGTAGATGTCTTTGGTTTGCCTCGCGAGTTTTTGACCGGCGTGCAGGTAGGGGTGGGCAGAAGTTCATCGAACGGTGTGTCCCAAAGGTCTCCGAGCTTCGTGCACGATTCCCCGACCAGAACATCGAGGTGGATGGAGGCGTCGGGCCCTCGACCGTTGGCGTTTGTGCCCACGCAGGTTCGTCCTTCGTCTTTCCCTCGTTCCTCCGTTTACCTTTCTCTCAACGTCGCGTAGGGAGCAACGTGGTTGTAGCTGGTACAGCGATATTCAATGCAGGGGACCCAGAGGGGGTTATTGCCCAGCTGAAGAAGACGGTTGACGACGAGCAGGCGAGGATCGCAGCCGAGCGCCGATGAGACTGGGAAGATAACTCCGAAGGGTATTCGATATGATAGCGAAACGGTTAATAGAAAACCAATGTTGTGATGTTCCGCTAAGCGAGGCACTTCTGGCCATTCTGGGATAAATGCCACCCCATCAGCCCATCGTCAATCCACGTTTAAAGGGCGTATCGTGGGTTGTCCTCTACCTCATCTCTCCCAGCACAATCGTCTCCGATAATCGCAACGATGAGCTATAATCTCAACACTGACTTAACTACATCGCGCCTGCAATGGCTCGCGCGCCTCTCTGCGGGTCTTGAGCCCACTGAGGATGGGAAGTATCTGCGCAAGGCAAGTCCTGATACACAGACCGTCGCTGCGTGCACCACCAGCTAACTAAGAGTTAATCGTCCTTCAGACCGCGATCATCTGCACAATCGGTACAACATTTCTCGTCTTTTGGGGTTGAGCCCTCTGACGCGTCGCGCGCGCCAGGACCAAAAACTAACAACGTGGAGACGCTTGCAAAGCTCAGAGACGCGGGAATGAATATCGGTGAGCCCGCTATCGCTTATTGCCCAATCCCTGACGATTTTCCAGTTCGCATGAACTTTTCTCATGGATCGTACGAATACCACCAGAGTGTCATCGATAACACCAGGAAGGCTGTAGAATGTCCGTATAGTAGCCGATCCCGTGTTTTGGCGTCGCGTACTCACTCGACTGCATTCCAGTGGACCCAATTGGAAGGCCGTTGGCCATCGCCCTGGACACCGTATGTGGCTGTTTCAGCCACATGTATGTGCGCACGTTGACGAGACTTTTCATTCTAGAAAGGTCCTGAGATCCGCACAGGTCTCATGAAGGACGATAAGGACGTCCGTGCCGTTCCTTACATCCCCTGCGATAACCTCATTCTTACAACAATTGAAAACTGCAGATCCCCATCAAGGCTAATTATGAATTCATTGTCACCACCGATCCCAAGTACGCCGAATGCTGCGACGACAAACACATGTATGTCGACTATGTGAGCTGGTTGCTTCTACCCTCATGAAGGCGATGGAACTAAACAAGATTTATAGGCCAACCTTCCGAAAGTGACCGCCCCCGGCAAGCTCATCTATGTCGACGACGGGATTCTTTCGCTCCTTGTCCTCTCTATCGATGGCAATTCCGTGAAAGTTCGTGCTATCAACAACGGGACTCTCTGCTCTCGCAAAGGTGTCAACCTTCCCAAGACCCCCGTCGACCTCCCGGCCCTCAGTGAAAAGGACAAGAAGGATCTCCTGTTCGGCGTCAAGAACGGCGTCGATATGATCTTCGCGTCCTTCATCCGACGTGCCCAAGACGTCAAGGACATCCGTGAAGTGATTGGCACGGAGGGCGCCAATATCAAGATCATCGTCAAGATTGAAAATGAACAGGGCCTTGAGAACTTTGACGAGATTCTCGCTGCGACTGATGGTGTCATGGTCGCCCGAGGTGATTTGGGTATTGAGATCCCGGCCAGTCAGGTATTTTTGGCTCAGAAGATGATAATCGCCAAGTGCAATATGGCTGGCAAGCCCGTCATTTGTGCGACCCAGATGCTAGAGGTGAGCGCTCAACACAGATCGGAGGTTCCGTAGACTGACTTACATGACATTAGTCGATGACCGTACGTATATTAAGGGTTCAATTTAGGAAAATGTCCCCCAACCGCCGTTTCTTTCGCAGTACAACCCTCGTCCCACTCGTGCCGAAGTCAGCGATGTAGCCAACGCCGTTCTCGATGGAGCAGATTGTGTGATGCTGTCTGGTGAAACCGCCAAAGGCTCGTACCCCCTCCAGTCCGGTACGTTCCGAACATCCCTCATTCACCTCGAGCCTAGTCACTCACTCTACACACCCAATCAGTGCTCATGATGGCCGAGACCTGCTACCTCGCCGAATCCGCAATCTGCTACCCACCGCTGTACGACGAACTCCGCGCGACTACCTCGCGGCCCACCGACACGGTCGAAACCGTGGCAATGGCCGCCGTGGGCGCCGCCATCGAGCAGAACGCCGGTGCCATCCTGGTCCTGTCCACCAGCGGGAACACTGCACGCTTAATTTCCAAGTTCAGGCCGAACGTCCCTATCGTCACCGGTACGCCTGCCCCTCTCCTTCTAGCTTATCGCTCCGCCGGGTTTGGACAATGGTAGGCTGATGTGTCTGTCGCGTGGTCGGTAAAATTACAGTCACCCGGAACCAGCAGACGGCGCGTCAGATCCATCTGCACCGGGGCTGCTATCCGTTTTGGTACCCTGAACCACGAGGCGTGCCGGCCAGCCAGTGGCAGATCGATGTGGACAACAGAATCCGGTGCGTGGTCTCAGCTCCTCATACGCTGTATGTGCTTAATTCCAGTGGGCCTGGTGGGACGATGCGATGCTGCGGATGCGGATTTCTTTCATCAGGTTTGGCCTCAAGAGCGCTTTGCGTCTCAAACTCCTGAAGCCGGGCTCGACGGTTATTGCTATCCAAGGATGGAAGCAGGGCAGCTTCCACACCAACACCATGCGCATCTTGACCGTTCCCGTTGATGCGGCCGATTTGGAGATCATACCCCTGTCAGGCTGAGAGCCGCCGGTCAAACCGTGGTCGATTGCAGAATGGACACCCGCATAAAATGGGAAAAATAGTCGTGTGCTTATG
>Ga0307513_10003412_pt1 | contig 21583 bp, 15 predicted proteins | sample 15_EM_MG_FD_202174 | JGI IMG/M metagenome (GOLD analysis project Ga0307513, IMG submission 202174) | Populus trichocarpa ectomycorrhiza microbial communities from riparian zone in the Pacific Northwest, United States - 15_EM | ecosystem: Host-associated > Plants > Roots > Unclassified | place... | reverse complement strand
GCACGTCGGCCTGGCCGGCCGCGAGCGGCGCGCCCACAGAATGGACCGCCGGCACGAAGAAGCCGTCCTCGCCCAGCTGGTCGAGCGCGGGCCTGCCCATGCGGGTCATGATCCGCATCGAGATCGCTACATAGGCGCTGTCGGTGATCTCCACGCCGATGGCGCTGATCTTCGAGCCCAGCGGGCCCATGCAGAACGGCACGACATACATCGTGCGGCCGCGCATCGAGCCTTCGAACAGGCCGTTCAGGGTCGCGCGCATCGTCGCGGGGTCCTGCCAGTTGTTCGTCGGGCCCGCGTCGGCGGGATCCCGGGAACAGATGAAGGTCCGGCTCTCCACGCGCGCCACGTCGCGCGGGTCGGAGGCGGCGTAGAAGGAATTCGGGCGCTTGGTGGCGTTCAGGCGCTTCAGCGTCCCGGCCTCCACCAGCTCGCTCGTCAGCGCCGTCCATTCGGCGTCCGAGCCGTCGCACCATTGGACGCGGTCAGGCTGGGTCAGGGCCGCGACCTGCGCGACCCAGGCCTTCAGCCCGGCATGTCGGGTGGGGGCGGGCTCAAGTCCCGGTACCACGCCATTCGTCATCGAACGCTCCTTCGCTCGTGTCAGCGTCGGCGCAGCCAGGCCGCGCGCACGCTCACAAGTGAACCAAATCCTGATTTCCATAAGCACGGCTGCAAGCCCTGCGCCAGCTTCCGCTCGCCTCTTGCGATAGCGCCTCCCGTTGGGGCGCCGTTCCAGGCGCCGCGAATCCGATGTCCTACGATGGCGCGAATCTGGACTCGAATATGACCCCGGCCGCCGCGGTGCAACTGGGCAGCCAACGCGCGGGGCCGGCGCCTGGATCAAGCACGTTTGTTTGAGCCGCCTGCCTCCTGGCCGGGCTATTCGGCGGCGCGCAGCGCGCGCACGGCCTCGGCCTTGTGCCACGCCCAGGCGGTCTGGATGATGGAGTCGAAGTCGTACTTCGGAGACCAGCCCAGGATTTCCCGGGCCTTGGTGTTGTCGGCCACCAGCAGGGGCGCGTCGCCCTCGCGGCGCGGTGCGCGTTCCACCTCGAAGGGCGCTTTGGTAGTCCGGCGGATCGCCTCGACCAGCTCGCGCACGCTGGTGCCCGTGCCCGTGCCCAGGTTGAAGACGTCGCTGCCCCCTCCGGCCAGCAGTCGCTTGAGCGCCAGCACGTGGGCGTCGGCCAGGTCCAGCACGTGGACATAATCGCGCACCGCCGTCCCGTCCGGCGTCGGATAGTCCTCGCCGAACATCTTGAAGCTGTGGCCGGCGTCCATCGCCGCGCGGATGGCCAGCGGGATGGCGTGGGTCTCTGGGGTGTGGCGCTCGCCGATCCGCCCCTCGGGATCGGCGCCGGCGGCGTTGAAATAGCGCAGCGCGATCGAACGGAAGCCGTTGTAGCGATCCAGGTCGCGCAGCACCTGCTCGACCATCAGCTTGGTGCGGCCATAGGGGTTCAGCGGCGCCTGCGGATGGGTCTCGTCCATCGGCCCGCCCTGCGGGTCGCCATAGGTGGCGCAGGTCGAGGAGAAGACGAAGGCCTTCACCCCGGCCCGGCGGGAGGCCTCGATCAGGCTGACCGCCCCGGCCACGTTGTTGTCGTAGAAGCGGCCCGGCTGGCGCACGGACTCGCCCACCTCGATCAGGGCCGCGAAGTGCAGCACCGCCACGGGCTTGTACTTGTTGAACACCGCGTCCAGGCGGCCGGTCTGGCGAATGTCGCCGATCTCCAGCGGCCCCCACTGCACGAACTCGGCGTGGCCGTTGATCAGGCTGTCGAACACGACGGGCTGAAACCCCGCCTCCGCAAGCCTAAGGCAGGTGTGCGAACCGACATAGCCCGCGCCCCCTGTCACCAACACCGTCTGCATCTGAGCCGCCTTGTTGCGATCCGCGGCTTATCCGCGTCCCGGAAGGCGAACGCAAGGACCGAGCCAAAACCCTGGGGCGAGTTGTCGGGGGTGACGCCGCACCCGGCGGCGTGCCGCCTTCAACGGCGGAAATCTCCGCGGGGCGCCCGGCGTGCGACTAGGCGCGGAGGTGCTGGACGAGTTCGATGATGCCGGCCCACATGACGCAGTTGACGCCCAGCGCCAGCAGCAGGCCCCAGTTCAGGTGACGGCGGTTCCCGGCCCGCTCGGCGCGCCGATCAAATGCGGCGACGCTGCGAATTGCGTGATCCATACCGTCCTCCAACGCCCCCGGCCCTCGGGGTATTGCTCATCCTCGACTCTCCACACCTAAAAATGTGTTTATGGAGGCCCAGGTTTCAAGCGAGAGCGCAGTTTCCCATGCGCAGGGGCCCAGTCGTCCGGCCCTTACGGTCTAGTCACCTGCCCACCCTCTCTTGGCGACCACCTTACAGATTCTCCCAACAGGCGAACTCGCGGCACAACGCCGCAGCCGTATACTTTGGTTAATCCCGCGATTATACTAGTTAATCCAAGTTTACTCGTGTGTTGATATTGAGACTTTATTGTGCGGCAGTAGTTTTTTAAGCGCCCTGCCTCAGCCTTGGCTCGACCAAGGAGATACGGCATGGCTCTTCCCGCGCAGTTTCTGGACGCCTCCAACCGCCCCCTCCTGCTCAGCGCCGATCCACAGGCCTGGATCGAGGCGCGCGGCGTGGGCGACATCGTCCGCGCCGGGAACCGCAACACCCAGCTGTCGGACAGCGAGAAGGACGCCACCCTGATCGGCGGCCAGGGCGACGACACCTATTATGTCAGCGCCTGGGGGGCCAGGCTGCAGGAGGCGCCCGGCGGCGGCGTCGACACCGTCATCGCCTGGCGCAACATCGAGCTGCCGGCCAATTTCGAGAACCTGGTCCTCAACTACGGGTCGCTCGCCCGGGGTAATGACCAGGCCAACATCATCATCGTCGACACCCCCGGCGCCCTGGTCGTCGGCGGCCGCGGCGACGACGTCCTGGTGGGCGGCAAGGGCGCGACCACCTTCGAATTCGCCGCGGGCTCCGGCCGCGACGTGATCCAGCGCTTCTCCACCGCCGACTATGCCGCCGAGGACGGCGGCCGCGACGTCGTCCGCCTCCAGGACTACGGCTTCACCAGCTTCGACCAGGTGAAGGCCGCCATGGTCCAGCAAGGCGCCGACACGGTCCTGCGGCTGTCGGACGCCGACTCCGTCACCTTCCGCGACAAGGCCGTGGGCGAATTCAGCGCCGCCAACTTCCAGCTGCAGTTCGACCCCAAGGGCCTGACCCTGACCTTCCAGGACGAGTTCGACACGCTGAACCTCTACAGTTCGGCCAGCCACGCCGGGACCTGGAAGACCAGCTTCATCTTCGGCGACCAGACCGGCCCGATGGCCAAGGACAGCCGCACGCTCTCGGCCTCCGACAACTCGATCATGATCTATGTCGACAAGGACTTTGCGGGCCTGGCCGGCAAGCCGCTCGGCCTCGACCCGTTCAGCATCAAGGACGGCGTCCTCGACATCACCGCCACCCGCACGCCCGACGCCGTCCAGGCCCAGCTCTGGAACTACGAGTTCACCTCGGGCCTGATCACCACCGAGAAGTCCTTCGAGCAGACCTACGGCTACTTCGAGATGCGCGCCAAGCTGCCGCTGGCGGAGGGCGCGTGGCCAGCCTTCTGGCTGCTGCCCACCGACGCCAGCTGGCCGCCCGAGGCCGACATCATGGAGCAGATCGGCGGCGACACCGTCTATTTCTCCAAGCACTCCATCGCAACCGGGGTCCAGCAGAGCCAGACCTGGAAGATGGACCTGGCCGACCCGACCCAGTTCCACACCTATGGCCTGCTGTGGACCGCCAGCACGCTGACCTGGTACGTGGACGGCGTGGCGGCGGCGGCGACCAGCACGCCGGCCGACATGAACAAGCCCATGTACATGCTGGCCAACCTGGCCATGGGCGGCAATTGGCCGGGCGATCCCGACCCCAGCCTGCAGTCGGCGACCTTCGAGATCGACTATATCCGCGCCTACAGCCTGGACCCGTCGATGATCGGCACGCCCAACCCGATCCCGCCCCCGTCGCCCGGCCATGGCGCGGCCCACGGCGCGGCCGAGACGACGGCTCTGACCGCCGCCGATGTCAGCTTCTTCGACGCCTCGGGCGCTTTCTTCTAGGCGCCGTGCGGCCCACGGCCCGTGCCGCGGCGCCAGGCCTGCTCCAGCAGCCGCGCCGTCAGATAGGCCGACACCTGCGGTGAGCGCAGGAAGGTGCGCGCCGCGGCGAGAGGATCGCGTCCCTTCACCGCCAGGATCAGCAGCCGCCACTGCAGCTTGCGGTCGACGCTCACATAGTGAGCCGCCAGCGCCCATCGCTCGCCCGGCGTCAGCCGCCGGATCCGCGCCAGGCCCTGGTCGCAGTCGCGCAGCGCCAGCAGGTCGGCTTCGGAATGCCGCCCGCTGAGCGAGCCTTCCCGCACCACCGACACATAGCCCTGGGCCGGGACCAGCAGCAGCCGCGCCCCATGGGCCAGCGCGCGGGCATAGAGTTCATAGTCCTCGCCCAACCGCATCTCCTCGCGGTAGCCGATCGCATGGGCGTCCAGCAGGGCGCGCCGCATCAGGGGCTTCAGGAACCCCAGCTCCCTGCGGTGCACGCCCTCGCGGGTGATGTTGGCCAGGATGAAGGCCTCGAAATCGATCGGCTGCGGGGCGAAGGGCCGGGCGTCCCACATCGGCCGCATCTGGTCTTCGGCGCCCTCCTTGGCCTGCAGCAGGTCGTCGGCGATCAGGTCGGCCGTGCCGGAATGGGACAGCAGCCCGGCCATCCGTCCCGGCAGGAGAAAGTCGTCGGCGTCCAGCACGCAGACCCAGGGCGCCTGGGTGGCCGCCAGGCCCGCATTGCGCGCCGCCGAGGGCCCGGCGTTCTTCGCCTGGCGCAGGACCGTCAGCCGGCCCGCGCCATCGTCGCAGGCCTGGGCCGCGGCGACGGTGTCGTCGCTCGAGGCGTCGTCGATCACGCAGACCTCCGCCACCTCCGGCTGGGCCAGGGCCGAGCGCACGGCGCGCGCGATGGTCGCCTGGGCGTTGTAGGCGGCCACCAGCACCGCGACGCTGGGTTCGGCGCCCATGGCCTCAGGCCGTCCGCCGCTGGAGCACGGCCGTCAGCACCGCGACGTCGCGCTTCAACCGCGCGCGGTCGAACAGGGTGAGCGCGCCCACATAGCCGATCACCCCGACCAGGATCGACAAGGCGAGCGTGACCTTGTCGGACAGGCCTTCGATGCCGAACTCGATGGTCTCCACGCCGACCACCATCACCAGGGTGGCGATGGCGATGGGCTGCAGTTCGCGCAGCATGTCGCCCAGCTTCAGGCGGCAATGGCGCGTCAGCGCGTCCAGGGCGAAGCCCAGGGTCACCAGCGAGCCGGCGGAAAGGCCGATCGCCACGCCGACGACGCTGAACTGGGCGCCGATGACGATCCCGACCAGCGTGGTGGCGGCGAAGATCGTCGACAGGCGCAGGCGGATCGCCGAAAAGCCCAGGCCCAGCAGCAGCGCCGTCATCAGGCCCATGACGCACAGCACGAAGCCCGCCGGCGACAGCCACATGAGCACCGGCGCCGCGGGGGCCCACTTCTCCCCCAGCACCACCGCGGTGAACGGACCCGAAACCACCGCCAGCCCAGCCAGCGCCGGGGCGCAGATCAGCGCCATGCCGCGCAGGCTGTCGAGGAACACCCGGCTCACCTCGTCAGGCTTGTCCGCCAGTTGGGCGGTGCGCGGGAAGAGCGCGGTGTACATCGGCCCCACCACCAGCATCTCCGGCATCCGCACGAGCTGATAGGCCATGCTGTAGTGGCCGAGCGACGTGACGCCCAGGATCGCGCCGACCACCACATTGTCGAGATTGCGAGAGGCGAGCTCCATGAAGCCGGCGCCGACGCTGTTGGCGCCGAACACGCTCAGCCGCCCGAGGATGCGGGGCTTGAACGTCCAGCCCGCCTTGAACTTCACCGCCGTCCAGAGCAGCCCCAGGCGCACGCCCCACAGGACGACCTGTTGGACCACGAGGCTCCAGACGCCCCAGCCGGCGAAGGCCGCGGCGATGGCGCAGGCCGATCCGGCCAGCGGGGAAAGGATGTCGGCGCGGGCCAGCACGCTGAACCGCTCCTCGCGGACCACCTGGGCCGTCGGCACCGCGTTCAGCCCGCCCAGGATCAGCAGCGAGGTCAGGGACGCCACCACCGGCGCCACTTCCGGGCGGCCCAGGGCCGCGGCCAGGGGCCAGGCGGCCGCGCCCAGCAGGACGGCGAGGACCACCGACAGCAGCATGGTGGTCCAGAACACCGTCGAGACCAGCTCCTTGGACGGCGATGTCTCGCGGACCAGGGCCCCGCCCAGGCCGGCGTCGGCAAACAGATTGACGAACAGGATGAAGGGCATCGCCAGCCCCATGATCCCGTAGGCCTCCGGGCCCAGGATCCGCGCGAGCACGGGCAGCATCAGCATCTGCAAGCCCAGCCGCAGGGCGTTGGCGAGGCTGAGAAGGAAGGCGCCGCTGGCCATTTTCACTCGGTCTGGCAGGAGCCGCCCATGGGCCCGGGAAACGCAATCGATACGGGGCCGGCGGCCGGCGCGTGGCGGCCCTGGCGTACGGCTTGCAGCAGCTTACCGTATGACGAAGAGGGCTTATAAACCTGTAACGAGTCTGCAAAGCATCCCTTGGCGTCACTTGAATCGTCGGCCCGGCGCGGGCCGCGCGCCGCGGGTCTCCGCCTCATGAAGATCGCCTATTTTGTCCATGACCTCGGCGACCCGGCGGTGCGCCGGCGGGTGCTGATGTTCCGCGCCGGCGGCGCGCAGGTGGTGCTGGTCGGCTTCCGCCGCGGCGCCGAGCCGATCGCCGAGGTGGCCGGCGCCCCGGCCCACGACCTGGGCCAGACCCACAACGCCCGGCTGGCCCACCGCGCCGCGGCCACCGTGCGGCAGCGGCTGGCCGCCGGTCGCTGGCGCGACGTCGTCGCCGGCGCCGACGCCGTGGTCGCCCGCAATCTGGAAGTGCTGTGGATCGCCGAAGCGGCCCGCCGCGCCGGCGCGCCCCGGGCGCGGCTGGTCTACGAATGCCTGGACGTCCACCGGCTGATGGCCTCGGACGGCCTCCCCGGCAAGATCCTGCGCGGCCTCGAGCACCGCCTGCTGGGCGCCTGCGACCTGCTGATCCTCTCCTCCCCGGCCTTCGAGCGTGAATATTTCCGGCCGCGGCACGGCCTGGCGCTCCCCACCCTGCTGGTGGAGAACAAGCTGCTCAGCCTCGACGGCCACGCCGCCCGCCCGGTCCTGGCCCGCACGGCCGGGCCGCCCTGGCGCATCGGCTGGTTCGGCGCGCTCCGCTGCCGCAAGAGCCTGACGCTGCTGGCAGATCTCGCCGCCCGCCATCCCGGCCTCGTCGAGGTGGTGATGCGCGGCCGCCCGGCCCATGACGAATTCGACGATTTCGACGCCCAAGTCGCCGCGGCGCCTGGCGTCTCCTACCTGGGCCCCTATGTGGCCGAGGACCTGCCCGCCCTCTACGGCGACGTCCACTTCACCTGGGCCGTCGACTTCTACGAGGAGGGCCTGAATTCAAGCTGGCTGCTGCCCAACCGCCTCTACGAAGGCGGCTATTTCGGCGCCCCGGCGCTCGCCCTGCGCGGCGTCGAGACCGGCCGCTGGCTGGCGGGCCACGGCTCGGGCGTGCTGTTCGACGATCTCTCGACCCAGGTCGCGCCGTTCCTCCAGGGCCTGGACGCCAGGGCCTACGCCGCCCTCGAGGCCGCCGCCTTCGCCATGCCCTGGGCCGACCTCGCCTGCGACGCCGACGCGTGCGTCGAGCTGGTGGCGGCCGTCTGCGGGTAGGGTCTAGGCGAGAACCTTCGCTATCGCCGCCAGCAAGGTCTCGGTCATGGCGTCGGAGTGCCAGCGTTCCAGATAGGCCCGGCCTCGGGCCGCCAGCATGGCCTTCAGCCGCGGCTTGCCCCGCAGCGCCAGCGCCGTGCGCAGCACCCCCGTCGCGTCCGCGCAGACCAGCAGGTCGCGGTCGGCACGCGCCTGCAGCCCCTCGCAGCCCTTGGGCGTGGTCACCACCGGACAGCCCAGGGACATGCCGTCCAGCACCTTCAGCTTCACCCCGCTGCCCGAGGCCACGGGCGCCACGAACACGCCCGCCCCGGCCAGTGTCGTCAGGTCCTCCACCCGGCCCAGGAAGCGGAACCGGGCCGGATCGTAGCGCCTCGCGAACTCGGGCGCGTGGTCGCCGACCACGTCGATGATCGTGCCGCCCGGCCAGGCGCCCTGGGACGCCAGCGCCTGGGCCGCGCGGGCCAGGTCGTCCAGCATCAGCTCGTTTTCGCCGTAGCGCAGGTTGCCCAGGAACAGGATCCGCTCGCCCGGCGCCGCGTCCTTGGCCGCCGCCGCCGGCCGCACGACGGGCGGCGCACCCAGCACCGGCGGCGTCCGGGGCAGCCCCGCACCGCGGGCGGCCAGGGTCTGCGCCTCCCGGGCGGAGGTGAACAGCGCCAGGTCGGCGCTCGCCAGCAGCCGCAGCTCCTCGGCCTCGCAGCGCCGGCCCTCGGCGCCCAGCAGCGTGCGCGAGAACAGGTTGGCGGCCCGCGACAGCAGCGGCGCCTTGCCCGACATGAAGCCCATCACCTGGTAGCCGCCGGCGCGGGCCTCGGCCGCCAGCCGGTAGCGGGTGGAGAGCAGGTCGTCATAGTCGAGGATCCGGGGAATGGCCTTCGGCAGGCCCTCGGCCAGGGGCGCCAGGCGCAGCATGTCCACATAGACGGCGACGACCTGTTCCTTGGCCGCCAGTTGCGCCACCTGCCGGCGCACCGCGGCGGTGTAGCAGAGCCAGCTCTGCAGCGGTCGCCCCGCCAGGCGCACGGCGTTCAGCGCCAGCGACACGGGACCCGCCATCGGCAGGCGGGCGAGCGGCCCGGCTTCGCCGCGCCCGATCACCACGATCACCGGGCGATAGGCCTGGGAGACCTGTTCGATCCGCTGGCGCAGCATCGCCGCGCGCCCACTGCGCTCCACATAGGGGTCGCGGGTCAGCAGCATCAGCACGGCGGGGCGGGTGTCGGCTGTCGGATCCATGCGCCCCAAATGACCCCGTCCCTGAATTTACGCCTGCCCGGCGACCAGCAAAAACCGCGCCGCCCGTTCGACCTGTGCGCCCCCGACGCCGGGCCGCGTCGGAACCCGCTATGCCGGCCGTGAGGGCGGCGCGCCGCGGACCCGCGGAGGGCCGGCCGGCTTCGGCTCCAGCGCCGCCGCCAGCCGGGTGCCCGCGCCCCGCAGCGCATAGACCGCCAGCGAGAACTGCACCGCATAGAAGGGCGAGAACGGCCCGATGATCAGGTCGCCCTTGCTGCGCATCGCCAGCATGGCGAACAGGCTGAGGAAATAGGCCGTGGGGATCGAGGGGCCCGTGATCGCCTTGAACGCCAGCCCCGCTCCGATCAGCAACAGCCCCGCGGCGAACAGGGCCGCCCCTGTCACCCCCAGGTCGACGGCCATCTCGCGATAGCTGTCGTGGAAGTGGAAGCCGCGTGGATCGGGCACCTTGGCCCAGCGGAGCAGGCCGATGCTGTCGGCGCCCGAGCCCAGCCAGACCGCCCGGTAGCCATGCCCCAGCACCGGCCGGTCGGAGATCAGCTCGTCGGCCCGCGCCCAGAGATAGGTCCGGCCGGTGAGCGTGGCGTCCTTCTTCAGCACGTTGAAGGTGAACTCGGACGCGGCCTCGTTGAGGGCCGGCAGCGCCACGGCGATCGGAACCATGGCGGCCAGCATCCCGCCGATCATCGCGGCCCGGTAGATCGGCCGGGTGACCATCAGCGCCCAGGTGCCGAAGAACACGCTGACCCCCAGGGCCGTCGTCACCAGGCCGGTGGACGCGTTCGACTGGACCAGCAGCCACAGGGACAATGGCAGGCTGAGCACCGCGGCGATGCGCACCGGCTGCGGCTGCTGGCGATCGGCGAGGATCGCGACGGCGCTAGTGATCACGAACTGGGCCACATAGGCGATCTGGTTCTTCGATCCGGTCAGGCCCACCAGCACCATGCCGGTGGCCGAAGAGCCCGTCTTGCCGTCGAGCACCGAGCCGACGCAGACCACCAGCGCGGAGAAGAACAGCACCCGCACGAAGGCGCGTGGACTGACCGCCCGGGCCGCCAGCGCCCCGATCAGGGCGGTGATCAGAAGTTGCACGCCGTAGCGGGAGCTGATCTGCGGCGCCGTCGACCAGATCGCCGAGAGGCAGGCCATCAGCGGCACCGCGAACAGGAACGACCAGCGCGTGACCAGGTCGAACGCCGCCCACGGCCGCACCATGATCAGCAGCAGCAGCAGGCTGAACTGGCCCAGCACGGTGACCGAGCCCCAGGTCTGGATCGACATCAGCGCGAACAGGCCGATGCCGATCAGCTCGGCCCAGTGTTCGCCGACGGCCTCCTGCGGTCTCGCGCCGGGGCCGAAATGGACCGGGGTCGTGGACGGCGACGTCATGCTGCGGTCTCCGCGTGCGGCGCCCGGTTCGTCGCTTGCGCCGCCGCCACCGGCGCCTGCGCCAGGTGATCGGCCAACCGCAGCGCCAGGGCGACGATGGTCAGGGTCGGGTTGGCGTGGCCGCCGGTGGAGAACACCGAGCAGCCGCTCAAATAGAGGTTTTCGGTTCCATGCACCCGGCAGTCGGCGTCGACCACCCCCTGGCGCGGATCGGCCGACATGCGGGTGGTGGCGATGTGGTGGAAGGTGCCGCTGAGGGCCTCCTCGCCGATCGGCCCGCGCTCGAACAGCCACGGCTCCAGGGAAAGCGCGCCCAGGCCCAGCCGCTCGAACTCCCCCTTCAGCAGCTCGGCGAACCGGCGCGAGGTGGTCCGCTCCAGCTCCGCCAGCCGCCAGTCCACCCGCGCGCGGCGCATGCCCAGGGGATCGCGCTGGTCGGCCAGGGTGACGCGGCTGTCGGGATCGGGCGCCTGTTCCAGGTCGATGACCAGGTTGATCTGGCGGGCGCGCACCACCGGATGGCGGCCCTCGACGCCGCGGCGCCAGGCGTTGCGGGCGATGTCGGCCGGATCGGTCAGGGCCCGGGCGATCGCGCCGACCCCTTCCAGCGGCCGCCGCGGCAGGGCGCGCAGCCCGGTCTTCAAACTGTCCCAGCCGGAATCGGGATCGGCGTCATAGGTGAGGATGGCGCTGGCGTTGAGCAGGCCCTCGCGCCGCTGCGCGGCCTCGGCCAGGGCGAACCCCACCTCGTACTGCGGCGGCCGGCGGGTGGCGAACACGTTGAAGGCGTCCTGCAGCCGCCGGGCCATGGGCTCGGAGGTCGCCACGGTGGCGATCCTGCCGCGCGGATGTTGCATGAAGAACCGGCCAACCAGGTCCTGGCTGGCCCCGGCCAGGCCGCCCGGCACATCCTCTTCGCTGGCCAGCAGCAGCCGGGCGTTCTCCAGCCCGCCACAGGCCAGCACGAAGGCCCCGGCCTTCACCCGCACCGCGCGGCCGGTCAGCGTCCGGGCGGTCACCGCCTCCAGCCGACCTCCGCCGGGCGCGGCGTGGAAACGGGTCACCGCGGCGTTCAGCAGCACGCGCACTTGCGGCGACGCGCGCAGGGCCTGGGCGTTGTCGCGGCCGAAATCGGGATAGTTGCGCACGCCCGACGGGGCGTAGCGCCAGACGAAGGGCGTCACCTGCTCCGGGTCGAAGGCCGGCGGCGGCGGCCCGGCGGCGGCCAGGGCGGCGGCGGCGTCGAGCCAGGGCGTGGCGAACCCGCAATAGGTGGCCGCCCGCGGATAATAGGGGGCCAGGTCGGCCGGGCCGATCGGCCAGCCCGACGGCGTCAGCCAGCTGCGCTCGGCGAAATCGATGGGATCGAAGGCCGCGCAGCGGCCGGTCCAGCGCGTGGTCGAGCCGCCGAACACTCGGTAGCGGCCCTCGTCCAGCGGCATCGGATGGCCGACGTTCTCGCCCTCGTAGAAGGCCTGCACCACGGGGTCGAAGGTCTCGCCGCCGGCTTCCAGCAGCAGCACCTGGCGGCCGCGGCCGGCCAGCTCCAGGGCGATGGTCACCCCGGCGGCCCCGGCGCCCACCACGCAGACCTCCGCCTGCAATTCCGCGGCGAACTCGCCCGTTCGCAAATCGTCGATCATTGCGCCTCCCAGCGCCCTGCTGTGGCTGTCGCCGGGCGGCAGTCTAGGCGGGGGATGTTAACCGCTCTCCTCATGGCCCTCCACGGTCCCTCGATCCGCAAGAGGACGTGATGATCGATCTGGCGCTCCGGAACGTCCTGGGCGGCGAGCCGCGGGTCGCCTCAGCCGACCCGGCCGCCCTCGCGCACGAAGGACAGCATCTCGCCGTAGCAGGCTTCGGGCGAGAACCACCGGCTCACCCGCTCCAGCGCCGCCTGGCCCAAGGCCGCGCGCGCGGCGGTGTCGTCCAGGAGAGCCACGACCGCACGGCCGAACGCCTCCGGCGTCTCGGCCACGCTCAAGGCCCCCTCCACCAGCGTCTCGACGCCCTGCAGGGTGACTGGCGTCCCGACCATGGCCTTGCCGCGCCCCAGGCCCTCGATCAGCTTGATCTTCAGCCCCGAGCCGGCCGTCAGCGGCGAGATCACCACCCCGGCCTGCGTGTAGAGCGGCTCCAGATCGCCCACCGGGCCCAGCATGCGCACCCCGGGCGGCGTCTGCGGAAACGCCCGCGAGACATTGCCCGCCACCAGCAGCTCGGCGTCCGGCCGCGCGGCGCGGATCATCGGCCAGGCGCCGTCGAGGAACCACTGCAGCCCCACGACATTGGGCGCGGTGTTGCTGGCCACCAGCAGCAGCTTGCCATCGACGCCGGGCTGGGCCTCGGCCACCGGCTCCACCGCCAGCGGCGCGGTGATCACCACCTGCCGGGGCAGGCGGGCGCGGATGTGCTCGGCCTCGGCCTCCTGGATCGCCAGCACCGCGTCGGCCTGGGCCAGCAGCGCCATCTCGGTCGCCTCGTCGAGCACCGCCACCGAGTCCTGCGCCCCGGCCTTCTCGAAGAAGGCCCCGCGGGCCGAGAACAGGTCGTGCATCACCACCAGCACCGGCGCCTGGGGCGTCAGGGCGTAGGGCGCCAGCGGGGCGGTGAAGGCGTAGTCGGCCAGGATCGCCCGCGCGCCGCGGCCGTGCCGGGCGATGTACAGCAGGTCCGCCCGGGTCGGCGGCGCGCCGATGGCGTAGGGGGCCGGCTTCACCAGCCGGGTGCGGATCAGTTTCAGCTTCAGCAGCACCGCATCGGCGACGCTCGCCAGGGTGCGGCCCAGCACCTGCGGGCTCAGCGCCAGGATCTTGTCGCCGACCCGAACGCCGCCGCGCAGGCGGATGCTGCGGAAAAGGCCCATCTCGCGCTTCAGCGGCAGCACCAGCCAACTGCCGAAGGTCAGGGGCGAGGGGCCCAGGAAATCCAGCTCGCGCCCCGCCCCTTTCAAGGCCCGGCACAGGCTCAGCAGATAGGTCGAACTGCCGTTGGTGGGGCCCACCACCCGCTGGCGCGACAGCACCAGCACGTCGGGGATCGGCCTCTCGGGGCGGCGGGCCCGCAGCCAGCCGGCGACCTTGTCGGCGAGCGTGGTGCGCAGCAGCAGCGCCCCGCCCGGCCGCGCCAGGGCGATGTTCAGCGCCTGCAGCGGCCGCCGGGCCTTGAGCGCCGTGATCAGCCGGGTGAAGGCGACCGCGTCGTCCAGGCTGGCGTCGCGCAGGTCCTGGGCCGCCGCCACCGCCGGGTCGCCGCCGGCCGCGGCCCGGAACCGCGCGGCGTTGGCCTGCATGGCCTCCAGCCGCCAGAGGTCGAGCCGATGCGAGATCGAGCTGGAGTGCTTGCGGTAGAAATAGGTCAGGTCCGGATAGGCCCGCATCCGCAGCCCCGCCAGCAGCAGCCGCGCCAGCAGGTCGTAGTCCTCGGCGACCGGCATGGTCTCGTCGTAGCGCAGGCCCGCCTGCTCCAGCGCCGCGCGGCGGATCAGCGGCTTGGTGAAGCCCAGCGCCGGCTCGGCCCCGAACAGCCGGTTGGAACGCACCAGCCAGGCCAGGTCGATCCACTGCGGCGCCTTGGCCAGCCTGCCGTGGAACAGCGGCCGGGGCGGGTTCGGACCGGTCTCGGAAAAGATCAGCAGGTCGTCGACGACGATGTCCGCGCTGTCGGCCCGGGCCTTGGCGACGAGGGCGGCGAGTCGCTCGGGATGGATCAGGTCGTCGCTGTCGACCACCGCCAGCCATTCGCCCCGCGCGGCGTCGAGCGCCGCGTTGCGCGCCGCGCCGGGGCCGCCGGAGGTCTGGCGGGTGAAAAGACGGATGCGGGGGTCGCGGGCGGCGGCGGCCCGCAGGCGCGCCACGCTGTCGTCGGTGGAGGCGTCGTCGACGACGATCACCTCCAGATCGGCCAGGCTCTGGCGCAGGATGGAGGTCAAGGCTGCGTCGAGGTATGGCGCGCCGTTGTAGTTCGCCACGATCACGGAGACGACGGGACCGGCCATTCTCGCCATCAATCAGCAGAAGGAATCAAGGGCAGGGCCGCGGCTTGGCCCGTCCGCGCGAGGCTCAGTAGGAGCCGGACCGGAGCAGCACCGCCGGGATGGTGCGGAACAGGATCGACACGTTGCCGAGGAAGGAGCGGCGACGGACATAGAGCACGTCCAGGGCCACGCGGCGGCGATAGTCGACGTGGTTGCGGCCGCTGATCTGCCACAGGCCGGTCATCCCCGGCCGCACGGCCCGGTAGTAACGGAACCAGCGGCCGTACCGCGACGCCTCGGCGTCCACGATCGGGCGCGGGCCGACCACGCTCATCTCGCCGCGCAGCACGTTGATCAGCTGCGGCAGCTCGTCGAGGCTCGACTTGCGCAGGAACTCGCCCAGGCGCGTGATCCGCGGGTCCTGCTTGAGCTTGCGATCGGCGGCCCACTCGCGGCGGGCGTCGGGATCGTTCTTCAGCAGCAGGTCCAGGGTGTCGTCGGCGTCGACGACCATGGTGCGGAACTTGAGGCACTGGAACGGGCGGCCGGCCTGGCCCAGGCGGCGTTGCGAGAACAGCACGGGCCCGCCGTCCTGCAACCACACCACGAAGGCGATCACCACCATAAGAGGTGCAAAAAAGACCAGGGCGCTGGAGGCGACCAGGAGATCGAGCATACGGAGCGGTCCGAACGCGCGGGGCGTGTCGCCCCGGTCGCCCCAGGAGGCGAGTTCCGAGCGGAACCGAGCCAGGGCGTCTCCGGCGAGCGGAGCCATCTGGTCGTCGTGCGCATCAATATGGAACACTGAACTAGCCCCTTATCCCGTACCTGTACTCGGCCTTACACAAAGCGTGCCTGCACAGCCCCCGCCTGGCAGGTCCGGGTTCCTTCTCGGTTGCGGTACGGGCCGCAGGTCCAGGTAAGGATATCGGGCAAGAACGCGCTAAACCCGTTGGAATGCAACCGAAAAGCGGTAATCTCTGGTTAACTTTTACGGCTTGACAAGCCGGCGCCCCGGAGACGCGAAAAACCGCCGTTCTGCGAACGTGCAGAGAGCCCGCGGGGGCCGGCCCACGCGCGTCGCCAAGGCTCGCAGGCCGGGAATCGGCGGCGTCGAGGCCGGACGCCTGGACGGGTTCAGCCGGCCCCCTGGCTGCGCCGGCGGGGATGGGCCATGGCCAGTTGCAAGCCGAGCAGGAACGCCCAGAACGCCGCGAGCGAAGGCACCTGCAAGGCAAAATCGCTCAACCCGTGCACGAGAAAAACCCCGTCGGCGAGAAGCAGCGCCCGCAACCAGGGCTTGGCCTCCTGCCGCTGGCCCATGCCGCGCAGGGTCAGCAGCATGACCAGGGCGATGGCCAGGAACATCGGCGCGGCGCCGACGAGGCCGGCCTCCTCCAGCCACTGGAGGAAGATGTTGTGCGCGGCCCGTAGCTTCCACAGCACCGCGTGGCTGCCCGGCGTCATGATCTGCTGGTTGACCTGGTCGAAGCTGCCCAGCCCCCAGCCGGTCAGCGGCGAGGCCAGGAACATCTTCCAGTGCAGGGCGAAGATCGCCCCGCGCTCGGCGAAGTCGGCGCCCAGCGCCGCGGTCCGCGACAGCGCCAGCGCGCCGGCCCCCGCCAGCAGGATCGCCACGTGCACGGCCCAGGTGGTCAGCACCGCAGCGCCCGCTCGCACCTTCAGGCCCCCGGCTGCCATCTCCCAGATCATGTAGACCACCAGCATCAGGCCGGTGGTGGCGATCGCCGCGCGCGAGGCGGTCAGGAACAGGCAGCCTGAGAACAGCACCACCAGCGCCAGCCGTCCGGCGACCTTGGTGAAGAAGGCCAGCGCCGCCTCAGGCCCGTCGTCGCCGCCGCCGCGGCGCACAGCCTGCACCACCCAGGAAACGCCCAGGACGGTGAGCACCGCGAACAGGGTGCCGGCGCTGTTGGGGCTGAGGAAGCCCGCGCCCATCCGCCCGGCCTGGCCCACCACCTCGCCGCCGGCCAGGAACCGGGCCATGGCCAGGAAGGCGTAGAGCGCGCTGACGATCATCACGATCCGCAGGGTGGCCCGCGCCGCCGCCGGCCGCACCCCCTGGATGAAGCCCACCAGCGCGATGCAGCCGAGGCCCGCCAGCTTGAGGATTTCGATGACGGTGGCGGTGCGGTCGAGGGTCGCCGCGCCCTGCACGTCGGTCCAGTCCCAGATCGGCAGGACCCCGCCGGGCGCCCAGGGCGTCAGCGACCAGGCGGCTGCGGCCAGGGTCAGGCAAAACAGCACCGCGGGCCAGCGCAGCACCGCCCCGTCCTGGATGGCCTGCCGGGCCGTGGGCGAGGCCGCCAACCAGGCCAGCAGGGTCACGGCCTCGACGATCACCAGGGTCAGCGCGCTCGTGCGCTGGTTGGCGCCATAGAGCGCGTGGGCCGCCACCAGGATCAGCGGCATGACGGCCAGGGCCGTCCACGCCCGCCAGGTCAGGCGGGCCGCACGGGTCTTGGGGATCCAGGAGCCGCCCTCGGGGGCGGCGTCAGCTGTAATAGGTCCGATACTGCTCGTAGTAGTAGCCGGGGTCGCCATAGCCGTATTTGACCTGCTGCCTCATATCGACCTGGGTGAGCGCCACGCCCACGACGTTGCCGCCGGCCGCCTCCAGAAGTTTCAGACTGGCGCGGACCGCCTTCTCCGGCGTCTTGCGCCAGCGGACCAGGAACACCACCGCGTCGGACTTGGTGGCCAGCACCCTGGCGTCGGCCACCGCCAGCACGGGCGGGGCGTCCAGCAGGACCAGGTCGAAGCGGTTGGACAGGTCGTCCAGCAGCCGCTCCATGGCCGCCGAGCCGAACATATCCTTGGGCGTGAAGCCGGTGCGCGCCAGCGGCAGGAAATAGGCGCCCGTGGCCTCTTCCTTCACCAGCACCTCGTCCAGGGTGGCGGTGCCGTTCAGCAGTTCCAGCAGGCCCTTTTCCGGCTCGAAGCCCAGCGCCCGGTTGATGTTGCGGCGGCGCACGTCGCAGTCCAGCGTCACCACCCGCTGTCCCGCCTGGGCCGCCGTGCGGGCGATACAGACCGACGCGGTCGTCTTGCCTTCGCTGGGCAGCGACGAGGTCAGGGTGATCACCTTGACCTGTTCGCCCACGCGGCTGGTGACGATCGAGGTGCGCAGCGAGCGCAGCGCCTCGGCGAAGCTCGAGAGCGGGTTGTCCAGCAGGTAGTCGAACGGCCAGGCGTACTTCACCCCCGGCTCGGCCACCGAGGACAGCTCCGGCACCATGCCCAGATAGGACACGCCCAGCCGCTGCTCGACCTCGTCGGCGGTGGTCAGGCCCGCGTCCCAGATCTCGGCCAGGATCACCGCGGCCACGGCCGCGCCGATGGCCAGCAGCAGGCCCATCGCCAGGTTCAGCCGCACGTTGGGCGAGCTGGGATAGGTCGGGATCTTCGCCCGCGACACGATGCGCGCATCGGACTGGTTCAGCCCTTCCTGCGAACTCGTCTCCTTGAAGCGGGTCAGGTAGCTCTCATAGAGGCTGCGGGCCGACTCGGCGTTCCGCTCCAGCTCGTTCAGCCGCACGGAGGCGGCGTTGTTGGCGCCGAGCGCCCCGCGCGCCTGACCCACGCTGCCCTGCAGCGAGGCGACCCGCTGGGCCGACACGTCGAGCTGGGCGGTGAGGTTGGAGACCACCCGGCCGATTTCATCGCTGATCTGGGCGTCGATGTCCTCCAGCTCGCGCTGGGCCTTCAGCATTTCGGGGTGACGCGGACCGTACTTGCCTTGCAGGTCGGCGACCCGGCCGGACACCTCGGCGCGCTTGGCGCGGAGCTGCTGGATGACCGCCGAGCCCAGGGCCTCGCCCACGTCGCCGCCGTTGGAACCGGCGCGCAGCTGGCGCTGGGCGGTCTGCAGGCGCGCCTGCTTTTCGGCGAGCTCGGCCTTGGCCGTCGCCAGGCTCTGGTTGTAGCTGGAGATCTCCTGCTCGGTCAGGGTCGCGCCCGAGGCCGAGAGCAGGTTGTTGGCCGACTTGTAGGCCGCCACCGCCGACTCGGCGCGCAGCACCTCGCCGCGCAGCCCTTCCAGGCGGTTGTTCAGCCACTGGTTGGCCTGGCGGGTGGCGTCGAACTTCGCCTCGAGTTGCTCCAGCAGGTACTTCTCGGCGAAGGTGTTGGCGACCAGCGCCGCCTTGGCCGAATCCGGCGAGCGGTAGCTGACGTTCATGATCCAGGTCATGCCGGCGCGGCGGACCGTCAGGCCCCCCAGCACGCCGTCGACGATCTGTTCGTGGCGGATCTGCTTCTGGACCGCGGTCAGCTTGGGCGGCGCAGCGTTCGGGGCCGCCCCCCTGATCACCGCCTTCGCGCCCTGGATCACCGCCGCCAGGCCGGAGGGCTTGCGCAGGGTCCAGTTGAAATCGGGGTCGTTCTCGAGTTTCAGCGCCTCCACCACCCGCTCGGCGAGCTGGCGTGACTTCAGCACCTCGACCTCGGTGTCCACCGTGCTGGAATCCGCCGGCAGGCCCGACAGCACCGCCTCGGCGCTCACCACCCGCTCCTGGCGGGGGTCCAGCATGACGTTGGCCGTGGCCGTGTACTGCGGCTGGGCGCGGATGGTCATGATGAACGCGCAGACGAACACCAGCAGGCCCACGGCCGCGAACAGCCGCAGGCGGCGGCGGAACATGGCCAGCAGACGCCGTGGATCCAGGGCGCGGGGCATCGACCAGTTCACCGCCCACCCCGACGCATCCAGCCGTTCAGCCGGAGGCGCCGGCGGTATGCGCCGCTTGAAATCCAGGGAGGTGTTGTCGTCAGGCATTTTCATCAAGCCACAATTCTGCGCCTCGGGGGCGATCAGCTGCGCCTTGCCTACGCCCGACGCCGTCCTATCGCTGCAACACTAACGACAGCGCTACCTTCTGGACCGTAAACTCCCGGCCGCGATTTGCGCCCGAGGACGATTGGTCGAGATAGGTGTAGCCCAGCGAGAGGCCGATGTAGCGGTTCATCAGATAGGTGCCGCTCAGGCCGGCCAGCCAGCGCTGGTCGGTGCGGTCCACGCCTTTGAACTCGTCGTCGGCATAGGCGAACGTCCCGGTCAGGATCACGTTGCGGAGCAGTTCGTGATCCACCTGCACGGTGGCCGAGCTCGACAGGAAGCCGCCGGCGCCGATCTGCACCGAGTCCTGCACCACCCGCTCCAGGGTGCTGCTGACCGTGGTCAGCTCGTCGGGGAACCATTCCAGGTTCACGCGCGCGCCGAAGCCCTTGATGTCGTCGAAGCGCGGGTCGTCATAGTTCTGCGACAGGTAGCCCACGCCCGCGTCGCCGCGGATCAGCCGGGTCACTTCGAAATTCGCGCCGGCCAGCAGCTCGTAGCCGTCCGAATCCCGCGCCGCCGTGACCGCCGTCGACGGGTCGTTGTAGGCGCGCTTGTTCAGGGTGCCCTGCACGAACACCGCGGTGTCGGGGCTGATCGCGTAGTCGCTGCGCAGGGTGAAGGCGGTGACGTCGCGGTCGCGGTCGTCCTGGCGGACGACGCCGGTCGGATTGAGCACCGTGGGCGTGGTCTGGCCGTTCTTGTAGTCGTAGCGGGCGAACTCGCCGCGCGCCGACAGCTTGACGCGGTTGAACGACTTCTCGACCCCGGCCCGGGCCTTGCTGACGTTGTATTGGATCGGGTCCTCGGACTGGTCGGGCGCGTTCTGCGAGGTCCGCGGCTCGGCCAGGCGCTGGTATTCCAGCCCGCCGGTCACGTTCAGGAACCGCTGCACGTCCAGCCGGCCGTTGAGGCCGGCGTTGTACTCTTCGGTGTCCTCCGACTTGGTGTCGGCGTTGCGCGAGATCGTGGCGCGGCCGAAGGCCGACAGCGAATGGCGGTTCCAGTTCGAATTGATCGACACCGAAGGCGCCAGGCGCACCACCGTGTCGCTCACCGTGTTGGTGTCGGTGGCGAAGATGTTGTCGTTGAACTCGACCGTGGTCTCCAGCCGCGGATAGACCATGAAGCCGCCGACGCGCAGGCCAGCCGCCTCATACTCCGGGTGAGGACGCTCGCGGACGCTGATGTTCTTGTCGCGGCGGAACTGGTCGGCGGCCTTCGTGCCCAGATTGACCGAATCGCTTTCCCCGGATTGCGCGTGCGCAACCCCGGAGAGCACTGCGATCGGCGACACGGCGCAACACAGGATGCGCGTCGCAAGTCTCATAGCGTAACTCCCCTCGAGCGCGGCCTTGAAGGTTCCGCGCCACCACTGGCGAGGGCGATTATCGCCTCGCGATTCGCGACTATTAGTTAACTGCCGCGATAATCGGAAGTCCCACTGTTGGGTCCGAGCAGATGAGCCGGGTCGCCGATGGGAATCGGACCGCCGTGGCCGGCCTGGGCGGGCGCGTCCGAGACGATCTGCTTCAGCAGGCCCGAGATCGACGCGAGCGCCTGACCCGGCGCGTTGCAGACCTGTTCCTTGTCCTTGGGATGGATGCAGTCCAGCACGCCGGCGGCCTTCAACCGGGCCATCGCCATTTCCAGCGCGGCGTCGGCCACCACCGGGGTCGCGCCGCTGTCGCGGATCACGGCCTGGACGGCGAGTTCGATCCGCACCTTGGTGTCGGCTTCCGACAGGCCGCGCGCGCCGGCGTTGGCGGCCATCACCGCCCGCACGATCGACTCGGCCAGGCGGGTGGCCTGGGATTGTTCATTGGAGCTCAGGGCGGCGACCACCGGCTTGGCGACGACCGCCACGGGCGCCGCGGCCATCGCACCGGCCATGAGCCCGGTCATCAGGCCCGCCATCATCAACTTGCGCATCTTACCCCTGCCTTCAATCCTGAACGCGGTTTGTCCAACATAGCCTTACACGCCGAGCGGCATCATATCCAGCAAAGGCGGCCGGCCCCAGGCGTTGCACGCGAAAGGCGAGTCGGACGGACGGTCTGCTGTCTAATCGCTCACTTTGGCCGAGCCGCGGACGGCTTCGATCTCGATGGCTGCAAGACCCATGCCGATCGCCAGCCGCCCGGCGGGATCGCGCACGTCCTGCGCCAGGGCGTAGGTCGCCGGCTTGTCGCGGAATTTCGCCGCGCTCAGTTCGGCCAGCGCCTGGCTGCGGATCTCCTCGGGCATCGCCGACCAC
>Ga0307513_10003411_pt1 | contig 21585 bp, 8 predicted proteins | sample 15_EM_MG_FD_202174 | JGI IMG/M metagenome (GOLD analysis project Ga0307513, IMG submission 202174) | Populus trichocarpa ectomycorrhiza microbial communities from riparian zone in the Pacific Northwest, United States - 15_EM | ecosystem: Host-associated > Plants > Roots > Unclassified | place... | reverse complement strand
TTCATCCATTTATCTTATGTTTATTAACCTAGTTCAGTTTATGAATGATGTAAGAGACTTAAATCTAACAATTTCTCTTAGCTATGACCTAATTATGAGTTTATGTTGCTCTTTCTAGGAATTGACTTAACTTTTGGAGGCTTGATCGACATGAAATCACAACGAATCTAAAATTGAATGAAGCTGAGCTTACTTCCGCGCAATTGACTTCCCTGAATTACTGATGTTGAAGAAACTACAATTTTAAAACCATGGATGAAACAAGTAATACAGAGACACGTCAACAGAATCACCATGTAATTGACCAAGAAAACACCCGAAGTTGATCTAGAAAAACAAGCCAAAGTACTGAAAAACAAATGTCAAAATCCGTCCCCTCTTGACCTTTGAATCTCTTCTCCTTCCATGGCCTGTAAAAACCAAATTTCTTTACCATTGCCTTCTCTGGTTTCTGATTCTGAGATGTACAGATTGTGGGTTGATTTCACGATTAAAAGTATATTTTATATATAAATTGAGAGGACGCTGAAGGACTAGTTGATTTAACTTGATCACTGCTATGAGGACAACGCGGGAGACGCTAGCTCAACCGCCTAGAAAGAGCATACATTGTTCTAGCCCTTGTGAGCAAAGTTAATATCAGAATAACAGTCAGTTGACAGGGTTTAAAACAAGTGGTCATCCGTGACAAATCAATCTGCATCATCTGCAGTAAAATCAGGTTCTGGGGGTTTCTGTAGTTTCACTAATTCCCTGGCAGTCTTGGCATTCCGATTCCGATGAACGCCACGGAGAGCATTTGCCGCAAACCTGGTTGCCAAAAAGGTAGCCCCAATACTATATGAACCTCCTCCACTCATATTGCTACGGTTACCATCTGCCTCTGCTTCATCCTCTTCTTCCTTCCGACGAAGCTCCAGACTCTTCCGCTTGGAATAACGTCGCCATGCAGCTTGAATAAAGCACGCAGCCCAAGTCCTCCACTGCTGCGAATAAAATCGGAAGGTGTGCTGAACTTGTCTGCTATGAAGGCGCCTGAATTGACTGGCTACAAATTTCAACTCTTCAGCTATGAGTGCAAAGGCCTCAACCTCTCTTAGTGCCTTCACTGTCCGAGTAGAAGAGGGAAGGTTGGCACCGGATTTGGGATCCAGTGCCCAGGTCAAAAGCTCCTCTCCACAAAAATCTCCTTCCTTGAGTAAACTGCGGTTGAAGAAACCACTTCTCCCACCATCTGTAGTCACACTCTCCAGGCGACCACGAATGATAAAAAGCATTTCATCAACTGGATCTCCTTCTCGAACTATGTATGTGCTCTCTGTAAATAGACATGGTTTCAGCCGCTCGCAAATGGCATCAAGCAACCTCTCATCCATGTTCTCAAATAAAGGAACCTACAAGTGCCTCAAATCAGTTAACAACAATTAACAAAAACAGAAGCTAGAACCTCATATACTTAAAATATGCAACGCAACAGACCGGGAGCAGGGAATGGACAAGAATGGAATAATTCGTTCCTGCAGACCATGAACAAAAGTTCCTACTACCCATTACGTGTTGAAGTATAAATTAACCAAAGGTTCTTAAATTATCCAATCAAATTCTCAAAGTCTGGGTTCTAAACTCACTTTAACTCTCATCTCTTAACCAACTGAATCCCAATGCACACTTCCCAAGGCTCAAAAACATCAAGGTAGCAGGAGATTCTTGTTCCTTTGTTTGCAGAATGATATATGTCCATGCAAATGGCCATAAAAGAAAAGCAAATTGTTCCATCCAAATTGTTCTCAAGGAACAATTTTCTCCAGAACACTGACTTGGTTTCCCCCAAATGAACCTTTGATGGCATTTCCTTAACATATCAAGAACCATAGGAGATAGTTTTATATCTGGAAATTTATAGAAATATGCTTGAGCAAACAATACAACTTAACAGAGCCAGTTCCCACATTTTTTTATAACTTCATACTTTTACATGCAGGAAGATGTGACTAAGCATTGAAATTGATAATATTGTGTATTTTAGGAACCAAGAAAAAATAAAAGGGCATTCTGTCCTACATACACATGGCACAAAAATTTGGGAACTCTGTCAACAGAACTGAGCATAGTTTTGTGCTACATATTAATATTGAAGTTTTAAGTTGCAGATGCCTTTTGAACAGAAAACACCCAACAGTATTTATTACTTGTACTTTACAAGAATGCATGAAATTTGTTGTGGTGCACCAGTTGATATAAACCCCCAAACTATCTCCTGCTAGCACAAAACTTAGATACACAAAAAAGGGAGCGATAAGGATTAAGAGGACTTACCCTCCTCACCAAAGCCAAACAAAGATGTCGTTTGATATCTCTCCTAAGATCCTTTGGAAGGCTCTGTACCAAATTCTCCTCATCCACCCCACGTGTTTCCAACCATTTGTACTGGTCATAGCGTCTTACCCGTTCCCTAAGGTCTTGAGGAAGTAGGCGATGGTGCATCCACTGTTCTGAGTCGCGCCTTTTGACTCTCATTTCTTCTAACCGAATAGTGAGTGACTGAAGATAGGTCTGTCCCAATAGCAGAAAACAACAATTTCAGTACCATCAGGTCATATCATACTTACATATTACATATCTATTTAACAAGCAAGTAATACAGTGATTTTTTTATTCTTAAGGCAGCAGAAGCAGGAATCAATAGCAGAAACCAGCAATTTCAGTATCATCAGATCATAATACTTCCATATTACATATCTATTTACCAAGCAAGCAATTAATTACAGTGATTTTTTATTCTTAAGGCAGCAGAAGCAGGAATCAGTTAGCTGTAAATTAATTTGAATCTACTAAAAATTGGATAGGAATACATTAGCATGCAAAATTAGGACATGTTTTCCCTCATAGACCTTGGTAAACATGAGTAAGAATATGTGTAACTACCTATAAGGAAGTTCAATAATCTACCCAATGATTCAGATATCTGTATATATTTTCCCAGTGCAAGTCATCAAATAGATTCTGAAATATTTAATTTATCAAATAGAATAGAGTGGTAAGATTCAAATTCGTGACCAAGTAGTTAGCAAGGTTCTGATACCATGTCAAAAAATCATCTCAACCTAAAAGATTAAGATGTTAGGTGAAGTCTCAAGATAAAATTTATATTATAATCTAACATTTTCAAGGCACGCAATAGATTACAAAAGAAAAATATGGAAAAAATAAATGGTAAAAAAAAAAGAAGGTATGTGTCACTCTTGAACTTATTTTATCCTTAATTCATTTACTATATTGTATACACCATTCTTGAAATAACACCATTATGCAACTAGCTTGGTGCACTTCTACATGTCTCAGATACACTCTTTATATAATAATAGGTAGAGCAGGAAAAGAGATCATAAATATGATGGCTTCACAATCACATACATCAAAGCACAAAATTTTGGTTTCCTTTGTCTCTCTGATGAATTACAACTGTCAGTTATTTCTTTTTCCCTTGTCTAGCCTCCATGTTATGATTTTATAAATTCAATAGCTACAGCCCTAAATGAAAGAATATCCTACTAATTAAGCAGCTATATCAAAAAATAAAAATAAAATAAAATAAAAAATAAAGAATACCACAAATTCGTTCTACTTACCTGCATGTTGCCAATCAGAAGAGCAAAGAGAATGAGTCCAAAAATGGCTAGTGCTATGGAGAATATAACCTCTCCAGGATAGGTGCTGGTTTCAAGCCCCTGGCCAAGTGTACTATGATGAAATTAATGAAAAGCAGTGTTAGTGTCTACATAATGCTGATGGTCCAACACTCGCAATGAAAACTATCAGAAAGAGCAACATATATTTATGAACTAATTGCTAAATAAGGTAGGCATATTGCCTTTATCCACATCAACAAAGTTTAACACAGACCCTGACATGGAGAACTTTCTTCATTATTCTTGGCACAATCATGTTTATTGCATTATTTCATTGATGGCTAAGATTTTAAGGTTTTGAGTAGTTTGTGAAGAGTCCAAGATGCGGTTTGGTAAAACAAATATAATTTTTAATTCGAGCATTGGATAAAGCTGAAATTTGATGGAAGATTCTAAAGACCCTGTTTCATATTGAGTAAAATTTCAAGATTATCAGAGGTGAGGAATGTCTTCAAATAAGGCTAAGAAGTTACTGTGTAGGATCGTTTTTATTTACCTTGTTATATTTGAATTCTTTTTCTATTTAATTAGAACTTTTAATTTAATTTGTATTTTACTATTTAGAAATCGTAATGTTAGATGGAGTCTATTACTTAAGTAAGTTTTAATTAGAAATCATTTTCTATAAAAGATTTTAGATCTAGAACTAATATAGATAGGGGTATCTAGTTTATTTTGAGAAGATTCAGACTATTCAGATTTTTAATAAAATATCAGAGATTTTCTCTATTACTCTACAATGTTGTCAAAGGTGAAAGGTGCCAAGACTAAATATATATATATTCAATTAAGATTAGATCATTAGAAAATAAAATAAAAATATAAAATACCATAACATAGTCATATAAAGTTATATTTTTCACCCTTAAAACAAAATAAAGTAATTTAAAATAGTAAGTAGCCAAATAGATTAATAAGAAAAATTAAATATCATCATCATTATTCATTAATCTTCAAAAACATCTCCATCCATGCTTTCCTCTCCTTCACTTGAATCCTCCATATCCCCCATTTTATGATTATAATCAAAATCCTTTCTCTCAAACTATATTGCACTTGTTTAGGAAAAATTAAAGTATTAGATGTACAGATGTGTTGTTCTGACTCCCACTGTTAAAAAAAGAATGTGTGGTTGGTGTTTCTCTTCTAAGCGTCCTTCATTGTCTGTTTGTTTCCCACTTTAATGATTTTTTTATTTTTTTTTACCATAATCTTTGTTTTTTACAAAAATAGCCCTAAGTTGTTTCGTGTAGTAAATTAAAAAAATAGACAAATAGTTCAAAACACAAATCATTTTAAAAAAAAAATCCAACAGAAAAGGACGAACTTCAAGCAGGCACTAGCCTTAGCACCTTGCACCCACTCACAAGGCGACGCCTCATTGAAATCCAATGCCTGAGGCTAATGAAGGCATTGGGGCCTTGCCTCACCTAGAGCGCCTCAGCGCCTCTTAACAACACTGAGTGTTTATGGTTATAGCCCTAGAGCTTGAAAACCCTACCTTTTATCCACGCTATATGTCAATGTGTCAATTGTTATCGAAGCAGGTTGGCCTCTTTGATGGATGGAGACGATATCAACCCATTCTGCAATGCAGAAGTGGAGGCTCTCTAGCTTTGTGGACTCAAAAGCAGAAACTAGATTATTGGTAACAAAGTATTGATCGTTTGGAGCAAACCATAGCAGGTCTAGCTTGGCTAATATAAGACGCAAACAACGATTATGAAGAGGATAGGAACTTGCTAGGAGACTTACCTCGAGACAGGTCTAACCCCAGACCTATTTCTGAATTCGATGAGATTTCTTTCTATGATGGAAAGTTTTTTATGAAAAGATTTATTAATTGATTGACAAAGTTGAGAGCTGACTTTTATTTCAACAAAATTTCTTGTTATAAAAAAGTATGGCTTGTCAATACAAAAACTTTCTTGTCTAGAGAATGGTGATGTGAAGTTTTAGAATATAGAACTCGTACTGGTAAAGCCTTTAACTTCATCATGGAAAGAATTGAGACAATCATTAATTGTGGAGCTTATACAAGATGGTTATGAAGAGATTTTATATTGGATAGATAAGCAAATAGATTGTTATTATTTGCCTTTTGTTCAACTTTCTTAAATAGCAATGCGAAAAAAATGGAGGTATCATCTCTTCTAAGTAGACAGGTTCAACATCACCTCAGTGATAACAACAACACTGTGGCAAATACTTCTCTACTTGTTAATGTTTTATCTACTAACAATGAAGAAGAAATCAAAGAAGTTCCTAAATTAGTATCATGTAGTAATTCTCAGGGTCTTGAAACACAAACAAAAGCCAGAACAAGAAGTTGGAATTGCTCAAAGGCTGAAGTTGACATCAAAAAGGACTTAAATATAGATGTGTCGTCCAAACCAAGCTTATATATTATGAAATTAACAAATCAGTTGATGGTCAAGACATTGTTGTAAGGGATGACCAAACACATCAACTAAAGTTACCATCATCTCAAAAGACAATTTTATGCAAGGTTGATTTTTTTGGTCTTGAGAAGCTTTGCCTATATTAAAAAATTCTACATAAATATATCTTTGCTAAAATTGGATTTATGAAATTTGGAACAAGCTATCTCATGTATCAATTGGTGACAATGTTATATTTGAAATATGTATTTATTTTGGGTGGTTGAGTTCAATTTCTGGCGGTTAACTTGAGGCTAAGTGTTTTAGAAGTAGAGAGGACTGATGTGGAAAGTTTCTTCGTTATTCTTAGCATAATCATATTTATTGCATTATTTCATTAATGGTTAAGATTTTTAAGTTTTGAGAAGAGTCTAAAACATAGTTTGGTAAAACAAGCATAACTTTTAATCTGACTGTTAAATCAAGCTAAAATTTTGACAAGATTCTAAAAGCCCTGTTTCATATTGGATAAATTTCATGATGATCAAAAACCGGGAAGGTCTTCAAATAAAGCTCAGAAGTTACTGTGTGAGATTGTCTTTATTTACCTTGTTGTATTTGTATTCTTTTTTTTATTTAAATTAGGACTTTTAATTTAATTAGTATTTTACTATTTAGGAATCCTAATGCTAGATGGATTCTATTATTTAGGTAAGTTTTAATTATGAATCATTTCCTATAAACGATTTTTGGCTGAAACTAATATAAATAGACATGTCTAGTTTATTTGAGAAGATTCAAACTACTCAAACTTTTAATAAAATTTCAGAGATTTTTTCTATTCTTCTACAGTTTTTAGGGCAGTAACCTTAAAACTTGAGAACTCTACCCCTTATTCACGTTGCGTCAGACCCCTACAGCAAGGAGCAAGGTGCAGTTTCAATGCGCATAGGACAAAATTGTGGGCATGTTGAGCATGTAAGGAGTTTTGTTTTGCATAAAGAAGGAAAACCATATTTTGTTTGAATTTTTTAATTTTAATTATTATTCAAGGAAACATCCAAAATATGGTTATCAACTGGGTGATAAAGAGATCTGAAAGTGTAATTCCCAGTTTCCAGCATGGACTGTGCAAGATTTGAACTCATTAACAATATGATTCTGGATACAATCTAGTTTCATTTAAGTGGACAATCAAGAATCAGAGTGGGATCTTGGATAAGAGGTTTTTAGCATTTCTACATCAAGATTTTGGCTTACAAAAAAAAAAACAAATAAATAAAATAAAAGCTCAACATGACCAAGCAACAACCTTGTGTTCCATAGAATGGTTAGTGAGCGATGAAGGATGAGGCAAGATAGTGCATATATTGAGGTGCGTGCCTAACTGATTTACTTTATGAAACATGATTTAGGAAGTTGTTAATTCAAATGAGCGGGTGAGATTTGATAGAGTAAAGACCAGAAATAGCATTGAGTAGAATGAAAGGCCAGATCTGGTAAAGAACACATATAGCATGAAGCAGTAAAGAGCAAGGAAGAATATAAGCTTGAAAATTCAACAACCCTGCTTCGAAAACACAAACCAATATGACTTTACAATCACTCAATTTCGTAGTCAGGATCCATTGGTAAATGAACCAATAAGCAGACAATGACATGATAACATCCCCCTAAAAGATATTCCATGTTCAAAAGTCCTCCAAAACCCAGATGCCAACATAACAACCTAAGAAACATGAGCTGGTAATTATTTTACGACACACCAACTTGTGCCAAAAAAAAGTACTGCTGCTACATGTATATTAATGGAACAAGGCAAGGGACTATAATGGATTTACAAAGGGATGTGGGAAAGTGATATTTGCAAAAAGACATCTATAGAGCTATATAAACTCAGAAAAGGTCGGCCATACCCATGACAGACAACAAGTCAGAGTAGTGATCAATTAATTCATTTTACATTTTGTGAAGTACGTTCTTTCATTTTATCATAAATTTCCAAATGCATAATGACCCTACACTCAGAAAACTTTTCCTGAGTATATTTCCAGGGAATCGTTCTCTGCAATCAATACCAGCAACCTTTATCTCAAATTTGATTAATTCACACACTGTTCTCTAGGACAACTTTCTATTGATTCCAGGATTTTGCTCCTTATTTAGTGTTGGACTCTTTGGAATTGGTGTTTTGGGCTGAGTATACAGGCACACATACAATGAATTATGTTATAGCCATTTAATACATGAAAATTTGAGTTAAAGAATTTCCTTCTTCTTGTGAAGTTCAAGAAACCTAGTTTCTTGAGTCGTCAAAGATCTCCTTATGGATTTCAAGGCCCAGTCTACTGAAATATAGGAAGCCTAATAGAATATAGGTTTTCTATCACTCTCCCTAATTCCCTGTTCTTCTCAGAAGTCTTCCTTAAATCATATGCTATAAAAAATGTCATGCCATACTGAAGTTCCACATAAATGGAAAACATATACACAGTATGCTGATACAGAAGAATTAAGTTACCTCAAATTCTGAAGCCCCCACCATAAACAGAAACAGTACTTGGAAACGAACTTCTTAGATGAAACAATGCCAGAAGACAAAGCATTTGAGTAGATTCCATAATCAAATTGGTTATTATCATCTGCTGAACAATTTGAATTAAGAATAGAGCTGTCCCAGGCACGATAATCTTCCATACCCCGATTGCCACAGTACAAGAAATCTTTTTTGCATTTTACAGCAGCAGTACAATTCTTCTGCCAGCATGCATCATTTCGTTCTACTGCTAACAAGTACCAGAACGAACCAACTATCTGGAAAAAAAAACTCAAAAAATAGAAACAAGTGACAATCTTTGCATCAATATTTTGAAGGATTAGTGTTTGACTGCAATTATGAAAACATAAGAATTCAGATTTATTTTTTATGATTGCATATCATAAACAAACAAAGAATTCTTATTCAGATTATAACTTCTAAGATTGGAATTGAATGAAAAAACAATCAAGACAGTATGAGATATTATTCTATCCAATAGCATGAGAAGGATAATATTTTTTCCAGGTCCAACTACTCAAAAAAAAGGTCTAAGATGAGAACAATGGCATTCTGATGCTAAAAGAGAAATAAGGATTATGCTAGTTAATGTGCAGCTTCTATGTGAAGCATACTTATACCTATACTCATGCTACAGAACAACAATGCCAATATAACAACATACATGCTAAAACTGAGAGTTCCAACGAACAGAAAATAGAAACTGCCGAAAGAGAAGGCTATTGAACCAAACAGAACTTACATGACTAGCAAGCATGTATAATAGCAAATAATATGCAGCTCCAGCCCATGCTGTTTCGGCAAAGACACCTGCTGTCCTTTTTAGTTCTGATGTTAAGGGCAAGATTCGAAAGAATCTAGGAATATATTGAAGCAGGATGATGTAAAGCAAGGCCTGTTTTGTAGCCAAGACATCTGAACCTTTTGACCTCAGAAGAAACCTCCAAACCACAATCTGCACACAAGGAAAAATAATCAAAAAGACTAAGAGTTGTTTGCATGTTGCAAAGTACTTGTTAGCTTGCAACTACGATATGATGAATTCAGCAGACTAAAATTGCAATCCTCTTCCATTATTAGTTACAATAGTTCTCAAAGTAACAACGCACAAGCATTCTTATAAAATGAACACCAAAGGAACACCATAATTTATAAAGTCCCTGTGATGTGGGGAAATTTCTTTCATGTTCTTGGCATAATAATGTCTATTGAAATATTTCATTAATGGTTAAGATTTTTAGGTTTTGAGAAATTTAAGAAGTCCAAGACAGTTTTGTAAATCAAGCATAATTTTTAATCCAACTGTTGCATCGAGCTATAATTTTGACAGAAGATTCAGAAAGCCATGTTTCCAATTAGGTAAAAAATTTCATGATGATCGGAGATTGGGAAGACCTTCAAATAAGGCTCGGAAGTTACTGTGCAAGATTATCTTTATTTACCTTGTTGTATTCGGATTCTTTTTCTATTTAGATTAGGACTTTTGATTTAATTAGTATTTTACTATTTAGAAAACAATATCTACTTCTCTGTAATTCACATTTCCAGTGGTACAGTATACAGAAGTGTATAGTGTATAAGAAAAAGATATGATCCCAAAAATATATAGTGAAAATAGTCAACCATCATAAAGCATGTATAATAACCAAACGAGAAGGAGGAATTGATAAAATTTCAGTAATGCAATTGATGTAGCTGTCATGGAAATGAAGAAAACCAGCATCTTGCTCAGGTATAATATACAAGTCTAAACAGCGGGAAAAAAAATCAAGGGTAAAAAGGGAATAAAAAAGGCAACAGAAAGCATGAATTAAGGTCCAGAAGGATCAGAACAGGAGGGAGATATAAGTTTTTTTGCAAAAGCAAATCAACATACTGAGGGTGCCACAGTTTCTATACCTGTGGTAGGGGAAGGACAGAAAGCAAATCAATGATGAAATATCTCTGCATGTACCGCTTGGCTATTTGTGTGGGATCTATAACAAGTTCACCTCGCCCAAATACCCGAGAAGACGGTGCAATGTAAGCTGTTCGGAACTGGAGAGCCATGCGTATAAGATAGAAAGCATCAACAATTGTTCGCAAAGTTGTTGCTATAGTTGCTAATTTGCGATCTATTCCAAGACAGGTCTCTGAATCACTAAAAACTGGAAGATAAAAAAATAGAGGGTCCACAGAAACCGCCAGAATACATGATATGAGAAACAGTTTATTGCAGAACTGGAGGAATTTATCTTGAGGATCAAAAATCTTCTTTTCTGACACTTTAAGATCCTCTGGAAACACTCCCCGTGGGACCCCGAATCTAAGTGACCGACCAATAGACTTGAGTCCCTCAGACCCTTTTCTGATTCCTCTCTTGAAAGATCTCGATGGTGTATCTGCTCCTTGACCAGTACGTCTAAATCCTTCAATACCAAACCCACAACTTCTCACTCCTGCACTGGAAGGCGATGATAGCCTAGAATCCAAGTCATCCAATCTAAGATACAGAAAAACGACAAAACCGAAAAAGTTAGATGCTCAAGGAAAAATAATTCATACTACAGAACCCCTAGAAGCAGGAAAAAGTAAGGTTCTCAAAATGGTAAGAAGGAAGTCCTAACATAATTAGAAAAATAAGCCTTTAAAATCTATTGAAGGAACCTCCAACTGGGTGAATAATGCAGTCAAACATTGGATTCAAAACTTTAATAATTTAAGTATAGATTTTGAACATCCCATATACTAGAACTTTAATAAATCAAGTGTTAGATTCTGAACATCTCATATACTATCCACATAACCAGTCAATGTTGGAGAATGATTACATGAACTGAGAGAACAGGGTACATAAAGCTACATCAGTGCATCACATAACCATAAAATGGGTAGATGATAATTATATAAAGCAAATTGTTTTGGCTGGGTATGACAACAGAATTGTTCACAAGCACCTTTATTACATAATAAGATTTCAAAATGGGAAAACATCACTCTCACAGCATCTTCCACATAGCAGAACTTGTTTTCTATGATACTTTACCAGCATAAACTATAGAATAGTACTAGACTAGCAGATACTGATGTTGGCCTCATTTTCTGATCATATATAAAATCATAAGATCCTAAGTTGCGTATTATTAACTTATTTCAATATCCTAAAATCCTCCCACAAGCCAAGAGTAGTACAAACATCATTGAAGCAAACATAAAACATTAACAACAAAAAGAATACATATATTGCAATTCAACTAAAAAAAATGTTAGAGCAGATTTTATATGACAAACTTTACAGTTGCATAGATAACACCAGCCCTCTAAACTGATTCTAATTCTACAGAAAGAGATGTCTTCAACCATATATTGTGTTATCAACAAAACCACAAGCACGAAAATTAGGTTCAACTGATCAAGAGAAGAAGCTAAATACTCAACCTTGGATAAGGGCAGCAGCAACATATGCAAATAGTTACATCTACCCCACCACAATTTCGAAACTCGTGATCATGTTTAAAATTTCAAGAACCTATTCCTACCACAACCATTTCTTCACATAGGCGTCTTTTCATATGCTTATGAGGAGGCTTCTTCTTCTTCTGTTTTTTTTTTTTTTTTTCATTTCAAACCTCACTAATGACTTATTGATTATCTTTCTTCTTAACTTAAAATTCTTTGTGAATCAGGGGAAAAAAAAACATGTCTTCAATGCTTAAAAATAAAACAAAATATTCCAACAAACACAATGACCTCTAACAAGAATTTCATTAAAACTTTACCTGACAAACTTGTCTCTCTGACCACCACCTAGATATTGCGATTTCGAACCACAATCAAACATCATTCCCAACTTCTTAAGACAAAAACATCACCTGCAAAGCTCCCAGAAGGAGTAATGATAATTTATTAAAAAGCATTCCAATTTGCAACAAACATCAAAATTACACTACCTTGATTAAAAAATCAACAACAAAAAAATTGCTAGCAGTAACTTTAGATGTATTAGATCTCCAATAACAGCACTGATTTTAATTAGCTACCGTTGACCACTAAATTCATGAATTACAAGAAAGATTCCTAAGATAAAAAAAAAAAAAAAAAGAGAAGTAACAATCAAAAAGCAAGAAGAATACAGATTTTAAAAAACAAAAGCCTCCAATTTCGAAAGATAGAAACTAAATCAAAGTCTAATGGTAGCAGGCATGCAACAGAATTCCACTGAGAATCTACTAATACAAGGAAAAAAAAAGTTAAACACGAAATCAAATTTGAACTGTAAAGCACTGATTTTTTAAACTATAAAATTCGATCGATCGATTTGGCACTAAACGAGAATTCGGAAATAAGGAAATTGCAAGAGAGAGGGAGAGAGGAAGAAAGGAAGAGAGAGGGAGAGAGGAAGAAATGAAGAGAGAGGAAGAAAGTAACTTACAGTGAAATGGAAGTTTGGGGTTTGGGTAATTAAGGAGGAAGATGAAGTAGAAATGAAGTTAGACAGAGAGAGAGCGAGAGACTTGAGTTTTTACAGGGAGAGAGAGGGAGAGTTGCAATTAGGCGCGATTATTTAGAGAGGAAGAGAGGAAATCGGAGATACTTTTTTTTTACCGGAAATTGACCCAAGCAAGAAGAGTACATACTGAAAGACAGAAGGCGAAGGAGTCAATAATGTCTCGCACTTTTTCAGTTACTGAATTGCCCCTCTCTTCTTTGGCAGCTCATCTGCAGTCCGCTTGCTTCTGGCAACGGCAAAATAAAATAATTTTCGAGTCACTTTTAAACAAAAGAAGAAAAGGAACCGGATAAATTTATACTTATTATTTCCTATCAAATGATTAAGTTGGGAAAAGATTTGGATTATTAAATTAATATATGAATTATTAGATTAATTATTTTTATTAAAATAATATCGTTTTATTAAAAAAAATCATTTATATAACTTGACCAAGATTTAACTAAAAATCTATTAAGTAATTCAATTTTATTTTTATTGTATTAATTTTTATTCAACTTAATTAAAAATTCAATTAGAGTTAGTCTTTAAATTCTTGACTGACTAGATTAACTCATTGAACCAATTATGATTAGCAAGTATTAAATTTTAAGCTTCTTGTTTGAGCAGCAAGTAAAAATTTATCTTTTAAAAGAATATATATTTTTAAATTTTTAAATTATTTTGATGAACTAAGAAAAATAAAATTTTAAAAATAAAAAATATTATTTTAATTTATTTATAAATAAAAAATACTTCCAAAACCAATGTCATAAATGTTGAAAATGAAATCAGAAAAAGATGCTCGCATAGAATAAAAATGTTACTGTTCAAAAAAAAAAAAAGCCTAACTACAAACCAGGCCCCTGCCTATATGATGATTGATGAATCAATTCCCAGTCTTCAAAGGTTTGCTAATTTTTTTTCTCACCTTTCTTTGGTTTAAAAAGTTTGTTTTTGAAGGTTTTTAGAAATATGGTAATAATTATTTTTAAAAATGTTTTTATTTTAAAATATATAAAAATTATTTTTTTATTTTTTAAAAATTATTTTTAACATCATTATATCAAAATAATTAAAAATTAAAATTAAAAAAATTATTGCTTTCTCGTAGCATTACCTGAAAGAATATTGTAAAGATGAACACAGAGTTATACGTGGCTGAGAGGGCTGAGAGAGAGAGAGAGAGAGACTTGATTTGGAGATGTTTTAAAGGTAAATTTAAAATTTTATCTCAAAATTAGCGTGAAATAAAGTACTTAGTGATAGTTTGAAACGCGTTTTTAAAAAATTAAAAAAAATTATTAAAAATTAAATTTTTTATGTGTTTTGAATCATTTTGATGTGTTGATTTCGTTAATTTCAAAAATAATTTTTTAAAATTAAAAAAATATTATTTTGATACATTTCAAAATAAAAAACACTTTAAAAAACAACCGCAACCACATTCTCGAATAGGTAATTCACTTGCTAATATGTAAATTTTATTACACGTTTATTTTTTAACCAGGATGTATAAATTAAATAAAAGGAACCAGAAACAAATAGTACTATTATAACATTTCGATTTTTAAAAAACGAGTGTATATTTAAATATACAACGTCCATTTTTAATAATAAAAACTGAAGGAACAATAACAAAAGATCTAGATGTTAAAGTACGTAGATGTAGAGTAATCTAGTTGCGGGTATGGGTGTTAGCTGGGTCAGCGATACCAGCTGTGACTTTGGAAACATCTAATGCAGAGGCTTCAGGCTGCTTCTTCGAGTACAAAACGAAGTAGCCAAGAGTGGCGACAAGAGCAACACCACCAATGGCCATTTTCATTGGACACAGAGACAGTTTGCGACGGTGGTGAAGCACCTCTGTTGAATGCTGTGCTGCTTGATCTGACCCTGCCATGTTTCTCTATATTATCTTCGTTGGTTTCTTCCCTTTTTTCTTGTTTTTGGCTTGTGAAAGCTTTAACTTCCGTCTGGTGATTTGCTGTGAATGTTGCAAGTTTTAGACATTGAAAGAGGAAGCGAAAGGAAAAGGTAAATGGATATGGAGAGAATGTTTAGTTGAAAATTTCAGCGTGGACAAGTGGCATTGACCCATTGTGACAGACGATTTCTGTGTGAAAATTAGCAAAAGAATAGTTCCGATGTTAGAGAAGGGTGCCCAGTCTTGCTTACAATGTCACTCAACATATATGACATATTGTTGGAATTCATTATTTCTGGCTCAACAATTATTAGTGCTGGACATAACGTGTCCTTGCCATCCATGGTTCGTGTAGCAGTGCATAGAGTTTGTAAAGCAATAGTAATTTTGACCATTGAATAGAATCAGAGATAGTTTGCGAGAGCCAATGGCCAAACTCAAGAAAACTGTTTCCATTTCCCGAGAGAATCTACGCGTGGTATTTCCTTCAAATATTTTACTTGCACTTTGCTACTTAAAAGAGTTGAGAAAAATAACTTAAACAGCCATTTCAGCTTCTTTAACACTGGAAGGGATCCCAATATCCAATCTCATGGTTGATTTGTATTGGTCTGGTACAGCAGCACCAGCCTGAAAGCATATTTCCACAACAGCAGGGGCTTGTCCATAGAAATTCCTCAGCTCCCTTCGCAATGGCAGCCCAACCACATCAGGAACATGCCACACATATCTTGGCGGTATCAAGTCATCGAGCACTGCAGACTGCCAACCATGCTGTCCATTCCGTTGTTGGTGCTTGTGGGCCCCACAGTTCTGTGCCTTATGCCCACTAGGTCCCACATGCACCTCTGGGCAATATCCACAAGCTCTCACACGGTACATCTGCATTAACCTCTTGGCTCCTTTCCTCATCTTTTCCCATGCTCGTAGTGTTTCCTCAGCAAGCAAGGTTTTTTCTTCTTCATTAGCTGGGGCTACTGCTTCTGAGATGGATATTTCGGTTAATAATGGCTTTAGAGGAACCTCTAGGAGAGGTTCTGGCAGATCACTTTCATCTGCATCAGCAAATTCCCTTTTTCCGATGCGAATAATTGGTTTTCTCCTCCTTTTTGTTGGATATTCAGGAATGTGAACTCCAGCTTGGATACAGAGCTCCATTACTGCAGGAATTTGGAGGATTGAAAATCTCTCCTCATGAGTAATTCGTTTTCCAAGGCGGTCGTAAAGGTGGTAGGCTTCTACTGGCACAAGTACATCTTCAATGGCTGCATTTGTCCACTGATGAAGGCCATTGCGGAGGGTAGCACGTTTGCCTTTACACGACTTGAATGGATGTCCTTCCAGTCCCACATGGATTTCATCACACCACCTGCAAGAGGTATATAGTAGCCACTATAATATAGTATCCTTCAAACCATGAGAAGAAAGGTAAAGCCATATTCACCAAGAAGGTTGAATTTTGACGTGTGATAATCCTTTATCCAACCAACTTCAATGCATATATGCACAATAAAGATAAGAGTTCTTTGTTTCACACAGTTAATTTACCAACAAATTGTATGTAGTAACAAATTAACTTATCAAAATTCACCATTACCATTTGCCTGCAAAGCACAAAATTCAAGATGCTTCATATCCATGCTAAAACTCCAAACACAAGTACAATATACAATTCCCTTTTATCTCTTTATATCATTTATTTCTCAATTGTCACTGAGAGCAGATGGCACCAGATCAACTTCTGTGCACAATGAACATTGACAAGCAATAAAATCTCCATTAGATGCAGTCATCTATAAAAGGACCAACGGAGACAACATATGACACACGAACCTTATATATTTCTTTAGCATGGTGGGGCCAGAAGTTTATGGAAGGAACAGCATGAGTAAACAGAATTTTTTAGCCATACACAAGATTGGCCAACATGGCTAAAATTGCGCATGAGAGAGCAAGACATAACGTTCACTTAAAATAACCATTTTTCTGCAAATAATTATTTGATTGGATTACAAGATTGTAACCAAGAGTCATTGTTTTCAGAGACTGAGAAGAGGAAGAAAATTACCCACATGCATGCACGGGAACCACTTTTAACAGTTTCCTGAGATTGTTAATCAATGTGATCCTTGCATTGAACACATCATAAGCAAGTGGTAAAAGGCTTTGAACGATCAACCCTTTCTTTGGAGGTGGCACCCGTCCTTTAGGTTGGCCTTTACTCTTCTTGAGCCTCTCCCTTGCAGCTCGTCTCAACTCAACTATGGGTATTGGAAAGGGCTTCTTCTCCTTTCTCGAATAATTCCGAGGGAAATCAGCATTTTGAGGATGTTCATTTGAAATAACCAGTGTGTGTGGTTCATGCAACCTTGTTCGTGTTATTCTAGGATTTAATGAATGCCTAACTTTTACATTGCTATGCTGCAGAGAAAAAAGAAAATTCTTTTCAACAGAAAGAGATAAATTACCAAACAAAAAACAGAATTTGGCACTTCAGTTGTACAGTGAGCATAAAGATGACTGAATAGAAAGTCAAGTATACATCATACTCAAGAAACACTGTTTAAGGCTAAAATTGATATAGAACTGTGCCCCAGACAGGAGCGAAGGATAACAGGGTTTGTTATAAGTCAAAATTCTCAAAGACCAAGAACACCATAACTATGGAAGACTCTCAAAACATTTAATTTTATTCATCCATGTCTTCTTTGTCAAAAGGCTATGACAACCTTTTATATAGAAAAAACAAAAAAATGCTCATAATACTGAATATGAAAAACAAACTAGGAAAACTATGCCCTTTAAATAGAAAAAAAAAACTAGAAAAGCATAATAATACAGAATAGAAAAAAAATTGAAAAAAAAATCTATTTTCCTGAAAAAGTTCCACACCAGACTGTAGCAAATTAATATTGTTTATTGGCAACCCTTTATGGTGTTGATGACTACCGATGGCTCATTTCAAGTTGATCTAAGCTATTTCACCTGTCAGTTGGGTGAGATATATTCATTGATAGTTTATTTGCTCAGGACCTTAGGTGCATGTGTGCAATCAAAATCATCATCTGTAGCTTTTACTGATGAAGCTTCAATCACATTATCCATATGGAAATAAGCATTCATCAGTCCACATATTTCATCCACCAAAACACATAATTGATTCAACCAATTTCCCATTAAAGTTGCCAAGGCCCATAACTAATACGGTCACATTTTTCCATCAATAGAGATTAAAAATATTTGTCAACATTCAACATTTTGATGTGTAAGAATTTTAACTGCAGAAGATGAAACCATTACTTTTCTCAAACAGCACTTTTGTTTGCAGTGTAAACAACAGTGCAATCAATCGTACAGATTTTCACAAGAAATAATAAAACTAAACAAAGCCACAACTCGCAAAAGCTGAATCAGGGGAATGACAACTAAGATTACAACAAAGCAATTCCAATACCTAAACTGATCCTAGAGTTGTCGAACTCCTAAGCAGCCAAACACATTTCTCTCACTACACACAACTTTAAAAAAAAAAATCAGAGGCCATGTATAATATACCATAAGACTAGCCTCTTCACATACATTTCAAACAAGTGAAACAAATGTTCCTAATTAGCATGGAAAACCAATGAGCTAGAACAAACATAATAGACTAATGAAATAAAAAAGTATTTAACCGAACAATACAAAGAGAATAAAACACATCATCAAATTTCACTTGCTTTCTTGTTTCATGGAAGAGAAGAAACCCAATACAGTAAAGTAGATATGACTATAACTTATAACGAAAACCCAGATTAGCCAAGCATGAATTAGTGATTACAGCTTCATGGTATACCTGAAAAGAATGGAGGTAACTGAGTTTGAGGAACTCTGATCTCTGGTCATAAGAAACAGTGAAAGGCTCCATTTTGAGAGAGGAAGCCCTCAATTTAGAATGATACAAAGCCATGACACATAAAGGGTAGTTAGAAGAAGACCCACAGTCTTTCCCTGAAACCATGTTTGCCAACAAGTTTAATTCAAACCAAAAAACAAAACAAAAATACTTTCTAAAAATTTGAAACTAGAGAAGTGTACTTACACGTTGCAACTGAAGAGGTAATTATCATTTTTATGGTGGGGGAGACGAGAATCAGAAGAAAAGTTGGGTGCTTTAAGCCATTGTCTACAAAGAATAGGAACTGCTGGCTAGCTCTTAGCCAAAGCTCTCTCCTGCAGACATATATCATGAGAGATGGAGATGAAGATGATCTTTAAATGGGCCAAAAGAGTCCAATTTCATAGCTGAGCTCTAGATTAAAGTTTCATGGGCCATATCAATACAGTGGAGAAGCTTGAAATGACTCATGTGAGCTAGACTGGGCTCGTGAATGGTTACAGATTAAAATGTAATGGGCCAGATAAAGTAACAAAACTGAAATACCAATAATTAATTGATAATCATATCCCTTTTTATCTTTATTTTTAATACTATAATTATAGAATTTACGATTTTAATGATTATAAATCCACTCATCACTCGAGCTTAAAAATCTAGGAACATTCAATCCACATTTTCTTTCCCCAATAATTTTTTTTTTGTTGTTTTACAAGCATAGTTTATACTAGATTATTGCCTGTAATATCACTGCAACCTAGACAAAAAAAAGTTTTTAGAATGTAAAAAAACATTATCCCTTTTTAAAAGATTATTCCACCTCTTTTATATATAAAAAAAATAAAAAAACCATCCCTTCAAAAAAAAAAATAGAGTAAAGCATATAATACATAATAGAGAAATATAAATAGAAAAACTTCAAATTAACTAAGAAAAATTTTCATTTCCCTAAAAAATTGCCATCATAATTTAAACAGCACAATTGACTCATAAAATAACATTTGTACTCAGGTTCGAGTCATGTGGTTGCTAATATGATGACACTGGAGACTTACATGATCGTTAACTTCAGGGTCCTTGAGATTAGTCAAGATACACACAAGCTAGCCCGAACACTCATATATATATTAAAAAAAAAAAACATTTGTGCTATCGATCAGACGCAACGTAAAGGTGCCATTCATGTGAATCACTCTAAGAACATGATTTCTATCGTCTTTTTTATAGCAGCATTCATGCTTAGCCTAATTGGCATATGTAAAATCGACAGATAAGATAGTCAATATATAGAGTTGCAAAGCACCCCAGCCATGCCAGCAGGACCAGGTTTTCCTAGAGAGAAATCATCTGCATTCCATTTGAGAAAAAACTGTGCCAGAAGAACCAAAGGGATGCAGGGAAGATCTACCACAGTAGATCCACCTCATGACACTCTTCAAAACTTACAACACGTGACAACCAGTATAGGCAAACATTGGATAAATGGCCTCCAACCAAACAGCTAACCTCATGAAGAAAACGTTCTCAATTTATTTCTGTATTCTGTGATCTGTTTATTTCTGTAGGTTTCAGCCATTCAAAGGAAATCAGATGTCGAAATAGGTCTAATATTGGTAGCTGTTACTGTGATGATCAATGCCCTGATGCATGCTCAAAAGCTTTACGTGCAAACCAGATCCTACTGGTAACAAATATTGTTGCTGCACTGATCCATGATCGTCAGCAAATGTAGTGAGTCAGGCGAGGCCTCCCTCTCTCATAGATGAAGTGAATGCAGAGACGTAAAACCATACTGGGAAAAAATTATGTTAGCTATCATTCAAGTATCGAAGACTAGAGCTTATATACCAGATGATAAGTGAATTTATTTTTATTTTGTATATAAGGTTTGAAACTAAAGAAAAGAGGCAAGAAAGAAGGATGTTAACTACACAGATACGTACAGTAAGAAAATGATTTGAGCATATATGGCATAAGAAAAGCTTCTTGTCTTTCATATTATTCCTCTACATTTTATAAAATATCCACGAGATTTAAATGCTTTCACGCTCATTCTGTTCCTCTCCCAGTACTAACCTAACCTGCATCTTTCTCCATGATCTCTTTTTCTTTATACTCTGATCTTTTGGCCTGCCACAGCTCCTGCATCCCAAGCTTCCTTTCTCTTAGTGTTAAAGAATCCCAAGTCGTAGCACCCAAGAACGCTTACCATGGCAGCAATAGATATTGCAATCCTGTTTGTAGCTTTCACAAGTCATTTTACCCTAACCATGAGCACCACCATGGTTGCACTTGCACCTGCCATCCCCAAACCTAAGCGATTGGTCACCAAACTAATTCATCGCGACTCCATCTTTTCTCCCCGTTATAATGCTAATGGCACCATTGCTGATCGTGCAAGACGTGCTATGGAAACTTCAATTGCGCGTTTTGTTCAGGTGTCCGGACTAGTCTCGGATAGCCATGGCATTCGAACCACTCTTCTCCTTAGCCAGCCCAGTGAACTATTCTACATAAATTTTTCTATCGGCCATCCACCACTTCCACAGCTAGCAATCATGGACAGTGGCAGTAGTTTTCTATGGATCAAGTGTCTTCCTTGCAGTCCTTGTTCAAGCAAATCACCTATTTCAATTTTTGATCCTAGGAAGTCTCTCACTTATTCTAGCATGTCATGCAGGAGATA
>Ga0307513_10003410_pt1 | contig 21587 bp, 28 predicted proteins | sample 15_EM_MG_FD_202174 | JGI IMG/M metagenome (GOLD analysis project Ga0307513, IMG submission 202174) | Populus trichocarpa ectomycorrhiza microbial communities from riparian zone in the Pacific Northwest, United States - 15_EM | ecosystem: Host-associated > Plants > Roots > Unclassified | place... | reverse complement strand
ACCTGACATCAAAATCAAAGCCCGTTCATGGCCACCGCCGCAAATAACGTGATGGGAACAAACTTCCGAATTCGGAAACACTGCCGTCTCAGTCGGGTCAAGTCAATCCACCTCCCCGCCGCTTCTGTAAGCTCAACTACGACGACGACCATCCGCTCTTCCTCTCCGTCTCTTCCATTTCCCCCCCTCAACCATGCCATTTGGCCTAACTATTGGCACTGAGCGTGCAAACACTCTCCAGGTACGCAAGAACGCGCAAATTTTCACCCAAACCCCTCGATTCACAGACCCACCACCCCAGACCGCCATCCAGAACGAACTTGCCAAACGAGGATGGGGCACTGAACCGGATATCACAATGGCTGAATATATCACTATCATGCTCATCAATGGAAAGTCGGAAGACCAGATTAACAGCGAACTAATGGATCGTGGGTTGTGATGCCACCTTGATTTTTTCGCGTTTGCTGATCAAATGTTTCTTCCACTTTTGTAGTGATTGGACCTGACTACGGTATGTGTTTTGTCTCTTAAACTTTCACCAACTTCTATTGACTGTCGCGGTTAGATGCGAGCTTTGGAAAGTGGCTATTTTCGGAGGCAGCAAAAGGCTCCGCCGACGCGCAGCCCACCCCCTCTACCCCAGTTCCCACACAACCAATCAAACAAGACCCTGCGACAGACCGTCGAGAACCCCCACCTCCGAATGCAAATGACGGACCGTCCCAACGTAAACAAGGCGGCCAGCCAAGACCCGTTTACCACCCAGCTATGAATCAGCCATTGCCTTCTGGGGCTAAACGATCTGCTTCCCCTTCCTCTCATGGGCCAAATAAGACACGTCGTACCGATCTTCCTTCTGGTCCCCGTGCAATGCTTCGTGACGGTCGTGACGGTCAGGGTGGTGGAAACCCGGGTCGAAGTCTCCTTGAAAGGGTCGGACCTCGGGGCCCCGGATTCCCTCAGGAGCAACAGCAGCCTCAAATCCCTGTACCTCCGGTATTCCAGAACGGGATGGTTCCAGGAGTCGACATGAATGCAGCCATGGCCGCTCAGATGACGAACCCACTACTACTCCAAGAGATGATGATGAACCAGATGGCGTTGATGGCCCAGATGGCTGGTGCTATGGGAATGGTTCCGCCTGGTGGTGGTTTTATGCCTGGCCAGCCTGGGTTCCAAGAGATGGGTATGGCGAACGGAATGAACAACGGCTTCGTTCCGCCGCCACACCAACAGAGGCAGCAACAACAAAATGGAGGGCGAAGAGGGCCAAATAACCGTGGACAGAAGCCCCAGCGCGACGAGCAAGCCAGCTCCCAACCCCAGCCTCCACCCACTCCTGCTCCTCCAGTTGTCGCCCCTCAGCCAGTTCAAGCCACCCCCACTCCCGGCCCTGCTCAACAGAGGCCGATTTACGTCCCACCGGAACGACCACAATCACCCACTCTTTGCAAGTGGGCCTTGAAGTGCACGAATCCATCTTGCCGGTATTCTCACCCTTCACCGGTGGCTACACCAGAGAGTGGCGTCGTGTTGAGTAACGATCCTTGCGAACAAGGGAAGGATTGCAAGGATAGAGACTGCGTAAAGGCCCACGTCAGTCCTGCTGTGTTGAACCCGAAAGGTGCGCGAAATCATCTTGGATTTCTTTGTCCAAGGCGTCTGATCGTTCTCTGGTTTTCAGCCCTGGAGCAGAACCGACCCCCTCCTCCACCAGTGGTTCACCACCAACCCCCTCCCTCAGCCCAAGTTCAGTGTAGATATGGCGCAACCTGTACGAAGGTTGGGTGTCCGTTCCTCCACCCAAATTCAAACACCGCATGCCGTTATGGAACTGGGTGTACGCGATCCAACTGTCACTTCCAACATCCAGGAGGTCGCGTGTTGCCCAATTCCTTCCACCGTGGTGTTTCATCTACCGACCCGACCGTGATCGTCACACCGCCTCAGACCGGAACTTTGCATGGCCCTGCGTCGAGTCAGAATAGGACCCTGACATTGACCAAGGAGCAGAAGAGGGAGGCTTTGGAGAAGAAAATGAAAGAGCTGGAGGAACAGAAATTAGAACTCAAGAAGAAGACAGAACAGGCAGAGGCGAAGAAGAAGGAGGATACCAACCCTGTGGCAATCGCTGCATAGTCGGTGTCCGATCCTCCCTCCAAGCCAACATCCCTGCCGACTCCCCAAACTCCTGTACGTTAACTCCTACCCGGTCCTCCACCGTCCCCCCTCCTCGGTCACCGCCACAGAATTCTGTTCCCTGAATCTCAGTCCTTACCATAATTATTCTGCTTTCTTTTTCTCTCAGCCCTGGTTATTTTCTGCTGTTATCCAATATTCTTTTGCTAGTTAGATCCACTCGAAAGTTTTGACCGCGCATCTGTATCGTCGTAGTACCTTGTCCCTCTACCGCTGATCTCCCGTCACGCCCTACTTCTGGCGTCAGTAGTCTACGTAGATAACTTGTCGGCTACGTAGAAGAGAGCCACAGGCGAAGCCACGATGACGGGGAGGTGCAAGGGGCCAACCAAAAGAAGTTGAGACCCCACCCGTCATCCTCAAACCATCCTCGCGTGATCGATCCGCTCCCCTCCACAATTTATAATAACACCAAGTGTCAGATGTGCGGCGCGACGGGGGACATACGTCCTCTGGTTGTGAACGAGGCTGGACCACATCCTCCATCTTGGTGATGCGTTTATTGTGTCTAGGTCACCCGGGATACGTTTATAACGAAATACTGTTACATGCAGATACAATGTGAATGTCGCATATAAGGATATCGCGGCCATAAAACCCCATCTCATTCCAGTCAGTACTCGGCCAATGGGATGATTTTGCCGACGTTGGACTGCTGGTATCGCTTCCTTCGACTGGCCAACTCGACCTCGGCGCTGTCGAAGAAGGAATAGCCCACTGTAGCATGATATTCTTAGCAACCGAACACTTGCCGAGGGCAGAAAGCAACCTACCCACAGAATCGTCGTCCTCCGTGGCCTCGATGGCTTGGCCGTTAATGGGTCGACCGGTTTTCGAGTCTCGCAAAACACCGGAGTGGTCAACAAACGGTGCAGGTCGTTCATTCGCCGCACGGTGGAGTTGGATCAGCATCCTCTGTACGTCAAGCAACAAGCCATGGATGGTGTCCAAGAACCTTCGCGTCTGCAGATGCTTGGAAGTGCCGCAACTGGAAGCAACCACTGGTCAGCGAGCGGACAAAGAGAAGCCTTGCCCGCTTACATAGAAATACCGTCCTCCTTGATGATATACCCAATGCCGTATCCGTCAGCAGCAACTGGTCCAAAGCCGAACAAACGAAGGGCAGGATTACCACAGTTGGAGGTGGAGAGAATTGAAGTGTTCAAAACGTGCCAACCGTTATCGGTGAAGATACTGGGTAATGACCCGGTAGTGAGATGTGGAACTGGGTCATCTGGCGAGGGCTCGAGGTTTCCATCGAGCTCGCGCAGGAGGAGACAATACAAGGCATAGAGATGCCTGTCCTGCCCAAGACCCTTGGAGCACTCCTTGGTCAATTCGACGTGCCTCTTGCATGCCTTGCGTAGTGCGGCGACCTTCTCATCCATAGGAGCCTCTGAGCAAAAAGTCTAACAACAACTCAACTTCTTGTTCAGAGGGAGAGGCTTTTTTCATACCTTGACGAAGGCGACGCTCTCTGGTTGTACAGTTCGAATAGCTTCTGTCCTTCCGTGAAGGAAAGCCTTGGTCATAGCTGACTCGTAGGTGCACTCTATCCTCCCGTATAGGCCGAAATACGCTGCCTGGAAGGCCATCTGTACGAAGGCATCGGGACTGAACCCGTGGCTGGTGATAAAGTTCTTCCCGTAACCCTTGAACTCAAGTGCTTGACAGTCGTTTTGGCAAATCAAATCGCTTAGCCTTGTTTCGGCGTAACGAATACCCGCACGGAGTTCCGGAGTGAGAGTCCACTCAAGTTTTTTCGGAGCAGGATCGATTCTGTAACCTGGAGGCGGTAGTGGGAGATCGGTTGCTCCCCGTGGCGCCTTGTATGATTTAGCATAGGGAGAAAGTTTCGCCTTGAACATCGTAGGTGCGGTTGGGTTGATAGAGCGGGCGAGGAGCATGAGGCCTTCTGTAAATATATCGGCGGCGAACCTGAGCACGGTGTGACCATCAACACCAGTGTGCTCGAAGTTGATTCCAGCGGAGCCGTCGGCACAGACAATAAGTTGCAGCTACGGAAAGGGGCTTAAGGCTTCATCCCTGGGACGAGAGGAGATCTGTACCTTATCATACCAACGATTGGTGCAGGTCCCGACCTGGACCCCATTTGTCAAGCTGTAAGTACCGCACAGGAAGTTGGCACAGAGCTCAGCAATGTTGTCTGGCGCTGCGTCATCCAAGCACACCACAAATAGGGCGCTGTCGACAATCTCCAGACACGGACCATTGTATTTGCTGTGGGTGAGATTGTGACGGAGATGTGACCATGTCTTCCTGTTTTCAGTGGTGAGGACACCTATTGAATTGCGGGCAACCTGTTCCAACGTCATGCGAATCTTCACCTGCCAGATTTAGGTAGCTTACGTCACTTGGGGGTGTATCATCGGCATCTGTGACGATCGCCTGGAGGTTCCGGAGGATCTCTCTTTCGGTGAGGATGGGTTGATTCTCGCCATCCAGTAGGTCGAACCAGTCTCGGTGGAGGCTAAGTTCACAGATGGTTCCGGTGCAGGGACGTGGAAAACTCACAAAACTGGCCACGCCGGAGGACGACGATGTGCCTTGATCTGGGGGCGGTGACCATCCTGCATCCACGCTTCGAAATTTTAGAAGCATCACGTGAAAAGGGACGGGAGAAGCACCTCGGTGGGAATACGAGCAACTCCGAACAAGCGAGTGTACTGGTCCATATCGAGTGGTATCCCGCGAACAGAGTCAGGCTCAAGGAGGCCCGCCCGCAAGTCGTGGATGAACCCCAAAGATGCGGTGATTAGAGCAGCTGCCCGGGGGAGTTGAGCACCACGGTCTGGGGTGGGATCGTTTCTATGGAGGATGTCGGTTTATAGTGATGTCACCGAAATCATGAGACTTACTCCAGAACGAAAAACGGGTTGAGGGCGAGAACGACGGGATCCGAGTGCGACAAGTACGATTCATACCTGCGAGGAGATGGCTGATAAGCCCTCAGCAAATCCACACACCAGCAAACAGCACGGCGTTACCAGAAGTCTTCAATGTAGCTGATAACGATCATGATCAGTCTATGAGGCTCATTGACGGCGCATAGACGGAGCTCTACCTTGCTTTGTTCGCTGCCCAGCTCTTCAATCTTTGTTGTATCCATGGACCATCACCGTCCAAAAACTCCTCGACGGCCTTTTTGGTGCGGGCGTGTTCCTCCGGCTCTTGAAGACCCTCCAGCGCGCGTAGATACCGACGGCAAGTGTCCTCCAAGGGTGGTATGGGAAGGGTGGGGAGGCCCCCGGAGGCGTCGGACGGTTGGACCATCGGCACGGCTGGATATTTTCCTAGAGGAAGAGGTGCGGGGGAGGGAGGGGGAGTGGGACGCGGGGTCGAGAAGAGCGATTGGGCTGCTCGCCTGAACAAGTTTGCTACCATCGTGTGAACGTGAGAGAAGTGTCGGGACCGGCCCTGCCCGTCGGGCCGTCATCGTCTCAGACGGTCACCCGGCGTCCTGTGCACTCCCACTCCCGATGGCGTCTTCATCCAAACCGAAAACCGCCCATGTTGATGAAGACGTTGACGACTTGGACGGTACTGGTTCGGACCCATCGTCGACGCCGATCATACTGACCTCCGACAATAGATGTTCTCGAGCAATTCTCGTCCCCTCCTCCAAGAGGTGCCGCTCCTGCAGAACCATCTAAAACATCTGTGCCATCCCCCCCGTCGCAGAAGACGAAAACGTCCGACCCATCTGTGGAAGATGCCTTTACGGAGGAATTCACCGCTGAGTTCGCAAAGGAGATGGAGTCGCTTTTGAAAAAGCTGGGGGGCGGTGGTTCCGAATCCGAAGAGGAAGACGAACTCATCGTCGAACAAAGGGAACAGGAGAAGAAGTTCAGGGAGGCCTGGAACGAGATCATGGGTGACACAGAGTCCGTTACGTCCGCATCAGCTTCTGCTGCACCAGCGAGTACCGCCCAAAGTTCGCAGAAGGGACCTGAAGGGGGGTTCCAGGAATGGGTCAGTCAGACTATGGATAAGATGAAGGAGGGGGGGTCTTCATTGAAGGTGCGTGATTCTGCAACTGAGACACGTCAATGTTCTCATCTGAGCAGTCCAGCGACGAGAACGTCGACCCCGACCTGGGGGCCCTCTTATCATCTATCGACAACATGGGGGGCGACGAAGATGTCGAGAGCGGGTTGCAAGGGATCCTGGAAACCATGATGTCCCAGATAATGACCAAAGAAGTCCTCTACGAACCGCTAAAGGAGATGCACGAAAAGGTTCACAAATCTATAAATCCTATCCTTCAACCCACTCTGACCATGCATACAGTTCCCTGGCTATCTCACTGAAAACGGGGGTAATCTATCTCAAGAGGATAAGGACCGTTACACACAACAGCAAAAAACCGTGTCCCAAATCGTTGCCATCTTCGAGGCCAAGGACTATTCAGATGATAATCCCGAGATGTGTCTCAAGGTGATGTCACTCATGAATGAGGTCAGTTTCCCCCCGAAATGCGATCCAGGAATGATAATGCTAAGTCCGCACGGAACAGATGCAAGAGCACGGTGCCCCGCCAACGGAGATCATGGGTGAGCTTCCACCGGGGATGACGTTGGGACCGGATGGACTTCCACAACTTCCTGAAGACTGTTGCATAATGTGATCCACTTATCCAATTTCACGCACTATATATAATCTCACTACTGGGAAGGTGATACCAAACTGTTCCTTGCATTAGCGTAAAAATGATAAAAAGTAGAAACCAAAAAAGAGGGCCATGTGTGAAGTCTGACGACGACGCAGAACTCCAAATTACGAACTGTCGCCAAACGAGTGAGTGGGAGGCTGAAGGGAGGGTCTCCCGAACATAAAGAGACGGAAAGGACAAGGGTATAGAACAGAAGTATACAGATGGGAACACAAAACCTGCATGACGATAACGTGACGAGAAAGTGATAATGGGAATCGAGGTATAGTCCATCAACTACAACCGGTATCCAGGAACACCCCAGAATAGAAGGGTAAGGCCAGTCGACAGGGCAGCAACCACGATGGTAACCCAGATTGCCCGTCCAAGAAGTAATTTCTTGACATAGGGTTCACGGATAGTGAGGGTGCGGAAGGGGGTGGATTCTGATTGATGGAAGAAGACGAGGATCGGATCCAGCTCGTACTGATGTGAGATGAGCAGGAGAATCGCGATCGTGAACGGAATGAAGAGCTGAATGACGGTGGTCATTAGCGATCACATGGGTGACGATCGGAACGGTGGACTCACGAAGAACCGCTTTGACTTTGGTACGACATCCAGGAAGATGAGAGAGAAACCAACGGCAAGACCAATCCAAAGAAGAATCAAACCGGCGATTAATCTTACCAACGCGGAGAGAGGGGTCAAGTTTCCAAACGCCTTCGATCGCAGGAATCTTGGGAACGCATCTTGTTCCATGGCCCGGAAGCAATACTCCTTCTGAGCGTGGAACATGTCTGGAACTTGGGCAAGAAGGCTCTTCTCCGTATCAGACTTGGGATCTTGGTTGCCGGTCAGGGGGAAAGTATGAATTCGGAGGGCAGGAGGGAGATAAATTTCGTGATTCTCGGTTGCACCAACGGTATTTCCAGCAGGAGACAGGTAACGGTAGAAGATGTGTTCGGCGGAGGCGATGAGGTCCTGTCTGGTTACGGCTGCACTACGTGGGATCACGGTGGGTGCACGACTGACGCGCTTGTGGAAGAGCGTCGGTGTGCGACCGGACAAGGAGAAGGGAGTGCTTGAACGCGGCTGCTGTTGACCATACTCATCGGTGATCACGGTGGCAGGGGTGGCGGAGGTTATATGGGGACTAGGGCTCCTCATAACCTTTTCATCGGTAGCGGCGAGGTTTTGGCGGTCTTGCTCGGTGAGGAGTTCGCTGGTACTCGTCGTGCTACGCTTCGTGGCCATTCGCGGATCAAGGCCGACAACGGTACCATAAATAGAGCCACGACGACGAGCATAGTCCCAGTACTCAGGCCAGTCCTCCTTGATAGCGCGCCCAGATTTACGAACGTCCTTGAAATACGCACGGCAGAGGTTTTCGTGTTGCTGAACGTCGAGCCAAAAGTCTAGAATGTCTTCAGCTCCTTCACGTTGGAGGAATAAACTAGAGTGTATGCAGTTAAAATGACGCAGGTGGGTGGGGAGAATAAATATGCGACTGACTAGAACATGAAAAGATCGACTGGAGGCCTGGTGCGACGAGCCAGAACCTCTGCGAAGGAGGGCAGCCTGTTCTTCCTGCTCTGCGTCCAGTCATCAACCTGCTTCTCCTCCATCGTTGGCGATGAGCGGTGTTGGGTGGTGACGGGGGGACGACGACGATCAGCCGCGGACGGTGAACGGGGGAGAGAAACGACGACGCACTTCAACGTCGTCGCCGGCAAACTCCGGACACCACGACCGCTTGCGACCACCACATATTCGAAGGATGTCGACGTTGGCAAAAGCTCTCTCTCCTGCCGTGCGAGAAATAAGGATTCTCTGTTGCCAGACTTCACCAGCCTCAGCCGGAACGCGGTCCGTCACGCTTTCCACAACCAACATATGTCTATGTCGCTGACGGACGCACCCGCTTCCAGGAGTTTTATCCAATCCGCCTACCCAACTATCAAGAGGCACAACCCAGACTTGCCCGTCCTCATTAGGGAGGCAAATGGCGTTCCTGCACGGATATTTGCGCGATTTGGTACGTTCCCACATAAATCCCGAAGTTTCCTGGGCTCATCGGCAACCTTGGAAAACAGAGAAGGGTGTAGAACAACATATCGTGGTGGACAATCTTTCTCCTGCAGAGATCACTACCAAGTTCTCAAAGTTGCTCAGCCCGTAACATCCACCCATAATACCTACTCTTTGAATGGAAAACAGACGGCCACTGGTTACAATGCGATGATATTACACTCCGAATGATAATGCATAGAATGGTTCGAACGGGGCGCGCGCGGGGCAATGAGGGCCCCCCTCCGTGTGTTCAGTCGTCCGAGCCAACCGGCGGTATGTTCATCTTCTGCAGTCCCGTCACCATCCAAACTTCTCTCTCTACACTACTGTCTCTGCGACGAGTGGTGCGAGGAGTTGGCGAAGGCGTTTCCGAGGCTGAGGACTCCGCAGGAGGGTGTGAAGGAGAGCTAGAAATGTTGCCTGAGTATGGTTGAACCTGGGGGCTCCGAACCCTCCCCGGGGTATAGAAACTTGCCGAAGACAAGTGTGGTGCCACGGTGGTAGAACTCCCGGTGTTCATCCTCTGACTATGAGATCGCGGGATCTGACCATGGGGTTGTTGGAATACCCTGGTGGTGCGGGTAGATTGTGAGCGAGTTACACGACGAGTGGGCGTTGGTCCCGAACTATGTAGTGCCGAAGGACGAGGCTGGGCGCGGGGTGGGGTTGGAGAAACCGGCCCCTGAATAAGTTTTCGACGCTTCAGAGGAGGTCGCCCGCACGGCCAGTCGGGTGTTGCGATAGGACGTCCCTCGAGTTCCTCCTCCTCGGTAACATCACCGAGGGGCGAGGGGCTGGCGACAGGTTGGGAGTTCCGGGAACGGCTACGTTTGGCGAGCGGGGAAATAGGACTGGAGGGGACGAATTTCCGGCTAGGGGTCGCTCGCTTCACGGGGGCATCGGGTGGATCGTTCCTCAAGCCAACAATGAACTCGATGGAATTACGAATGTAAGAGTCGGAGCGATCCGTATCGATTTGCAGGGCAGCAGGAAGTCTCTCATTCAAGACCGAGGCAGCAATCAGCAGCTGCTCTCCGCTCATCAGGAGAAGGTCCGCGTGGCAGCAGAAGGGTATCTTGTCTAGAGAAGTGACCACCACAGCGTCCTCCGCTGCATCTTCGTTTTGGATGGCGACAGATACTTCACCAGTACGATTTGTAGAGCGCACAGCCTGGATAAACCGGGAAGCAGTCCGAGGGTGGTTGCTGGGACGTGAGAAGATGTTCAAGAGCCGGGAGAGTCGGCGAACAGGAGTCCTGGGCCTGGGAGCCTTCGAAGTGCTGACCATATCCTGGTATGTCTGTGGGTAGGACAGCACTGAGATGCGAGGGGCGATGGGCTGAATGCTGCAGAGACGGTGGTGAACAGAGCAGGTTAGATCCCGCGGAGGAATGCAGATTTGCGATCACGTGTGGCTGGATCAACACAGCTCGGATGGCAAGGCATCATGATCCTGAATCTCTTCTGTAGATAACAATGGCCACCGTCAAAGTCGGCGATACTCTCCCATCGGGAACGTTCTCCTATATTCATTGGACTCCACAGCTTGAGGATAAGGTGTGTGCCGGCTGTGATCATCGGATGGTGAACGGATTTTTTAATCGCCATTACAGCTTGCATGCGGAGCCCGTAAGACACAGCTTTTGATCCCTAGTACCTGTCCGCGATGACCAGGAAAAACAAACAGCTACCAAACTGAGTACTGACGAATGGAAGGGAAAGAAGGTCGTTATCGTTTCCGTCCCGGGAGCTTTCACCGTATGCATTTTCCCAGCTCGACATCCGCGTTTGGATTCACTGGACTGTGGCCTACCAGCCTACTTGCCATGCGAACCACTTACCCCCATTCCTCGAGAAGTACGAGGAATTCAAAGCAAAGGGTGTAGACATCATTGCCGTGGTGGCTGCCAATGATCCATTCGTCATGAGCGGTTGGGGCCGTTTCGAAGGTCTCGAGGACAAGGTTTGAAAACCCATCAATACTTTATCTTCCTCCCAACCATCTGTAACCCATTCAATGCGCGTCTTTCCAGATTTTGATGCTATCTGATACCTACGCCGCGTGGTCGCAATCCCTTGGCCTCCACCTCGACTTAACCGACAAGGGGTTGGGGATTAGAACCGCCCGTTTCGCTATCATCGTGGACGATCTCGTCATCAAGTATATCAAGGTCCGTTTGAACCCGATGATAGGAAGGAGTTTTGGGCTAACCCGGGACTTCCTCTTTTCACATGTCAGGCTGAGCCTGGGCCAGGAGTCACTGTCTCCGGAGCCGATGCTGTCCTCGCCGATCTCTAGGATCAGAATAGCACATTCCAAACAGCCATATGAACCTCTTGAAATAACGGAGTCTTGATATTCCCCTGACCGATGAGATACAGGGTGTGACTTGTCAGATAATTGTAAACTTCCGTATCGCCTGTTATCGGACAACATGGGCGCTGGCCGGTGCCAGAAATTGACCTCCGCCTCTTATCAGTACTGAACAAACAACATTGTTTTTTCTGATGATTCACGTGTAACCCTCCAGTACATCCCGTTTGCGGGGGCCGGGGCCCGGGTGCGCTTGTCTTGTCGGTCCCAAAGCTCGTAGAAATTCCTGTGACGAGGAGCATACCTAGTGTAGACCACAGACGACGAGGATCCAGGGAACTTGTCACGAATCAAGCGTACACCAAGTCCGGGGAGTGGCGCAAGAGAGGAGTATACTACTTACTAGCCACCTCACCTGATGCACCCTTTCTTGTCCTGGACCCAATTGTATAGAAAACATTCTTGAAGCATGAGGGTCCAGTGCAGCGGACCTTCTAGGCCCCAATTGCGCACACAAGCCAAAGCTGATAGGACCCTGGCAGCGGTCGAACATCAAGATCGCAGGCGAGCCGTCTGGAAGCGAGTCCCCAACCTCGTGATCCCGGGAACCTTTGATACACCCTCCGCATGGTCTTCCAGAGTCCCCAACGCCGAGAGCTACCCGCTGCTACTCGCATTCCCCCCCTCCTGCTCGATCTTATCAGATAATCAAACGGTCAAGTTCCGTGGCGCTACTTCGGAATTTGCCGTACCTCTTCATATGTTCCTCGACCTCAACGTCCCGATCCCCAATTTGCAACCCTCGGGCTCCACGGCCGTAGCCCCGCAGTCGAAGAAGGGAAAGGCGGCCGCGAAACAAACTCACCCTCAGCAGCCAGAGCCATCCTTTTCGCCGGCTCAGATAGCCGCCATCGAGAATCGCGTAGAACTCCTCATTCATCGTCCGTCCTTGCTCTGTCGCGTGTCGCTCGCTCTTACGTCGATGAATGTGCAGTTGGATACTCGGTCTTCGCGTTTAATCAGACAATACACAAGAAACTCGACCCAAAAACCCATCAGAACCTTGCTCAAACCCTCGTGAGACAGCTCAAGCGAAGACCCGGAGTCGTGTTCTTAAAGCGTATAACGATTGTTTTGGATGAAGATAGTGAAAAGGGGTTTGGCCTGGTAGGTGACCAAGCGTATTCCTTTCATCCGCCTTCTCGGATTTATGGATTTACCCCCCAACAGGCAAGCACGAGCTCATCGATTTTCTCCGGTTACGACATCATTGCCTTAACACCAACTACTCCTGGCACCTTATCGCTCGCATGCCTGACGCACAGCCAGCCCTCTACATTGACCGCACATGTAATATCACTTCCTCTGACTCTCCCCCGTTTACCGTTTCATCTGAAACACACGCTGATACGAACCGCCGTGAAAAACGGTGCGGTGTTCGAGATGAATTACTCCGGTGCATTTGGTAATGATTCGGACGCCCTCGAGACCGCCAGTGCGGCCATAAAGCGTAACTGGTGGGCAGCCGCGCGGGAAGTGATCAGGGTTACCAAAGGGAAGGGCGTGATAGTTAGCGGTGGCATTACCAACGAACCTGACCTGAGGGCCCCTCGAGACATCATCAACTTGTGTGTCAATTCTATTCCTGTACTCGCAAGGTTTTTAACCCACGTACTTGAAAATAGAATTACAATGTTGGACCTGGCTCCAGACCTGGCCCATGGCACAATGGGAAAAGAACCCCAAGCTCTTGTTCTCCGCGCCCGTGAGTTCACCTGCATATACTGCCTTATCAACCGAGATCGACGCTTCGCGAAGAAACGCGGAAGACCTACCGCGCGATATTGTCAGAGCCCAAGTTGGTGATCCCCGGCGCTCAGCCACAACCGGCTCCCCCACCCCTGGAAGAAGTATCTACCAGCTCCACTAGCACCCCGACCCCTGGGACAAAACGGGCTTTCGACGATATAGGGGATGCACCAGGTGATCGCCCGTCAAAGACAGAGCCACGCTCCAATAAAAAGCGGAAGAACAAACAACGATAGGTTCAAGAACCCCCCTCGCTTCCCTACCAACTATTTTTACGCGAACCAAACATACAGGTGTCTTGTTGTTATGGATGGTCAACTACCCAACAGAAATCACGTTAATGGATAAAACCCTTTAGCGCAGATTTGCATAAGGTGGGTTGGGCTTGAAGCGAGAGGGTACATAGGAGCGGGCACACAAAAATCCATGATATCCAATTAAAACTGTAATGGAATCTGAATACGGTCGGGTTCGGTTGAATCATCGGTATAACGAACGAGACTAAGGAGCGACAAGATAGAAACCTGAAAAAGCCCGCAGAACCAAACACAAATATCGGATCGGAGTCCGTAGATTCTGAAAGCCGGCTGTAAGATTTTCAAAGAGTCGTCACTACGCATTGACACAACCTCGTGCGAGAATACCAACTTTTACGCGAATCACGGCACTTCCCTTAACCCCTGCATCGCTGTTTTCGCATTCCATCTAGCCACAGCACGCGGTAACCGAACGACCCCTTGGATTCGCGCACCGGTGCTATTCAGTCCGTGGTCATGGTATCTTGCATTCGATCGATCAGATCATCACGACTGCGACCACCCCACTCAACCTTTGCTCCGCGACTTTGCCTATCTGGATCCTTCTGGCGGGCGTCCACACGTAGCGATACACCTATTTGGAGGTGTCCTCGTGATTAGTTACTCGGAACACCTTCCTACCATGTGACCCATTCTTATACGATGTCACATGTCGTGATAGAGTCCCTGACCAACTCATTGAAGGCTTGGATACACCGTCGTCAGGATTCGGTCTTTTGTGGTGACACCGAAGGGCGCATATAAATCGTCCTGTAAACATTACATGCAACCCCACTACGCTCTTTTCAGCTCTCAAGGATGGTTGCCACCGCGGCGGACAGGGCTCTTGCGGACCATTACAACGAAGAGTATGCCTACCAGGCCTGGTGGCTGGTCGCATCCTTCTTGTTCTTGGTCGGAGTCATCCACTATGGCTCTGTTGCACTGAGGAGTTTGTTCCCTGGAAAGAAGGGACCTACAGACGTTGAGGCAGACGGCCGGGTGGTCCGGCACCCTTTCTGTTTCAGACCTCTCCCCCTCACCATCACGAACGCCTACAGGATTATGGCCTTCCGAAAAACCCTCACCATTGGGTCGTTCAGTCTCAACCTCGCTGAAGTCTTCATCACTATAGCCTACATCGTTGCCCTCTTTGTCTGGTCATTCATTAACAGTGCGCATCGCGGTATTCCTCTTATACATGGACTCACCGTCCCGCGTAGCCACGTCTCTCGATGGGACAAAGTTGGAAAGTACATACTATGCAAACCGCGCGGCTAACATTGCCTGCGGTCAACTCCCGCTCGTCACTGCCCTTGGTACCAAGAACAACATCGTTGGATGTGGGTTTTGTTTTTCTCCTCGGTTAAAATCGAGACGTTGACGATTACGGGACACAGTAATCACTGGTCTCAGCCACGAAAAGGTTTGTTTTAAACCTCGTGCCTGTTATCGCAGTTGACCTGACCACTAACTTATAGATCAATTACATGCATCGTATGACCGCGAGAGTGGTGTTTGTTTTACTCTGGGTTCACTCTGCCGCTAGGGTACGTGTTTTGTCTACGGCCCATCTCAGGTTTTTATTTCCTGACCGCTCCCATAGTTCAAATAGTTAGTATCATTCTGTCAGGGGGTTCGCCCACCTTCTGACATGCATCGTCTTAGTCTGAAACCAGGAGGTCTCCAGGCGGAGTTCATCCAAGATGGAATCCTTGCCATTAGTGCTTTTAGTTTCCTCCTCTTTGTCAGCTTGCGTCCCGTTCGCAAGGCTGCCTACGAACTTTTCTTCTTCCTGCATTTTGTCACGGTTCTGTGCGTGCACTTCCCGCCCCTGTGGACCTCTTTCCTGACACGATACCCGTAGCGCTTTCCTCGTTGGTGGCTACCTCCATGCCAAGAAGCCTGGGTAAACAGGGCTCCGGTCGCCCTTCAGTGTCTCGTTTTCTCACATCCATTTTTAGCGTTAGCTATTGGTTCTGGGTTTCCTTCCTCGTCTGGGGACTCGATCGTCTCATCCGCCTCGTCCGCCTCGTCGTCTTCAACCACTCTTACTTCGGATTCAAAAAGGGCTCCGGGACAATGGACGCCAGTGTCGAGCTTCTCTCTCCACATCTCGTGCGCCTCCGTTTACGCAGACCTCCTCATTTCCACTGGTCCCCCGGTCAAAGCGCCTACCTGATCATGCCCGGTGTTTCCACCATCCCGTTCGAAGCTCACCCCTTCACCATCGCGAGTGTTGATACCACGCGTGAGGAAACTCCGAGTGACGTTACCTGGACAAATAAGGAGGGACTTGATGATACGGAGCCCCTCTGGAAGGAGCTTCTGTTTTTCATTAATGTCCATGGTGGCTTCACCAAAAGATTGCGCGACGCCGCTGAAAAGGGTGGAAAGTTGAAGGTGTTTGTTGATGGTCCATACGGAAAATCTCCGGATCTCACAGACTATGACACTTCCGTGCTCATTGCCGGTGGCTCTGGTGTCTCTTTCGCACTGCCTCTCTTGCTCGATGGCATCAGGTGAGTGCATGCATCATGCACTTGGGAAACACTATCTCATGATCATACTGCAGGAAAGTCGCTCTTGGCAAGAGTAACACCAAACGGATTACTTTCATCTGGTCGATCCGAGACCCAAGTACGGAATCCGTCTTCCTCACAAGGTCATCCACTCATCAGTATTATAGAACACATCCTTTGGATCTCAGAATCCTTGGAAGCCGCGACAAGGTTGGCTCCTCAGGGCCTCAGAATATCAATCCGGATTTACGTGACTGGAGACTCTGCCTTCCAGCAATGGGACGACTCCGTTTCAATCAAGTCTGGAAAGGAAATTGGCAAGGAAATCAGCGAGCCGCAAGAGAAGAGCTGTATCCCATCATTCCTGGAAGATCCCGCAGTCCAGGTCACCACTGGATCTCGGCCGAACTTGAAACAGATGCTCCAAGAAGAGGCAGATCTTACCAATGGGCGAATGGGAGTGACAGGTTTGTCTTACAGGTTACCAACGAGCCTATTTACGTCGCTAATCATGATACCAACACAGTGTGCGGTTCTCAGTCCATCACTACTGCCGTAAAAGATGCCCTCGGATTTTCAATCGCTGGCCCATCCAGCATCATGAAGGGTGGTCCCAGTATCACCCTCAACACTGAAGCGTTTGGTTACGCTTGAAGCTGCCAATTTTGACTGTACATATTACATTCACCTTTAGCTCCCGGCTGGGATTCTGATCGAGTGTCTTTGTATATCCGTAGCGGGTCTCTGGATACGGTTTGTGTACAGAATACAGCTGTAAATATGATGCGCAATTACGGCTACAAAACACCAAATTCTTCAAGGTCTGAGTTCGTATTCCGATCACGATCCGCCGACACTGTCACCGAGAGCATATTACGGATTAACCGGTCCATTTCGAATAACTCCAGGGATGGTTTCCGGAGGCGCTGCGCTGCGGTGTGCCTGGAGGTTCTTTGTCCGAGAGCGGGGGCAGATCGAAGGTCATGGTGAAACCTCGGTTCACGAGCCAAACTTGGTTCACCGGAGAATTTCCCTCTTCTTGTCGGGAGAGAATGATAAAGTTTAGGCTTCGCGCGGATGACGGTCCCAAATGCTGGTGGGCCAAAACTGGATCGATCAGATCGTTGCTCTCTGTTTCTGGAGTTCCGAGGAGAGGCCTGGACGATCAGTGCTTGGTCATCAAATGCACTCGCAAGCAAACGAGAAGTAGAATCTCACCCTGCGCCCTTCGTAATTCTGAAAATTTCTCAAACTCCGTGTTCGTGGCAACGTGATTGCTTCTCCAACGCGATCACGGCGACCCTGGCTTAGAGAGTGCTGGCGATCGGACCTGCGGATAGAACGTCTCTCTAAGGATCGCCTGGGGTTACCGGTTTCCGACTCCTCTTCCATGAGGTCCGCCAGGCGAGGTCTTCCAAGCATCGAGACCGTAAGCCTCCGGCGATCGTTCAAAGAGCTGTTCGAGTCTTTCTGTCGTATAGTCGGCGGGAAAGGAGTAGCTTGTGCGTCAGGGGCTTCGCCAGCGGATAGAATTCCAAGTAGGCCCAACCCAGAGTCTCTAGATGTTATGGCCGCAGTCTCCTGTTCTATCGGCGAGAACCGTTTATAGCCCAAGACCGCCTCGATATCCATCCTGAGCTGATCTTCGCTCTTGGTCAAGGTGTCCGTGATCTTCATCGCGGCTGACAAACGAGAGTTGAGATCCACGATGAGGCGGAGCAACCCGTTTATCGGCATTCTCAGGAGTTCTTCGTGACAGCAGACGGCAAGAGAGTCGAACGTGCTGACAACGACGAGATCCAGATCTTCGTCCTCGTTCATCAAGGCGACGAAGCGTGGGGGAGGAGTCCATTTAGGTTTCCATCGGAGAGAACGAAATGCCAGCTGCGAGCTCCTGAAGAAAGCCGGAGTCCTGGTACTCCGCTGCATATCCAGGTTGGTGGTGGGTATCAAAGTGATGCCAGGGAATGTCGGAGTGGGTCACCTTATACGATCGGCGGGTCAATAGGGGTCTAGAGCAAAGCAGAAAGGAGAATGCATTTAGGACTGTGGTCGTATATAAACACTATAATACTACTCGTGAGTCAGATAAAGTTAAGATCCACCAAGCACTAGTAAATGTGAGGTACCCCCACCCACGACAACGATGAACTGCGACAACAGATGCAAAACAAACACAACAACTTCGTAAGGTCCCACAATAAGTTATGGAATCAATCGCTCCTTGTCTCCCACCGTCCTAACCCAGACCTCTCCCGGTTTGCTATGACCCATTTAACAACAGATCCCACGCAGTGATGATGTCCAAGGCTCACCTTCTCTCTCGCAAGATACGGAACACCAGCCTCCGTTCCTCATCTCTACTCCCCTGCCCTTTGTTGTCGTTTCTGGGGGGGAAGGCAGAAGGATACCGGCTCTGGAGATCAGCTAGACCTTCATTGGTTCCCTCGGCTTCCACGACGACGGTCCCGTACCACCCAGGATCGATGTTCCAAGCCTTCGATCCATGCTGGAAGGGTATCCTCTTGCCATTCTGCGGGGGATAGATCTGGAACGTCGAGCGATGCACCCATCGAATGACATTGTGGTAGGTTCCCTGCGATCTGTGGAGTAATCCTAGCTTAGCGTGCTGCTGGACGATTAAAAGCGGTGTAACTCACGTCTCAGTCTTGACCTTATCCTGCAGCAGTTGCAGATTCATCGCAATCTCCTCCGCCCAGGGGTTAAGGTCAATGTGCACGACCGGATTTCCGCTGATCCTGACCACCCTATGGAAATACGAGGGGGCGAAAGCCAGCGAAGGAAGGTATCTGGGTAGGTCACCCCAGGTCGAGTAGGCGTAATCGAGATCCTATATTTTGAAGTCTAAGAAATGCGAGATACGTCCAGGGACAGAAGACACTCACAAGTAAAAAGTTTCCGTCCCAAACCATCCTCCCCGCATTTCCTTCATCTCCCACAGCAATGTCCCACACAGCATCGCCTGGTCTCAACATGTGCAAAATGCCCGCCCGCTTAAGTTCGGATTCGCACTCGACCACACTTGCATCAGACAACCAGTCCTCTGAGGAAGGTACGAAAACCCGGAGCAATGGTGCTCTCCTCGGTTGATAGATAGGAGAAGCGAACACAGCCCGGCCTCTCTGTCCGGTAGGTGGTCTCGAAGACTGACGACTGTTACACGAAGGCGAAGGAGCCCGACTCGAACTAGCTGACACCATCCCTCTTATGTGAGTGCGGGATGCCGTCATGGGGCCATCGGGGAGTCTAGAGATGATTCCCCCATGAGCGGTGACGGCTTCCGCTTGAGCGCGTAATCGAACGATGATTCGGCTATATGCTCGAGTGGCAAAGGACATCGCCCTCGCTTGCTCGGTATGTCTCAACTTCTCCTCTTTCGGCATGGTAGAGGCCCGCGCTTGCAGATAGCCGTCTGAGATTCTGGCGTACTCGTGCGTGGGTAGCGAAACACCACGCATATACTCGCTGAGATCCTACATGTACTCGTTAGAGCGATCGTGGGTAGTAATGGACTAGACTTTACCCTTAGGCTAATCGTTAAGGGCTCATCCTCGTCCCAAGTCCAACGAGCGTACCCAATCGTGGAAAGGTATCGCTCTAGGACCTCTTCCTTCAGTTCCTTGACGTGGCTAAGCTGTGAGCGCAGGTTCTTATTGACTCCCTGAAGGATGCACCAGTCGTAGAACGACAGGTATTGCAAAAGCGCACGCAACAGCTGAGGGTGAAGGAGGTGCAATTCAAGTGGGTAGAAGTAGGGTTCTGGTTCCTCGTCGATATCGGCATGGTTCACATCTCCATTTCTCACATTGAGTTTCTTCGTCCCATGCAACGAAGTATCGCCCCCATAGAAAGAATCCATCTGGGACCCCCGATTTGTTGGTGCGCCACCTGTCCTTAAACGCTCACGAGATTGGTGGTGTGTGGGTGGGGGGGAAGTCTGGTCGTTTTCCAGGCGCGGAGGTTGTATGGGCTTACGGGACTTGTTCCGAACGGGTTGGGGTTCTACAACCACCGGACTCCGATCGCGTTCCCGGTCAGACGAAACGGAGGTATTACTCGTTAAAGACGCCTTCCTACTAGGATCCAGGGTCGGCAAACTCCCAGTGGAACCCTGAACGTTCCAGTCGATGGGCCGTCTGCGCTGATCACGGTCCTGTGGGGGGTCCGGGCTTGAACCACTAATGTCTCCGCTGGAACGGCTATCGGTAACCGGCGGGCTATTCTCCCTGTTGAACGATGGAGGTACCGGAGGAGAGTGGTACCGGCTGGGTTCGCGTTGGGTGGGGTCTGAACGCTGGCCAAAGCTCCGGGCGGTTCTTGGCGAAGGAATGGGTGGGTCTATCGTGGGTTGCGTATCCGGTATGTTGGTCGTGATGGTGACCACTGGGGAGTACAGTGACTGGCGGCGATTCAGCTTCGATGCTATATTGTCCCCGTTGAGATTGGGTATCTGCTGATCAGCGAACTGGCCCTTAGAACCTATGGAGCGCTGTTGAGGTTTATTATTACTTCCGGGAGAATTCTGACGCAGAGACGCTGGCGGGGGAGGTTCGAAGCGAGGTTCAGTGACTCGTCTGACTGGTGGCCGATGGGCGGGCGGTAGGGGTGGCTGGCGTTCAGCGGGTCCAGTATCGAGAGACCCACTCCCACCAGTACGGGTCCAGCTCTTCTCCAGGGTTGCTCGGTACTGCATCGCGGGAGACATCGCCTCGGTGTACACGGTCCGGATCGCTGGTTCGCCCATCTGGCCATGAGGTGGCGCCTGGTTGCTTGGCTGGTCAAATGGCCTCTCCAGCTGTTGCTGGTTTTGTTGAAATCCTGGCGTCGGATCCATCCCTGACCGATCAACACCCTTCCCTTTGATATCCCCAGTCCTGTTGTTATATACGGTCGGGGGTTCCTGTTGTTGTTGGTTTCCACGCATGTGACCTGGGGAGGGTTGTGGCCCATTGGTGTTCCACGATTGGGGGTCCTGTCCATTGCCAGCAGCAAATATCCGTGGTTGGCCTTTCTTCAAGGCTAGTGGCTCCTGTTGGAAGTCGGCACCAGTGTTCATGGACGCAAATATCCGAGGTTGTCCTTGAACGGGACCTCGGTTGATAGAAGACCTTGGGCCGATGGGATGATGAGCTCTCATGCGATTCAATTGGTCAGCTCTCATCCTGGGATCTTGATATTCGTTCGACGAGTCCACGGTCTGAGGCTGTGGGGACATCAGAAACGGGCGCATCGACGTTCAGGGTCACTAACACTAACACGTTGGAATGTCTCGTGTTGTTGGATCGCAGGGGGGACGTCAGGACTTTTCGTTCGAGGCAGGGGACTCTCATGGCGAGGTTCATGATTCTTTGTGGGAGTCTACCGGACATTGTAAATGCAAGAGGGTTTCGTTCGTTAGGACTACTCACTACGCCGAGATCTGGAGAAGTGGGTTTTGTTTCTCCAGGGAGGGAAGGGAAAGAATCACTGCTAGTGGTTGATACCGATGGTGCGACGGGCTCCTGCCGGTAGGGGTTTGTTAATTCGGTGTCAAATAGCTCGGGATGAGGAAGCGTGATGACAAGAGAGTTTGGTAGGATAGGATCCTTGGCAGGTGCGCTTACCGTATTCTGAGATGGGAGGTTCACGGAACTTGCGGTGGTGGAAGGTGCAGGGGAATTTTCGCCGGACACAAAGCC
>Ga0307513_10003409_pt1 | contig 21589 bp, 10 predicted proteins | sample 15_EM_MG_FD_202174 | JGI IMG/M metagenome (GOLD analysis project Ga0307513, IMG submission 202174) | Populus trichocarpa ectomycorrhiza microbial communities from riparian zone in the Pacific Northwest, United States - 15_EM | ecosystem: Host-associated > Plants > Roots > Unclassified | place... | reverse complement strand
GACCTCCCTTCCCATGTCTCGTAATAGATCATGCATGGTTACCGTCTCTCCCAATACTTTAATCAGAGACCTTTCATGGAGAGTTTGCAAATCAACTTCTGGATTGTAACCGCAACGGGCTTCTAGCAGTTTTGCGACGTACTCTTTCCTTCTATCAATAAAGAAGCATGCGATATCAAGGAATGCATTTTTTAGTTCTTCACCGTCCAGTGAGTCATAACTTATTCTAAGCTTTCCTTGAATATCGTGGTTTGGAATTCTTTTCAATTTGTCAATTACAGATTTCCAACCATCTCTGTTTTTCCCGGACAGACAAGCACCAATAACCTCAAGAGCCAAAGGAAGTCCCCCACAGTAATCAACTACATCCTTCGAAAGCTCAATATAATCTTCTGTTGGCTTGGTGTCCTTAAAGGCATGCCAGCTGAAAAGCTGAAGGGCCTCATCTGGTTCCAGTTCTTCGATCTGATATGTTTGATCTGCTTCACGAAGTAAACTTGAATCTCTTGTTGTAATAATTACTCTACTTCCAGGACCAAACCAACTTCGATCTCCCATCAAAGCATTTCGCTGGTCCAGATGAGCCAAATCATCAGCAACAAGAAGAACTCTTTTGCGACGAAGTCGTTCTTTGATCAGAACCTTTCCTCCATCAACACTATTGATGTTTGCAACATATTGATTTAAAATATCATGAAGAAGTTGCTTTTGTAAATCAACAAGACCACCATTAAATTGTTTTGATCTTTCATTTATATCCGAAAGAAAACAGCTTCCCTCGAATCCATTGCAGAGTTGATTAAATACAACTTCTGCTATAGTCGTCTTTCCTATTCCTGGCATCCCATGTATGCCCACAATGCGTACATCATCTGTTGCAGTACTTAGAAAGTCAAAAATATTGCGAGCAAGCTGATGCATACCTACTAGGTGCTCAGGAACATATAAGTACTTGGGTTCCAATTTATTCAACACAACCTTGATAATCTCTTTGATAAATTTTGCTTCATGCCTGCTCATAGACAAAAGCCAGTCATTGATAGCGAGTCAATTAAGTATTTTATTGTTTCACATTGAAAAATGTAAAGTATATTGACTCCATAAATTTGGAAAAAAGGCATACCCATTTGCCATATCATTGAGATTCCATCCAGATAGATTTCCAGCCTCCTCAAGAGCTTTTCTCCACTCCTTCACCAACTTCTCTTCAAAACGCTCTTCATGTTTAACAAATGCTTCTGCAAAACTGCCATTCTGTTTTCTCACATCTGAAGGATCAATGTCATAGAATATAGGAAGAGCAATCTGACCAGGTTTCTTCCTTTTGCACTTCAGAATCGCTACAAGTTCATTGAGACACCATCTAGAAGAAGCATATCCTTTTGAGAAGACAACTATGGATATCTTTGATTCCTGAACTGCCCTGAGGAGATGATCGGAGATTTCTTCTCCTCTAGGAAGTTCATCATCATCTCGAAAAGTGTGGATTCCGGCTTGGACCAAGGCAGTATATAGATGATCTGTAAATGTCTTGCGAGTGTCTTCTCCTCTAAAACTCAAGAAGACATCATAGGCCCCTTCTGGTCTAGATCGAGAAGATTCTGGCTCTGTCATGGCAGCTGCAGAACTTAAGACACTATCAATTACCAATGGAACAATATAACAAAGAGTTCCTACAAGGAGAAAGGATGTGATTTCTATTCATTTGCAGGAGAAAACACCAGGAATTTCGAGTCAATGCAAGGCAGAAGTAGTAGTAGACTCAACCTATCCTATGATCAGACTAATCAAATAACATATTCAAATCGAATCAGCAGTTCCTACACATATATATATAGACACACGCATCAGCCTTACCTGTGGAGACAAAACTGACAGGCTTACTGAGGTCAGCTTTTCTTCTCTTTCGCGAGGATGAATCGTTTTCTTCATCTTTGGATTGCTTGCGTTTTTCCTTCTGCATTTCTAAATTAAATAGAATGATATAGGAGGAACTGATCAATGATTATCTATCTGAACGTAAGGCTTTCAAGTTGTCGTTATGAGCAAGACATGAAATTAAAACGAGAGAGAAGCAAAGAAGAGTAAGTTAAATATAACAAAGAGTTAGCTATGAAATGGCAGCAATGGTAATGAGAAGTTAGCTGCCGAGTAAAGCATGGATATTGAATTGAGGTTTGTAATTGTATTCTTTAATAGGAGAAAGAGAAAGGATATGCTTTCTATTCATTTGCAGAAGTAGTGGACACACTTGTCTGCCTTTCTTGCGAATACTTTGCAAGAAGTCAATGACAGTTCAATTCTTTGCAAGTAGAAATTTCCTGTGTAAATTAAATAATATATTCAAATCTTATTTCCAGTCAATGCAAGGCAGGAATAGACTAATCAAATAATATATTCAAATCAAATCCGCCAAGTCAGGGACGCAAAACAGTTCCTACGTTAACAATATAAAAATTTATGTATGAAAACCGACAAACCTTATTTTGTCATTTTGAATTGAAATTAATTTACTAAAAAATGTCCATCGGTTACTCTGTTAATCAAAGCCTTGCGTGGAATTTGTTTTTTTTTATACATTTGTTTTTCTGGTTTTAGCACATAGACTCAGTTCTTGTGACAAATTAGTTTTTTATAGATATAAAATATGATAAATGAGATTTTGATGTAAGAACTTTTGGGATAATAAATATATTTATTTCTATTCACTATTATTAAATTTTTATAATTTTTTCTACTTGAAAAGAATAATTTTTCTATTTTATTTTTTATTCAATATTATCAGGCGTTTCTAGTTTTTCTATTTAAAAATAATAATTTTTCTATTTAGTTGTTTTTATTTTAAAAATAATAGTTTTTTCTATTCAGAGAAAGAATTTTCTCTTGTATGAAATAATTGGGTGTATGAACGAACACAATTATATAAGACACACAAATACTACCAAATTTCATTTTTCTTCCTGCAGATCCTTTGCAAAGTTTCCACAACAACTGGGTCGAACAGGTTACTGCTAACAAAGATTTTGATTCCGCTCCATTATTGTTCTGTCTTGAACCGTTCTTCTCTCTGGATATCATGCTAAGGGTAATAAAAAATAAAATGAAAAAAAGGAGATTAGTGATGATTTCAATTATCTAATAATTACACAAAACCTTCTCTTTTAATATTTGCTTAAACCCTCTGCTATGTAATTCTTATTTTAAATTATTTGATGCCAACAAAAAATATTGATATTCAATTTAGAAAAAATAAAAAAAACCATTAGCTTTATCTGTAAGACTAAGGATGCAACATGAGTTATGAAATTGGTTGGATCCCACCATTTGTGAGAAGCTATGAAATTGCAGCAAGCTGAATAGTAAAAGTGAGAAGGGATACGCTTTCTTCTTCCAAATAATCATTAATCAATGAAATTATTTCTATTCATTTACAGGAGAAGTAATATTTCATTGATAAGTGAAGAGATTTCCTCGTACTGTGGCTCCATTTTAAAAAAAAATAATTATTGTAATTAACTTTGGTCCTTTCTTGTGTTATTATTTGCTAACTTTAGTGTAGAATTTATACAAAACAGTTACATAATATATTTTAATTTTTAAATATTAAAAGAATTATTCCACTACTATTCTACGTAAACTTGAAAAATATGTAAAATTTAATTCTATTGCTAACATTTGAATGATACTATTGTCTTGATCCATGAAACCTTTTTGCCATAGTATTTTAAAATACTAGGGTTTGTCTTACCCGAATGATAAACCCAAATCTATATTGAAGATAAGAAATTATTGTTGATTAAATTAAAGAGAAAATCAAGCTGTACAAGCATGCATATAAATACACAAGTTTGGATTTAAAATTCTCAAAACTAACTAGAGAGTGTCATGGATATTCTCATAATTCAATTTTTGATCTTTTTATTTTAATTATTATTATTATTTTATTTACTGAAAATAATAAAACAAAATGATGAAAAACAAGTAAAAATAAAAAAAATAAAGAATGAATTAAAATTTAGGTTAATGACAACATGATTGGAATTTTAAAGATTTAATTAAACTCTTGACTAGTTTAATTAATCAAATCAAGGGCTTAATTAGAGAATTGATAAGTTTTGAGACTTAATTAAGCTTGGAATTAATTTAATTAATGAAATCAGAGATTTAATTGAAGAAATATTAAAGTTTGGAGATAATTGAGAGCACAATTGCAACAGATTAAAGTCCAAGAACTAACTTATAAAATGCTCCGAAATGCAGGGGTCCAATTATAATTTAACTAGGGGGCTTAATTACAAAACTTTTAATCAGGGCCAAAACGCAAATAATCATTAACATCAAAATGGCGCCGTCTGTGGGGATGTGTTGTTCATCTTCTTCAATGGACGCCCACCGCCACCATTACACCTGTAATCAATGGTTGGAAGAAACAACATTGTTCTCTGGCTATAAAAGGCAGAGAACAAAAGGTCACAGGAGAGAATTGGAGAAAAAAGAGCAGAACCGAGGAGAGGAAGAAGAAAACAAAAAAAGAAGAAAATAGGGGAGGTACTGGACTGGGGAAACAGGGAAGACCACAAACATAAAACAGAGAGGGGGAGAAAAAAAAGGCAGAACCAGCAAAAGAGGAGAAACCCAGAAATAGGAGAACGAAGACACTGGAAACACATACAGGGGAGCCGAGAACCAGCAAGAAAAAACCCAGAACAATTCACGAAGAACAGGGGGACGAACGAAAAAGAACAAAAAACAGAGGAAGAACAAGAGGACGACACAGGAGCGTACAAAGGAACCGAAGCAGAGCTTTGGCCGGTCATCCATCACGCCTCCGTCTCCTAAATCAGAGAGCAAGCCAGGGGAACAAACACGGAGAAGAGCTAGAGAACAAGAAAGAAAAGACTAGAGGAAGGGAAAGCAAGAAAGAGGCTGGTCGATCAGCAACTGCGCGCCTTCGCCTCTAGCAGACCAGGTAAGTTCTTCCTCTTCCCCACTTTTCAAATTCATTTCACTTATTTTCCTCCAGCAGACCAGGCTGGTCGAGAAGAGGAAGACCAAGCAAGAAAGAGGCTTGGGCCAGTGTCTAGGCCGGGCTGGCTAGCTCACATGAGCTGAGCTGGACCAGTCCAAAAATTAAAAAAATAAAAAAATAAAAAAATGTGTGCATGAATAAAAATAATATAAATTTATTTTATTAGTTTATTCATTGATTCCAGAGTCAAGAATAAAAATACTGATTAAAATTTATTTTTATTTTATTTAGCTAAAAAATAAAAAATATGTGCATGCGTAAAAATAAATTTATTTTATTTGTTTATTCATTGATGCTAGAGTTAGAAATAAAAATATTGATCTAAATTTATTTTATAGCTACATAATATTTACCAACGCAAGAGTTGGAAGTATCCGTAGTTGAATATTCACGAGCGCTAAAGTCAGGAATATTATAAGCAAATTATCATGGCATAAACTAATAAAACACTTAGCAATTTAAGACAAAGTCAGTAATGCAGTCTGCCTCAGGCAGGACGTTTAAGGGGTGATAATATCTTCCCTTTTACGTAACCAACCCCGAACCATAGAATCTCTGTTGACCAGTTAAGGTTTCTAGTGACCATAATACTAGGTGGCGACTCCTTAAAACAAGACATTTCCCATAAAAAAACAGGATGTCAGAAATCCATTCTTTCCATAAAAAATTTTAAGGGCGCCGCGATGTCCATGTGTGACAGATATCAATCCATATATTAGAAAATTTTTAATCTAATTGGTAGTGTGGTTGAAATTGCTTCTCAAAATACATTTTTGATTGAAAATATATTAAAATAATATTTTTAAAAAATTTATTTTCGACATTTACATATCAGATCGATATCAATCTGTACTTTCAAAAACACGGCAAAACTAAATTTATAAACTGTTATGTAATTCAATCTTGGCAAATAACTCCTTTGGTAACCCTGGTTAAGTAATTTATTTACTTTGCTCGACAATTCGACAATGAGCCATTGTATCGAACTGCTATGAGTGTGCTATCGACCATGCCAATAGAACTTGCAAGGATGTAATTGAAAAAAAAAAATTTGATGACCAAAACCAAAAAATATAGGTGAATATTTCAAGGACCAAGAAATAAAACACTGGCTATGAGCAGTGACATGAGCAGTAAAACAACAAAGGAGCTATAATAGATTTCTTAACAGACTGTGGATGCAACATGTTGTTGATGCCTAAGCTGAATAGGTTCATTTTTAACAGAATCAATATGCCTGCTGGGGATGAATTATGAGTGGTGGTAGCAAGTTTTTCAGATTTTTGGAGGTGTTTGAAAATGTTATATTGGTTTTTTTAAAATATGTTTTAATCGGAAATTTATTAAAAATTATTTTTTATCAGTATATCAAAATATTTGAAAATATAAAAAAATTTAATTTGAAGCAAAATTTTTTTTAATTTTTTTAAAATATTTTTAAAACACAGAAAAAAATAATAGGAAAGAAATCACTCCTCACATTAAGATTATTGAGATTGTGTTTTCAGATACGAATAACCTTGAAATTTCAATTTGTTGAGAGTTGAGTATATCAAATGTTGATGTAGTCTTTGTACTTGTATTTCATTTAGTTAGACCTTTAATTCACCTCTTGTTTTTCTTAATTTAGTGTTATATACTAGAATTTTACTTGACACGAAAGACAAAGGTAATCCAAGAACATGTTGAGCACTAACATAAAATCTTTACGAGTCTTTCTCTTTTTTGTCTTCTTTATTTTAATCTTCATTTCAATTAGCTATTTTCTAATTTAAAAAACATGTTTTAAAAAATATGAGTAAACTCACTTGTCAATTTCAATCAACACATTAAATCATAGATGAAACACATTAAATAATTAATGAATATGAAAACACAAGGATTAAAGACTATTTTCTAAGACTACAAGGACAAATTAATTATTTTCTAAATTAGATTATTGTCATATGGTTTCCCTAGGTAACTATGCAAGTTTGGTGTTCTAATAATGTTTATGTTTTTTCTTTATTTAATAATAGCCCTAGATTTATTAGTAATTGGTGCTAGTGTCATAAAGCTAATGACAAACTGGCAAGAAAAACAAAAGCTGTATATATATATATATAAAAAGCTAAAAAATAGTAAAAACCATGGAATAAATACATAGCAAGATCTTATAGCCAAAACTAACAAGATTTTACTTATTAGACTAATTAAGGATGCTTTCAGAAATTTTCTATGTATTATTAGTTTTCATTAATTATCTTAAATCATAACATGATAAAGAATCAACTCAAATCAACTATTAATTTCTTCCTAGAAAACCAATTTATTTCTAACTAAGATCAAAGATTTTCATCTTTTGGAGAATACATCGAAGAAGTGAGAAAAAAAATGGAATTTCCAAGTTTAAATTACATCATGGTTTAAATTACATCATGGATAAAAAAAAATGGAAAAAAAATGGCTGTCTAATTTCAAAGCGGATAGAAAAGATTTCAAAGAGCATTTAATAAACTTCCAAGTTTGGAAAACGATCTTCAAGCCAACAAATAAAAATCAACACATCAGATAAAAGTACCGTACTGATTTAGAGTAACTTCAAGCATCTCTATGTAAAATGATCTTGTACTCCCACGTCAACTCAAGTCTTCTATACCTTAAAAAACCATCAAATTCAATAGAACTTCCAAGTTTGGAAAGAAAGTTAAACCTGCATGATTGTATATGCATTTTGTTATTACAAACAAATCCCCTTTACTTTTAATTAATTACTTTATAATAAAAAAGGTTAATATCACATCATTTTAATTTTTTTTAAATATCAAATTTGAAATAAAATATAGAAATATTATTCAATTTTTTATTTTAATGTAAAAAAATAAAAATCAGTTTTCAGTATTTTCTAAATAAACTTATGTGATTTTAATAGATTATGTTAGTGATTGTTGGCTTTTTGTTTTTTTAAAAAAATAAATCAAAACATATAAGTTTTCAATTTTCTCTGTCAAGAATTTAAATTTTTTATCAAGAAATCAAAGAATAAACAATAAAATCAATCGGACTCTAAATATTCCTTGCTAATTTTAGCTCTTCCTAGCTATTATACTTTTGGCTTAAAAGACTCATAAGTTGCTACCAATAAAATAATGATATAATTAAGTGATATTTGATAGATATAATTATTAAAGATAATATTTATTTTTTAAATTTAATAAGAAAAATATTATCATAAAATCAAGAAATAAAAAATAAAACCAATCAGACTTTAAATATTTAATAAAAAATATTATTAAAGATAATATTTAATTTTTTAGATTAAATAAGAAAAATAAAATAAGTAAAGATAATATTTAATCTCTTAAATTAAATAGAATAAAATAGAAATAACTAAAGGAAATATGTATTCTTACCAACAAGCCTTAAATATTTAATAATTTTTTTATTAAAGATGATATTTAATTTTTTAGATTAAATAATAATAATGAAATAATTAAAGATAATATTTAATCTCATAAATTAAATAACATAGAATAAAAATAACTAAATGAAATATTTGTTCTTACCATCAATTGTTAAATTGAGGTTATATTTATGTAGGTTCACAAATAAATAGTCACTCCATTGCTTGAGTGTAGACGCCCTAATTGAACAATCATTATATCTCTTTCCCATTGTGACTCTTCAAATGAATTTGACTTTGCGATGTCCACATCCACCGCGGACAGTGGTGGCTCTGAATATATGTGTAGTTCCAATTCATCATCTCCAAAGTAATCTTCCATTCCCATTTCACTTCTACTTGTGCGTCTCATCAATCCCCCATTTTCTGTTACTGTTTGTTCTTCTTCAAACAATTGAATACCATTGCTTTTATTTCTTATTATAATAATAATGCGATAGAAATACTGATAATTGAATTCATCCTTCCAAAGTGGAAACCAAATAAATAAGCCTTGGAAGACTGGAGGTATATGGAATGACAATGAGCATCCTTCTCCCCTGTAGCTCAACCAATTTGGCATCTTACCAGGAATGTTGGAAATATGATACATGTGACCAGTACCGCAGCAAATTGCCTGCATACATATTGATTTCAAAGAATGTGAGATTTTACACATTAATCAATATATGTGCTAATTGTGTGTGTTTATTTTTTGTGCAAGAGAGACCGAAAGAAATAGTACCCTAACAAAGCCCTCTTGTAATTTATTTGTTGAACGATTGCGGTCACAAACACGAAAATACCAGAAACTATTCCTTAGACCTTCGTCGTCCTCATCAATCTCTACTAACAAATGACTTTCATCTAGTTTTATAAATAGTTCTTTTTTTAACTGCTTTGGTATTCTTACTCTTTCCAATGATTTGCAATCATGTGCAGCCAAACAGATTAAACTTGAGGGAACATCTGGGATTGATACAAGATATTTGCATCTGTGAACAAACAAGACCCTTAGCTTGGGAAGGAAGCCGATCCCAGAAGGCAGGCTAGAGAATTTGTTTCCTGATAGATCCAGTTCTTCTAGAGAGGAAAAACCCCTAAAATCAACACAGTAAGTTGCTTGATCAGACAAACCAACATAAGGAAGTTCAAGACTTTTCACTGATCTCCAATCGATGAAAGTTGTTGGTAGCAAACGTTTCAAACATAAAACACTTGCTGAAATAAAAGAAGAAATTGATGGAGGCCAAGATGTAGATGACGGTGAAAGCCATGATGGTGAGTCCTGGCTAAAACTGTATCCACGCAATGATAATCTTCTGACATACTTTAATTGTCCAATTGAAGAGAGAAATTGCTCATTTTCAATCCCATCGGCTAGCAGCTCAGTTAAGGATTTCATATCACCCATGCGTTCTGGCAATTTCTCAAGTTGAGAACACCCAGAAATATTCAAACGTTTAAGAGACTTTACATTGCCAATGCTTTCAGGGAGAATCTTTAGCCTCCAACATCCCTCCAGATTCAAGAAAACAACGCTCGTCAAATTTTCAATAGATTGATTCACCTCAACTAAACTCGAGCAACCTTTCAGAATTAGTTTCTCTATACTTGAACTATGCAAGTTTGGTGTTTTAATAAGATGCTGAGAATGACTGAGATTAATGATTTTTAGCCTGTTGAGAATCTGTGTAATAGAGCGCAAAATAATAAAAATTAATCATAGAAAGTCATAACATGTAAATATAAATTACATACTAGATAAATTTTGGGGATTATAGCATGTTTATTACCTTTTTTCCCTTCCATAGTTCTTTGAGGTTACTATACTGCATATCAAGAACAACTAGATTGTCCAAGGTAAAATCAGATGGAAAATATTTCAAAGGACATTGAAGCCAACAAATCCACATCAACTCTTTAGAAAGCAGTTTGAAGGTCCGGTGAGATGTACTCCATTGATTTGGAGTAAATTTAAACATTTCATTTTTGCAAATGATCCTGCGCTAAGTGATTTAGCTTCTGATGCTCTGACATCCAGTGCAAGACCCTCTACAACATCCGTACCCTAAAAAAAAAATCAATACAACTTTCATTCAATTATTTGTAATAAGTTTGACTAGAAATATTATCAGGCTTTTCTAGTTTTTTATTTAAAAAATAATAATTTTTCTATTTAGTTGTTTCTATTTTTATATAAAAAAAAACTGTAGTAATAGTATTTATTTGGAAATAGACTTTGATATTTTGATGATTTAATAAAGAGATTCCTATAAGAGATTATCTATAATGCTTCAAGCCTTTTTCAGAGAAAGAATATTATTACTTGCAGATTATTAGCAATGCAATAATTATAATTATAAAAGATAAAAATGAAACTCATGCAGGAAAAAAAGCAAGGGAATTTCTCAAGCGCGTATTGGTAAATATTGAGCAGCAATCGATATTGAGCTGGAATTTGGAGTCGTAATTTCGAGGTAGTCGCTAATGGAGTATCTTTACCTGTACTTGATGAGTTGATGCCATGACAAAGGCAGAGGAAGACGATGGAGAGAGAAGCTGTAATTTGATTTTAATTTTTTAATCTTCATCAGAACAAATAATTAGTTATAATCTGTATTCAACCACTAATTATCTTGCTTCAGTCAATAATAGTTTTCAATTCATGTTAAGTAGAAAGCGAAATTTGCAGTCAATGCAAGGCAGCAATAGTAGAGTCAACTTATAATTGGACTAATAAAATAATATACTGATTACTGAAATCAAATCAACAAAGTCATGGACCCAAAACAGTCCCTACGTTGACAATTCATCCAAAAACGTTATACAATATTTTTATTATTTGGTTTAATTATTATGTAATTCTAATACTATATTTTGAATAATTTTAAGGAAGAAATCCTAAATTATTAAAACCTAGCAGTGTAAAACGTTGAAAGCAGGTATATCATTGAGTGACATAAAAATTTTCTAAACAATTGAAAAAGATATGTTAAGAAAAAGAAGAAGAAAATGAACACTAATAAAGTAAAGAATTTGATAGAATTTTAATTTCTAGTCAAAATTGGAGTGAAATCTCCGGTCAATGTAGCTGTATTATCTTTGATCCCTAGATTTACATACTATTATCTTTGATCTTTATTTTGTTATTAATTTTAGTCCAAAGTTCTGATTACAAAACCCAAAATTGTCCCTGGATTTACAATTCATACAAAACCCAAATCTGTTTGAGAGTATGGTAGAGATTGTTTTTCAAAATATTTTTTGATTGAAAATACATTAAAATAATATTTTTTAAAAAAATTATTTTTGATATCTAAACAATTCAAAAATATTTTTTGATATCAGAACAATTCAAAAATATTTTAAGAAGTGCAATTCAACCGCACTCTCAAATATATCATAATAAAACTAGATTTAATCTTGTCTTAACCTAAGATTGATTAAACAAAGTCTTCTATCTTGTCGAGTTTTATATATGTTGATAGATATTATAACATGATTTATAAACTGTTATATATGTAATTCAATCTTGGCAAATAACTCCTATCATAACCCTGGTTAAGTAATTTATTTACTTTGCTCGACAATCATTAGTTTTTTTATTTAAGTAATCAACTAGTAAGGGGTTTTATTTCTTATAGTTATTAATTAAAACAATTATTTATATGATCAATTGGATTATGGATTTGAGAGATGAATATTATGTTCCAATATGAATATTTATTACATCCAAAATAAACATTTTTAACTTGACCATGAGCTTTTGTATCAAACTGCTAAGCTTTTATTGACTTGAACTAAATTATAAGCTTTATAAATAACAGGGACTAAGTAAGTGTAGCTAAAGACCGATGCCACGCTTGAGAAGGAAGAACATGCGGGTGGAGAACTAACCTTAATAGTAACTGGGTTAGGAGGGTTAAAAAAATTGATTTCTAATTCAATGCAGGGATATTTAAAGACATATGATAAATGCGAGAACATGAAAATCGAAGTAAATAACAACAAATGGAACCATGTTAATACAACTTGCAAGGATGTAAATGAAGAAAAATATAGTTTTGTGACCAAAACGAAAATAGGTAAAAGTTTCAAGGACCAAGAAAAAAAACATTGGCTATAAGACTGGATGCAACATGTTGTTGATATCCAAGCTGAATTAGATATTATAGTCAAAACTAACAACACTTCACTTATTAGACTGATTAAAGATGCTCTCAGAACTTTCTTGTGTATCAGTAATTTTCATAAATTATTTTAAATTATAACATTAAATGATGAAGAACCAACTTAAACACTATATCCCAATCAATAATCTCTTCCTAGAAAACCAATTTATTTCTAACTAACATCAAGGATTTTCATCTTTTGAAGTGAGGAAAAAAATAAAACAATATTCATCAAAATTTGTAACTTGAAAATATAAATTACATCATGGATAATAATTAACAACGAGGTTGTCCAATATAAAAGCGGATGGAAAAGATTTCAAAGAGCATTGAATAAAACTTCCAAGCTTGGAAAATGATCTTCAAGCCAACAAATACATGTCAGATGGAAGTATCATACTGATTTGGAGCAACTTCAAGCATCTCTATGTAAAATGATCTTGTACTCTCACGTCAATCCAAGTCTTCTGTACCTTAAAAAACCATCAAATTCAATAGAACTTCCCATCACTTTTAATTAAATGTGCATGATTGTACATGCATTTTGTTATCACGAAAAAATTCCCATCACTTTTAATTGAAAAGCTTACTTTATAATAAAAAAGGTTAATATCACATATTTTTCATTTTTGTTTTAAAATATGAGTTTGAAATAAAATATAAAAACATTATTCAATTTTTTTTATTTTAATGTAAAACAACAAAAATCAATTTTCAATATTTTCTAAATAACTAAAGTGATTTTAATAAAATATGTTAGTGACTGTTGGCTTTTTGTTTTTCAAAAAATAATTATTAAAGTTATAATTTATTTTTTAAGTGATATTCGATAGATCTAATTATTAAAGATAATATTTATTTTTTATATTAAATAAGAAAACTATTATCATAAAATCAAGAAAAAAAAATAAAACCAAGCATAATCTAAATATTTAATAAAAAATATTGTTAAAGATAATATTTAATTTTTTAAATTAAATAAGAAAAATGTAATAATTAAAGATGATATTTAATCTCTTAAATTAAATAGAATAAAATAGAAATAACTAAAGGAAATATGTATTCTTACCAAAAAGCATTAAATATTTAATATTTTTTTTATTAAAGATGATATTTAATTTTTATATTAAATAATAATAATAAAATAATTAAAGATACTATTTAATAAAATAGAAATAACTAAAGGAAATATGTATTCTTACAAAAAATCCATAAATTGAGGCAATGTTCTTGCAGCTTCGCAAATAAAAAGTCACTCCATTGCTTAGGTATAGATGCTGTAATTGAACCATAATGGAGATGAGGAAGCAGATGATACAGCGGTGGTGAAGGCATAACGTTTTCCACATTCAGCAGATGCTGCAATTCTTTGCTTGAAGGCTAGCAATTCTGTTCTGTACTGGAAACAGTACTACTTTATTTGTAAGCTAGTAACCTTAATTCTATGGTAACTTGAATCGTAACAGCTTGGCAGGGCACCCTTTCCTTGCGTTCTTCTGGCCTTATTTCTTCTGGCGCTGGAGAAGAGGAAGCCGATGGTGATGCTGGGTGTATGGTGATGCTGGGTGTTAATGGTCTTTTTCTGTGTTGTTCTTCTTTTTTTGTTTGTGTTTTTTTCTTGCTCTCCCCTGGGTTTCGACCTCTGTTTCCTTTTCCCCTCCCTTGATTCTGGCTTTTTTTTCTCCTCTCTCTTGATATTCTCCTCCCGGTTTTTTTTTCGCTCGCCCCCCCGCCTCTGCTCAGTCGTTCTTTGGCTTTTATAGCCAGAGAAAACAATGCCGTTTCTTCCAACCATAAAGTGTGATAATTGCAGAAGTAATGGCTGTTAGGCGGTGGGCGTCTGTTTCGGTCAGGTGAGGAAGATGAACAGCAACTGGAAACGGTGCCGTTTTGGTATTCACAGCTATATGCATTTTGGCGCTTGAAGTTTTGAAAGTTTTGTAATTAAACCCCTAGTTAAATTGTAATTGGACCCCTGCATTTCGGCATCTTTTACAAGTTAGTCCTTGGACTTTAATCTGTTGCAATGGTCCCCCCCAATTAACCCCAAACTTTGGTATTTCTCAATTAAGTCTCTGATTTCATTAATTAAATTAAATCCAAGTCCAATTAAGTCCCAAACTTATCAATTCATCAATTAAGCTCTTGATTTTGTCAATAAAACTAATCCAAAGTTTAATTAAATCCCAAAACTTCCAATCATGTTGCCGTTAACCCTAAATTTTAATTCATTCTTCATTTATTTCATTTTTATTTGTTTTTCATCATCATTTTTTCATTTTTTTTTCATTTTTTCAGTAAATAATAATAATAATAGTAATATTAATAATTAAAATAAAAGGGTAAAAAATTGGGTTATAATATTTACTATGCAAAGATATTAGAAAATTTTGTTTTCTCTTGGCTTTGCGTATTAAATTTATAAAGTAGATACAAAACGAACTTTTGTTTTTTTTTTAGTCTTTGAAAACTTCAAAAACAAGAGAGAGAGAGATGTTGAAATCAAGAAACAAGTCATTTGGAAGACGACCCACTTTTTTTTTTTGAAATGATCAAATTGTTTTGGGTGACCTGCCCAATGATTAAAGAACAGTGGAATAAATTCACTTTCAGGGATCAGAATCTAAAACTTGCAGACATCCAGAACTCCATTACAACACTTGAAAACTTAAGCGAAGTGCGTCCCTTGTCTGAGACCGAAAAAACAAAGCTCCAGGAGCTGAACTCTGAACTATGGGAGGTTAACAGAAGGGTTGAAGATATCTGGAGGCAAAAATCTCGTCAAAACTCGTGTAAAATGGGGGATAAGAACACTTGTTTTTTTTCACATATCAGCAAGTCTAAGGAAAGGCCGTTACTACATTAGTAAGATTGAACATAATGGTAGTCACCTAGTCTCCTCAAATGATATCAAAAAAGGCGCTGTCAACTTCTTCTCATCCTTGTTTCGCAAACCAACGTGTAAAAGAATTGAAATGGGAGGCTCGAGGCTCTCCAAAATTTCAGAAGCCAAGTCAATTTCGCTAGAAAGACCACCTTCAATGGAAGAAGTGAAGCAAGCTATATGGGACTGTGATGGTTCCAAAGCCCTTGGCCCCGATGGTTTCACCTTCTCCTTCTATAAAAAGGTATGGAATATCATCAGCTCAGAGGTTTTTATGCTGGTTAAATTTTTTTTTCAGAACTAGTAAACTACCAAAGGGTATCAGCTCTTCTTTTGTAACTCTGATTCTAAAAACAAAGGGGCCGAGCAGATTCTCCCATTTTTGTTCGATAAGCTTGATTCACAGGTTATATAAAATAGTGGCAAAGCTACTGTCCTCTAGGCTTCGATGTGTCCTGATAGATGTAATCAGTGTTAACCAGTCTGCATTCATTGCTAGGCGTCAGATTTTAGACAAGTTCATGATAGTAAATGAGGTTGTCTATGGTGTGCGTAGCAAGAAGGAGCATGGCCTCTTACTGAAGGTATATTTCCATAAAGCCTTTGACTCAATTTTGTGGGAACATATTGACACAAGCATCGGATACATGGGTTTTGGCTCACCCTGGAGGAAGCTGATCTTTGAATGCTTATCCACTTCTAAATTAGCCATCTTGATAAACAGTTCCCCCAGTAGAGAATTTAGTCTGAAGAGGGGTCTCAGGCAAGGGGACCCTCTCTCTCCTTTCCTATTTGACATCGCAGTTCAGGGGTTGACAGTTTTATTCAATAGGGCATCCGCTTCAGGTTACTTCAAAGGCTTACAGACTGCTCCAGGACATTATATAACTCATTTACAATATGCCGATGACTCTCTGATTTTCCTGCCAAATGATTTTCCCTCTCTTCTACATGCCAAGAGGATTCTTCGTTGGTTTGATATCATTTCTGAACTGAAAGTTAATTTTTATAAAAGCTCACTAATAGGTATCAACTTGGACAATGACTACACCTCTAGCCTGGCGAACTCAGTTTTCTGTCGTAGTGATACTTTCCCGGTTAGGTACCTTGGACTACCTCTTGGAGCCAATCCCAGCAGACTCTCTACTTGGAAACCACTGTTGTCCACAAACAGAGCAAAGCTAAGCACATGGAAAGAGAATTTTTTTAGAATGGCGGGAATGATATGTCTAATTAAATCAGTCTTGAGCTCTCTTCCTTTGTTATACATGTCTGTTTTTGCTATGCCAAAGCATATTATTAAAGTCATCTCTTCTCTAACCCGGTCTTTTCTCTGGAAGGGAACCTCAACATCTCATGGCATTTTTAAGGTGGCTTGGCACAGAGTAATAAAGAGTAAATCTTTTGGTGGTCTCGGGCTGAGATCCATATACAACAAAAATTTGGCTCTGCTATTTAAATGGCTATGGAATCTAGATAAGGGAGTGGCAGGAGGCTGGCAAGAACACATTCTTCTAAAATACCGACCTCACTTTATGAATGGTATCCCTGCGTTTACAGGTTCTTTATCTCCAACTTGGCATGGCATTGTTTCGACGAACTTTTCAACACAAAACATAGCCAATCTCTTACATGCAAATGTCAGGTTCAAGGTGGGTGACGAGAGGAACATTTGGTTTTGGACCGACTCTTGGCTTGGCTCTGCAACCACTCTCTAGCTCTTATACCCCAGACTTTATAACCTTTCCCTCCAGCAAAAAACCAGCCTTGCAGATATATATAATTTGACAGATACATCTCTCAACCTGGAGAAGACTCCTCTAGCCCCGTGAGAACTGCATGAGGGAGAGCTTGATTGCAGAGGTGCAGCGTTGTCTCATTTTCTCAGAGGGTGCAGACGGCAAGTTATGAAAATTCCACAGCTCTGGCATGTACTCAGTTCAATTAGGTTGCCTCTTCTTTGATAGTCTATCGGCCACTGAAAATAATCACTCCCCTGTTCTGCTATGGAATGGTTATGCCCCACCAAAAGTGGATGTGTTCATATGGCTTCTTCTTTATGGCAGTCTGAGTACAAGAAGCTTTTTAGCTGAGAGGAGAATCATTAATTATGAGGAATCTCATTGTCCATTCTGCTGCAAGGAAACTGAGACAATTAATCATCTTTTCCATTGGTGTCCTATAACATGGTCTCTTTAAGGTTGTTTCTTGAACTGGTTCGGGTGCTCAGGCTATCTGCACAAAGACCCAAATCAAAATCTACAGGAATGGTCTGGCTTGATCAATGGAAATTTCAGCGACGTGCTATTACCCTTCTCTGTAAAGGTCTATACTGGTCAATTTGGATAGCGCGCAACCGTTTAATCTTCAAATCCAAGGCTCTGGATTGGGATATGATTTTTTATCTCACTTTTCACCGTTTGGCCTTCTGGTTGAAGTCCTCAGTTAGAAATTTTAGCTATACAGGCTCAGATCTTTTTAGAAATCCTGAATATATTATGAACTGGACTAACTAATTAGGTCCCTCATTGCTTTGGTCTTTTCTTTTCTTTTATATTCCCATCGTATTCTATCTCTCTTTCAGCTCCACCTACTTGATAGGGCTGCTTATAATATATAATTCTCTCGTTTACTATATATAAAAAAATAGATCATGCATGGTTACTATCCCTCTAAATACTTTAATCAGAGACCTTTCACGGAGAGTTTCCAAAACAACTTCTGGATTGTAGACGTATTCTTTCTCTATACCAATAAAGAAGCATGCAATATCAAATAATGCACTTTTGCGACGTATTCTTTCTCTATATCAGTAAAGAAGCATGCAATATCAAGGAACGCATTTTGTAGTTCACCATCCAGTGCGTCAAAACTTATTAGAAGCTTTCCTTGAATATTGTTTTCTGGAATTCTGCTCAAGTTGTAAATTTCATTTTTCCATCTATCTTTGTTTTTCCCGTACAGACAAGCTCCTATAACCTCAAGAGCTAAAGGAAGTCCTCCACAGTAATCAACTGCATCCTTCGAAAGCTCAATATAATCTTCTTCTAGCTTGGTGTCCTTAAAGGCATGCCAGCTGAAAAGCCGAAGGGATTGATCTCATGTCAATTCTTTGATCCGATATGTTTGATCTGCTGTTAAAGAATCATTTTAACCCAATAGCTTAAGCTGTTAAGTGAGGTCCCAGGATATGATTTATATTATTCTCTAGCACACCCCTCAAGTGAAAGCCCTTTGGGCTTGAAACTTGCACAAATCCATATTACCTTGTGCTTAATTTTTATCAAATAAATGGGTTGGTGAGATTCGAACTCGTGACCACTTGGTCATCAAGACTCTGATATCATGTCAAAGAACCATCTCAACCCAATAGCTTAAGCTGTTAGGTGAGATCCCAGGATATGATTTATATTATTCTCTAACATTGCTTTATGAAGAAGATTTGAATCTCTTGTTGTAATAATGACTCTACTTCCGGGACCAAACCAACTTCGCTCTCCCATCAAAGCTTTTAGCTGGTCTTGAGGAGCCACATCATCAGCAACAACAAGAACTCTTTTGTGACGAAGTCGTTCTTTGATCATAACCTTTCCTCTATCATGACAATTGATGTTTGCAGCATCCTGTGTGAAAATATCGTGAAGAAGTTGCTTTTGTAAAGGAACAAGACCATTAAATTGTTTTGGTGTTTCATTGATATTAGAAAGAAAACAGCTTTCGTCGAATCCATAGCAGAGTTGATTAAATACAAATTTTGCTATAGTCGTCTTTCCTATTCCTGGCATCCCATGTTTGCCCACAATGCGTACATCATCTGTTGCAGTACTTAGAGGGTGCTTGACAGTGTGGTAGCGGTTGCTTTTCAAATAACTTTTTGTGCCGAAATGCATGCTAATGATTTTTTTTATTTTTTAAAAATTATTTTTGACATCAGCATATCAAAACAATCCAAAACGTACAAATCATATTAAATTTTAGCAAAAACAAAATTAAATTTTTTGGGAACGCGGTTTGCACGGCGTTCCCAAACATGTTCTTAGAAAGTCAAAAATATTGTGAGCAAGCCGATCCATACCTACTAGGTGCTCAGGAACATATAAGTACTTGGTATCAAGGGCGGAGTCAGGAATTTTTAGGCTATTAAATAAATATATAATTTTTTTAAAAAATAAATTATTAATTCATATACATGAATTTTTAAAATTAACAGTAAAGTTTTAATTCAAATACACTACTTAAAATATTAAAAAATAAATTTCAAAGTACATAAAATTGAAGTGAAAGTAAAAATAAACCCACTATTGAAGTTACATCCTTCAATGTTTTGTGAAATATAATTTATCTATATTCAAATTTGAATCGATATTATAACAACCTCTCAACCCGAATAAAATAACAATCTCATGTCAACTAGAAAAAAAAGTAATTAAATTTTCTCTCTCTCTCAATTCCTCCTTCCTTCACTTGATTCTTTCTTAGATTAGTGTTTTATAAGTTGGACTTTGTAAGTTTACAAGGTTATTCTCTCACCTTTTTTAATTTTTTTCCTTGAATTGTTTTTTATGTTTTCCCTTACTTTTCTCTCTTTCTCTCTCGCCTTTTCTTTTCTTTCTTTTCCTATTCTGCTTTTGCCCAGTCGGCAACATATAAAAGGAAGGAATAGCTGATTTGTTTTATTTTTTAATGGCAAGTAACCATTTTACCCTTAATGAGTTGTTTTGCTTTTATTTGACGGTCTTTTTTTTTCTTAGCACTACCAAGCTCTATTCATCCTAAAATTTTAACTAGATTTTATTCAATATATTTTAAGATTTCTCATAAAATTTCAGCTCAATCTGATGATCGGATTGAAAATTACATCCAATAATGTAAAACTAGTCAAATTGTGATTTTTCATCAAATTTCTGAATTTTTTCAAAACTTCTGAAATTTTAACCCAAGTTAAAGCATCATACTAGAAGGCTACACACAAATTTTCAGAATTTTATGATAACTCAATCAAGAATTACGAATTTGTTTTACATAAAACTAGTCAAAAAATATTGATAAAATCTTAACCTGGGCTATAGGGTACCCATGCCTTTGACATGCCTCCGCCCTTGCTTGGGATCTAATTTATTCAACACATCCTTGATAATCTCTTTGATAAATTTTGCTTCATGCCTGCTCACAGACAAAAGCAAGTCCTTGATAGTGAGTCAATTAAGTATTTTATTGTTTCACATTGAAAAATGTAAAGTATAATGACTCCATAAATGTGTGCAAGTGAATCTTAGAGAAAAAAAGGTATACCCATTTGACAAGCTTGAGGGTGAAATTGATGAAACAACCACACTTAAGGACCTCGATCTAAACTTTGTATTTCGCCTGGAACGGTCACTACAAGATTTCACAGTTTTACCGACGGAAAAATTCCGTCGGTCTGTGATTAGAAGTTCGTCGGTGATTTTTTTACCGACGTTATCACCGACGGAATACTTCCGCCGGCTTTACCTTCGTTGGTGATTCCCCATTCCGTCGGTATATCAGTCGGAAAAACAAAAAAAACATTTACCGACGGTTTTACAGACGGAAAGTGCGCGCCAAAAAAAAAAAGATTCCCGCTTGAAATATACCGACGGATTTTCATTCCGTCGGTGAAGTTACAATTACCAACGGAAAATATCCGTCGTTAAATCGGTCGGTGAATGTATGAAATACCGACGGAATATTTCTGTCTGTAACTTCGTCGGTAATGGTAGAAGCTACTGTTAAATGGCGACGGATTAATTCCGTCGGTAATTCTGTCGGTGAAAGTTTAAAATACCGACCGAATTCATCCGTTGGTGAAATCCTTGGTAATAGTTTTTTTCTTAATTTGTTTTTAAAAAATTATTTGGGATATATAATATAAAACTATATAAATTAATTGTTATACAAACCAATTATGCAAATAAAATTTTTATTAAACATAAAAAAAAACAAAGTTAAATAATATTTATTACAAACTGAATATGTTTCAAGAAAAATAATAAATGAAGTTTTAAAGGTAAATAATGTTGATTATAAATTAATATAAAGATGATGGAGCTTGAGGAGGA
>Ga0307513_10003408_pt1 | contig 21589 bp, 25 predicted proteins | sample 15_EM_MG_FD_202174 | JGI IMG/M metagenome (GOLD analysis project Ga0307513, IMG submission 202174) | Populus trichocarpa ectomycorrhiza microbial communities from riparian zone in the Pacific Northwest, United States - 15_EM | ecosystem: Host-associated > Plants > Roots > Unclassified | place... | reverse complement strand
TTTGCTGGACTTTGGGGTTGGAACATTCGTCGAGGCCGTCGATAATAACAAGACGGCGAGAGGTTGGATTGTTGAAAAAGCCTCCCTGTGCCAGTGGCTGAAGAGGGCCCACGATTAAGGATTTGACCTGGATCTCGAGAGATTTGGAAAAGATAAGTGGGTCGCGGGTGATGGCTCCCAAAATGGCGTCTCGAACTTCAGGAAGGTTGAACATAATCTGGTAGGCGATAGTAGCGATAAGCGGCTTGACAGCGCTGCGCGTTGGATCATTCCTTGAGAAGAAAAAGCTTGCGAGCAAAATCATCTCGTCATCGCACATCTCGGCAATGGTTTGTGCGATTGCCGACTTCCCAGCTCCGGCGGGGCCATATACCCACATAATGAATGCGTCTAGGTCTTCGCCCCATTTGGTCCATCTCATAATCTTCTCAAGAACGGCGATGCGTGTGTTTGGATGACATTTGGGGGGATCGAAACGTTCGTCTGAGTTGTGAAATGCGGCAGTAGCTGTCGCTCGGTGAAGAATTTTTGCGCTTTCTACCGATTTCATAATCCGTGAGTTAAACAGGAATTTTTCAAAAGATGGACGCACCTCGAAAGCCATGGTAATGCACATCGCCCTGGGTGAATGTCCCTCCAGTGATAAGGGTATGAGACGCATTGAACATGGAAGACATGATCACCGGTATTCGGTTGATACTTTCCTGCCAACTGCAACCGTCTCTCCGTCGACAGTGGGATGTGCTGTGGGAGGTGGTCAAGGAGCAACCGTGGGTACATGCATCGCCTTTACTTGCCTTATCAATTCCTTATTCTATATTGGGGTAGGGAGATAAGAAGTGGGGAAATTCTGTGAGATTCGCGTTTTGGCATCTGGCGCATATGAGATGCGCTTGAGGTTGTTTTCGGTTGGAATGGTTTTGCGCGCCTATATAAGCTGGCGATGTTCGTATGCGCGGGCATAATATGCCTAATGATACTATTTAAATATCGTATGCTCAAGCCTAACATGAATGAAACTGGAACAAGAACGAAGGTAAAAAATAATTTATGCTGTAAGTGCTCTGACTGCCCTTACCTTTGAGCTTTCCAAAGACGCTGGCTTGATGTCGCCCTCGTTCTTCAGAGTTGCACACATTCCCCGCCGAAGAGCCGAAAGGGCCATCAATATCTTTCGAAGTCCGTAAGAATACCACACCCTGCTTGGAACATTCAACTTATCCTCCTTCCTATTTATTCTGCGGGTCGTAATTACATAAATTTAGTCAGATACAGCATCACGATCGAACATGCGGAATCATCGATAACCCTTCGCCCAATGTCAGCACATGGAATAGCACTCTCCGCTGTCCACATCGCCGAGGTGCTAGAATGACCAACATCGCAATGGGGTCGCTTTTTCACAATCGTATGCCTTGTCTTCAGTTCATGTATGCCCGATTATCAAGCTTTCTAACAACCATTCCAAACAGTGTTGCGGGCCAGCGAACGTCTAGACGACGACGTCAAGACCTTAAAAGCTTGTCCAGTCTCCGAGTATTCTACGATTCCCCCTGCCCCCCCTCTGTGGGTCAACGACTACTCCTACCGCCACCTTTCCGCTGGAGATTTCGATTTCGAGGACCATGGACTGTTGGACCTTGACGATATGAACAGCCGAGAGGCGAGCAACTGTACACTGAAATCGACAAATCACCAGTCCGATGTCGATGATATCCTAGTCTTGCTCTGTAAACCCGTCGAGGTCGACCGCGCGAATACTCGATAACAGGTATCTATTTTCATTTTCGTTCGCTTTGAGACGCGCGAAGTCCTCACATTAGTCTACAGTCCTACTACCTACACGAACGACTGTCACCAGCATCCTACCTCCTTGACCAGACCGTCCTTACCGGGTTCTCGGTCGCCCCAGTAAGACTGCATATGGATACAACGAAGAATTGGATAGGCCGCTCTGGATCATCCATTGAACGGTGACCGTGGGATGGAAGTTGAGATCGTTTCACCTACCTCTGCCACGTAGACGCGTCCCACTTACACGCAAGTTTCGCGTCGTGTTGATCTCCTCGACGAATCCTCCCCGGAGGTCGACTTGCTCCTCTCCGTTTTTCAACCCCGAATCCCATCTCGATTCCTCCGTCAATCCAACCCGCATGCAAAATCTCTCCACTTCTACTCCCGCCATCCCATTCGCAGCTCTCGCACACAAAAACGCTGGCGAGTCGCGACAACATTCCTCCGCCTCTAAGTGATACGTACAGACTCGCTATCTAGTATCGCCATCTTCCCTCAAGTGTATCTGTTGTCGCCACCCCTTTACACGAACCGTCCATTGGCTAGGTTGAAAATAGGCGAGTACTCGGAGAATTGTGGGCGGGCGTCGGGTGTTATTACGCCTGAGGATATACCGCGAATACTTGCCCCGGAGGGAACCCTGATCATTTCCGAGGGACACTAAGGATTGGGTACTCCCGCATGTCGTTGATCTCGGCCATTGCTTGTCAAATTAATCAGGCGACAAGTGCAGGCTTCGGAGGGAAAGGCGGGGGGAACTGGGAAGAGGCATTCAGAGATTGGAAAATCCTTGTTGGGATGGAAGCAGGGCCCGTTGGAGAGAGGGCGAGCACCAAGGGGGCTACAGGCGCCGGGAGGGTGGCAGGGTGTGTGGCAGTGGCTCGACAACGACACTTATCACTTAAATCGCGCGACACCCGCTCTCAAGTCCTGTTGAAAAGAAAAGTCCACATCATCGAGTACTGGTCCGACGAGTGGTAATCGAAGTTGCACGACACCCGCTGTAATGTGACATCCAAGAGCGAAGCCCGTTCAATCGGGCTCAGTCCATTGCACTAACAGCATCCAAATCGGACTTACCTCTTCAACTAAAACACCGTGAACGGGCGTCTCTTCGCTGGCGAAAAGGAAAGAAATTATCTTACATACGCTACTTGTCTTCTCGGGCGCGGTTTGGTGGGAAGAAGTCTCATGTGGTGTCTGAATAGGTGGGATGGTCATGCGAGTGTGTGGTTCTTTTTTTACAAAGTGAGTGTCTTTGTTTTTCATTTCTTATTTCCATGTTGTGATAAATTATACCCAACGCATCGAATTCGATCGTCGAACGAGTTCACGCGAATGGTGGTGTTGAATGAGATGGATCGCCTTTCAGGCGGGGAAGAAGTAGGAGATCTCTCCACTGGCATAGTAGACGTAGAGGGATAATATTCTGCAGGTATTATTATTCATACCAGAATCACCGTCGGGCTCTAACAATGATCTGCGCTGCAAGCAAGACAGCGAGTGTGTGCGTCACAGGCGGAAGCGTATTGCCCGAGATTGAACGTCTATGGGGCAATCGTTTTCTACGCAAGAGCGGCGGATAGATCGGCACCACGTCGACCTCTGGTAAGAGCGGTTCGTTGATTGTGGATATGATGTGGAAAATGATCACGTAGGGCTATGGCGGGTACGCATCTTTGTGGCGGAGGTGAATGGTATTCTCTCTCATCTGTCCCACCGCCGCCTTTTAACCAACGCTCCATGTTACTCTGCCTCCACCTTCCCTGCCTGTGCTTCCGAGAATTCCATTTCCATAATCTGGCCAAGGATATGAAGAGTATCTCTTCAGACCTGGAGATCCCAGGGGCGTCGCTTGGCATCGACTTGGATAGCTTCTTCGGTCTGGAGGAGCAGCCGAAGAGGGTGGCGGTTATCAGTGCTGGGTATATCGTCGTTGAACCCGCCGGCGAGCGCGGTCGTAGGTATGGGTGTGGTGGAGAGGGTGGGGCTCTGAAAGGATAATGAATTTCTAATACGAACAAGAAATGAATTATAGACGGTACCTGTTGTTGAATACGCACCTCCAAGGGTGTATGGAGTATGCCCATGATATCGTTGTCGCCTTCTTGGTGGCAAGTTGATCCCCACATTCCATCCCTCGGGTCTCAATCGCCCACATCGTTTAGATTTGAATATCCTATCGCCTATCAAATCGAAATCTTTCATCCAGGGCGTCGATGTGTTCCGTTTCTCGGAACGCTAGGTTTAGTGTGTGGGGGTTGTATGAAATCAGCTGGCCTCGCGATAGTCGTTATTCGTTAAAACAATACCGATTGGTATAACCCACAAACATCGCCAGAATTTCTATTGGTGCTATATCTTCACGCTCATTGGGGTATAAGGTTGGACGGGTTTGGGCACCCAAATATTTGTCAAGCATAGCCACGGCAACCGTTTTGGAACGAACTTCGAGGCGTTTTTCGCGTCTTCCATTTCTTCCAGACGTTACACCCTGAAGTCGCTGTCCGCGACGATGTCCTTATTTGAAGGCAGCAAGGATTTAACGATCCATGGAGGCACTTTCATTGCTCATCGAATGGAACCAGGTGAGCTTACATTCTTCACAACAGGAGGTGACTATTTCGCTTACCTGATTTCGGGAGCTCTACGAGGCTTCGACTTATTGACTTCAAAAGCTTTGCCTTCGGCGTTTCACATGGCCGACGCGGATCCCTTCCACTCAACCTGCCACCCAAATACCCGAACCAGAATCCTCGAACAGATCCAAGGGTGGGCCAATCGCAAGATCAAGCATGACCGGTTCATTCTGTGGGTTCATGGCGCTGCTGGAGGCGGAAAGACAGCCATCGGGAGAACTATCGCTCAGTCTTTCGAGAGGGAGGGAATTCTGCTGGGCGAATTCTTCTTTTCGCGCACGGATGGGGCGCGAGATCATATAGCCTCCCTTCCGGCTACTCTCGCTTATCGCATGGCGATCCACACACTTCCAGCTACAAAGTGGCGATCACCAGGGCTGTCACCCGCGATCCACATATCTTTTCTGCGTCTCTAGTAGACCAGATGACGAAGCTGGTCTTGGAACCCTTGGATCTTGCATCTCCATCCTGTATCGTTCCTCATGTTATCATTCTCGATGGACTTGACGAGTGTCTTTCAGACTTTGAACAAGACCTGGTCCTGAACGCCGTCTCTAGGGCCCTATATCCCCTCAATCCTTATTTACGGATCCTCATTTTCAGCCGTCCAGAACCAACCATCTCGACCGCCTTCAATACCACCCCTTTGCAAGACATCTCTTCTCGCATCTCTCTCAGTGATGACATTGATTCCGATGCCGATATCCGTACATTCCTCGTCGAGCAGTTCGCCAAGCTCAAGCAACAGCTTCCACATCCACCAAGCAGCAAGTGGCCAACAGTTGCTGAAATCGACCACCTTGTCGAAAAATCGTCTGGCCAGTTTATCTTTGCTGCCACAGTTGTGAAGTATGTTTGTTCTCCGAGACATCGGCACAACGCCGTTACGCGGCTCAAACATGTGTTAAATCGGAAGGAGCTCCCCCCAAATGCAAAACAGCATCCCTTGGCTGAGCTTGACGCCTTATTTTCCCTCATCCTATCGACGCGTGAACTTGACGAGGTTGGAACAACTGTTAAAATGACAGCGATTTGCCTTGAATATCCCAAGTATTTCAACACCGTCACACCTGAAGATCTTGCAAAAGTCCTCCAAATCGAACTCATCGGAATAAGGGCAATGCTGGATGAACTTGCTTCTCTCTTCGATGTCAATTTTAACAACATTAGACCTTTTCATGCTTCCTATGGTGATTACTTGTTTGATAGATCACGCTCAGGCGAGTTGTCTTGTGACCGAGAAGACATTGTAGCGAAAATTACATGCGCTTGTCTCCGACAAGGTCGTGATCCCAACGGTGCGATATTTATTTCTTCAAGCAGATGACAGATTTAAGCTACATTCCTAACAGTATTGTCGATCCACACGTTTGTCCGCCTATTGGAGGAAGCGGCACGCAGTGAGGACTTACAAGGGATCCTTCACCAGTTGGATCCCTCGTCAATTTTCAATGAAGATCCTTTCAACGGGGTTGACGACATTGTTGATGCATACTATCTTATACCTCTCTTGCGGCAGCTTCAAAGACACGTTGTGTGTTATTTCCAATTATTGTGTTAATTTATCGCTGACTTTGGGATTGTTCTAGTCATCCAGCCTCAATATCAACCTTGTCTCGTATTTCGATCGAGAGTTTGCATTACATGTCAGAGGTCTCATCGATGGCTCTCCTGAGGTCGAATCCATTGACTCCATTCACGCACTTCCATCCCTCTCCAATACCAGGGATGACTTTGACGTCGGTGTAGCCCATCCGAGGAAGCCATTCATCCGACAAGCAGGCAAAAGAAACATCAGCAATGAAGATGGCCATAGTTCTAATGGCGGTATAGACTCGCGATCATCGATTAGGAATTTGGTGCTTCTCTCTGCCTCTCCTGTATGGCATGAAGTAGTAATCACTGCGGGTTTGAAAATCCCGCTCTCGCGTTGGGAATCTCTCAGGAGCATTTGTGACGAAGCTCTTTTTGTTCGCTCGCACCTTCCAAAGACCTTATCAGTTCTCCTTGATGGCTCAAGGCAAGAGCGCGCTGCACTCTTCTGTCTTGCGGAGATAACAGGTCGTTCAACGAACCTTATGGTCTTTTCAGAACTCCTTCCCCATTCGCTGTCTCACGCCACGCGATCATCGAGACTGACGACTTCTATCAATGAATTGCTAACCAGCGACCGTGACTTATATGAACGCTTGCCCTCTAAGACACAGGTCGCGATCAGTGACTATGTTGGGCCCAGGATTTTCGAGGCGGTGGCTCAGAGAGAGAATGGAGAAGCCAAGGTCGATTTCTCCATCAAGTAGGTTGTTCCTCTCGTCATTCCATTCTATACCTGCTGAGCTTCGTCTGTGATCTACAGAGCTGGCATGAAACGTAATATATCTATTGAAGCCCGACTAACTATAGCAGCTCACATTACTCTCTAGAATATTGGCAGAGTCTCGCGTCGAGTATTAGTTTTCTGGGTCCTACACTTGAGCAGTGTTTGGCCACAATTCATACTGATATCGTCATGGTCTGGAACTTGGTCGATCCAAGCCACGTACGCCCGCTATCACATATTTCCTATCGGTTGTGCTGATCCACTTCTTCTCTAGCTGCTGAATGGCGCGGATTTTCAGAAGAAAATTAAAACTCTTTCGCAGCTCCTCACTCCAGACACTCCAGCCGTTGCAGCCACGTGTATAAATACTCAAAAGGCGTGCGTATGACGCTAGTACTTCACCCTGTGAGCTTATCAGCTTACTTGCTGCTCATAGCCCTGAAGCCCTACGTTGTCTCATGGGCTATATAGTTGACCTGACGCTCGTGATGGACCAGCTTTTCTTGGGCTACCTATACATCGAACCACCTGGCCTCGTGACCGCGGAGAAAGTTGAGATGGCATTAGAGAATTATAAGACCTCGGACGCAACCAGGGTTCATCAAGCCATTCGAGAATATGCGACTTGGGCAAAGATTTTTCAGGCAAAAAATGTGCAGGAGAAGGTTATAGATCTCATTAATCAGCACCGCGGGGGTGCATACTAAATGAACGCTTATCCTCTGCTTACAAGTTTGTTTGCCATCTCACTTGGTTGATCCCATTGCACAGCTCAACGAAATAAAACGTCAGCGCATACCTCCCTTCTAGAAGGTTCCTTGCCAATGCCATAGAAACCGATACCGTGTTGCTCATCGATCGACACTTGCACAACCCACCTGTGGGTTAGAGAGTACGTGTGTACCCGGAAAACAGTACCAGTGGGACTTGAACCCACGCCTCGTCATATACGCTGTATGCAGGTCTGAGGGACGGGGATGAATATTGAATATTGAATGTTGGTCAACAAGGATGATCCTACCCAGCGATTTATAAGTAGAGGGGTACACGGTTGAGAAGCCACTTAGGTGGCTCGGCGTAAAGAGTAACAAGTCCGATTCCGGCTTCTTCCGAGTCTCTTTTTTTACTCTTTTACCCATCGACACAATCCAGTCACTCAAAAAAATGACAATCCCATATATACAATGACAGTATAGTTTGTTCCAAGTAATCGTCGCTCCGCATTCGATAGGATAGAGTTCAAGGTGAGACTTAAATAACGGTCATTGGGATATCCGTATTTCCTTCCTTCCTTGATCCGTTCCGAGTTGCGGACACCAGCCGTAGCGACTTGATGACGCATTCAGGTGACAAGCGCTAGACAATATTTCTGACGTCCATGTGATAGCCAGGAATGGAGTGAGCGCTGGAGAAGGCGGGGCGAGAAGGGAATGGCAGTGGTAATAGCAAAGTATTGGCATGAGGACAAGAAATGATAACGAGCCGTCCGCATTGGAGGCAAAAAAAAAAAAGAAGAGGGTTATGATAATGGGTTATCTTGGAATCGGATGTTGTGAGGATAGTCAGCTGTTGGAATATGACAGTAGTTTTATGAAGGACCCAGATTGCAAGTGATATGAAAAGGGACGAACAAGCGGCTGCGTTTGGTCACTGGTGGAATCATCGATCATCTGATACGACGAGACTTGTGTGTTTGTTGAAATGCAGTTGGTGCGAGGGAATTGGTTCACTTTTGGCCGGGGTTTACGGCGGGTGTTGAGTTATTAGTCGTTGTCGGGCCCCACCCTCCAATCCTCCTACGCGCCCGTAACTGCAATGCCCCTCGGACACTCCATTTTCATCCCAGGGCAACAATTAGCCCGCAGAGGGAGTCCGAATGCATCTGAGAGAGATTCATTGATTGCCAACGCGATGGGAAAAATGATTGTGTAGGTGGTACGCGTCTTTGTGGCAGGGGTGAATGATATTGCCTTTCTTCCGTACCGTTTAACAGTCCCCAAAGTAGGCTGCATGTCCACCCGTGCGATGAAGAACCCCATATCGACCTCAGGCCAAGTTGCGGGGAATTGGCGAGGGGGGTCGCGCGTTCAGGTTCGGTCAAGAGGGTGAAGTGGGTTCTTAGTAAGGTCTTTGTAGAGTAATATAAGCGCTTCGAAAACGAACACAAAATGGATTACACACATTTTATCGAATACTCACATGGAAGACCTCGAGGGCTTTACTGGATATCATCCTCGTCTTCTAGGTGGTGAGTCGATCCCCGTGTTCCATTCCTTTTTCACAAATTTCATCCCAGGTGTCGACGTGTTCTGTTTCTTGGGATGTCGGGGTTGGCTTCCTTGCTAGTAGATTGCAGACGAAGAAGGGTGATGTTTGGGATACAATTGCATGGGAGGTAGATGCAGGTTGGCGGGAACAAAGGCGGCGGTGGCCGTTCACCCGTTGAAGGGCATGGAGAGAGTCGGGGAAAGAGGCGTAAGTGGAGACCTTCACCATGGTAAGGTCTTTGAAGTCTTTTCCCGTGGAAATGTGACCACGAAACTGTCCAGTGAGCTGGTTAGAAGGCTCGGTGGATGGTACATAAATTTAGATCAAGTACTTACCATGATAATTGCTCTAGCGCTTTGCAAACCGTTGATGTTGGGCGCTGTTGGGCGAGTTAGCCGGGCTCAAGCATAACGAGGGGAGGGGGTGGGGTGGTTGAGTCAGTAAACCCAGGTTAGATACAAGCGCAGGGGAAGATGTGTTCACTGAAGTTGTTGACGTCAGACGTACCAAAAGAGGGCAAGAGCAAAGTTGATGTGAACGTGATCCAATAGTTCATGTGGCGCGTTTGTTTGGCTTGCACGTGATGGCGGACAGTTCGACAAAAATAAGAACAGGTCAAGTATAGAGCAACTCTTTTGAATTCGACCACCCGGCCCCTTTCCCCGCTCTCAGACGGTCCATTAAATATGACAGCAAGCCAAGAAACTGTCAGCTCCGGTATCCAAATTGGTGGCAACACCAATCTTAAAAGGTGAGGCGACACGTCGATTTATGCCGCGAAAACATCCTGGTGAACATTTTTCCGCAGCAGGACAATAGCTGGCAACATCTCGGAGACAAATAACGCCCAGACAGATAGTTTGGTGAATAAAAAAGGTGCGCCAACTGTCGTCATCTATTGATCGAAGTTCCTCACAACTGCTGGCAGATTCAGAAGAGGGCGCCGATAGACCCCAATCTCACAAGAGGACATTTTCTACTGGCCCAGACCAGAAATCTGTTGACGATCCATCGGCTGACGACGTACCGCCGAACAAAAAGACGAAACGCGAATCACAATCGGAATCTGCAAACATTCCTGATACCCAAGTTACTCCAGACGATGGAGATGACCTCATCCCTCTCATGTCACAGGGACCCAACGTGTTTTACGGTTACACCGATGCTCTGTGGGAATTCCTCGAATTTGCTGAGAATGAGGGCCCTTATTGGCTCAAGTCAATGGTTGTGGACCGGTACAAAACCCACGGAGGCCAAGATAATGCTGAACCGCTTACATGTGTGGGCATCACTTCCGATTCAAAAAACCTCCAAACTCCGGAGGCGAAGCTTCTTCAGACGCACTTTAATGGTCTTTCTAATGACTGGTATGAGGTGACGCTGAAACGTCAGAAGCCCGAGGGAATGGGAATGCGAGTGATGGTGGAGTCTTCTCTGTTTGATCAGTTTGGGGAAATACGGGGAGGTAAAGATTTGGGTGAATGGTGGATCACTGATATCCAACCCACTGAGGGGGAGTCACAGAAAGCGATTGAAACGGTGGTTGCGATGATGTTCTGAGGTTGGGGATATTTATATGTAGCAGCAGTTGTTGCCAGTGAACTTTGTGTTGGGCAGATGTGTGTAACTCATTGAACCACAACATGCCAATTCTATTCCTGGTCATGGGTCAGATAATATGCTTGTGTGCTTGAAGGATGATGAAAGCCCATGGGTCCCTGATACGAGATAAGAGAAGATAAGTAAAACCGATTTCTCGGAAGGCAGGCCTCAGGTCCCTTGGTTATCCTAACTTATCCATCCACCAGTGCTAGCTTGCTGATAGAGCAACATGTCCCTTTACCAATCTTGGGACCGCATATTGTTGACCATTAATTCCATGTTCGCACCCAACGCCCTTTTATTGCAAGGGGTATTTAGAACACTGTCAAACAAGGGGTACGCACCAGCAATTGCCGACATATGGGGTAGGGGGGAGGGGGGGGTTGAGATGGCTTATCCAAATTTCTTTTCATAAGGTTCAGTTTGCAATTTATCTTTTTCAGAGTGAATATTTTGATATTCTGGAGTACATATTGACTATTTTGGGGCATTTTTCACAAGTGTGGCAATACTGAGCATGCTTTGAGTCACAAAATCCAATTTGTCCAACTAAAAATTCAAATTGAATTTGGTTATGTGTAACATTTGACAACCTGTTGCTCCTCCTCGCATACTCTCGCCAATTGAATGCCTCTGCACTTGTCCACACTAGAAACTCATTTAACTACTTAGGTAATAGTGTTGTTATGTTTTTGAGGATTGGACGGCTTGGCCTGAGTTTGGTCATGTTATTTATTTCCTTATTTGGCATAATCTATTTTCTTTTTTAGTAAGTGGGGAGGGGGGGGAGGGTCTGTGAGACCTTATCCAAATAAAAGAACCTCATGTACCAGGATTTTTTTTTAATCAACTTATGGTCCATAACTGAATTCCGGTCTTTCCAGCTTCCACAATGAGTAGTTATTTCGTCCAAACTATCTGAATTTCATTTATTAGTAAACTAACTCATATTCCATTATTATTTCTGTAAAATACGCAAGTTACAATACAGAACTGACGAAGGGTATGGTAATTACTACAATTTTGGCATATTTCTTAATTTATGTGCTTAATTTTGCGTACTTGTCTTTCAAATTTTGGATCTAACATCTTTAAAATACCTATAAAATAATACAATTTTTTATTTTATTATTGGACTTACAGGTGTTCATATCGAACACTATCTTTGAGGGAGAGCGGAGTTTTAAACCGACATCAACCGCATCACGGTTGATATTGGTTCATTCCTCCTCCACCACCATCCCCCTTCAACACCTCAACTACCTCCCAACCACACCCTACAACCCGGCGATGAGCCCCTCCCATATTATGAGGTACGTGGGTTCAATTACTAACACCCCGGGATGCGCAGAACAGACAGCCCGCCCCTCCCCTTTCCAAAGGAATGTGGGCTGGCTTATATTCAGTTGACGGGGGGAATTGGGGAGATCGGCAGAGGAATGGGGGATGGAAGACAAGAGGGGGGACCCAAGAATTGGGAGGCCCATCCAGTGTGTCAGGAAACGAACCACGATGGAAAGTTGTGGTTCGTTTTCTTTCATCCTTCATTTCATTACTTCCCCCCCACTGATCACCCTTTGCCCCCAACACCAGGACATGGCAACGGTAGTAACGACGGCAACAACTATGATGACAGCAGCTATAACGACGACGTCAGAAACTGCAACCACAACGCTGACGAGGATGGCAGCAGCCTCTGCAACAACAACGATGACGATGACGCCACCAGCAGCAGCTGCCGCAACAACAACAATGACGACGGTAGCACCTACTGCTACTGCAAGACAACAACGATGGTGGCAGCAGCAGCAACGACGATGACGATGATGGTAGCAGCTGCAGCTGCAGCAGCAACGACGACGAGGAGGGTGGAAGCAGCAGCAACAGCCACACCGACGACGACAGCAGCAGCAGCAACCACCACGATGACGGTGGCAGCAGCAGCAGCAGCAACAACAACAATGGCTGCTGCTGCTGCTGCGATGACGAGGTTGAGGTCGATGGCAGCAGCCACTGTAACAACCATGACGGCGGCGGCTGCAACGACGACGACGACAGGTATTGGCAACGGCCAAACAGAGGGGTCAGAACGCTCGCGATGAGGAGAATCGCCCCCCATGAGCAGAGCCGCCATGGCTCTGTTCTCTTCTTTTTTATTCTTTTTTACTCTGTAACTACTACACTGCATGTACCTATGGACAAACACAAGAAGGGCCAGCCCCTCCTTGAGATGAATATATAGCTTTAATGTGATCTACGCATATATGATTCCTCAAGAAAGGTGAGGGACTTGTGAATGGTATGGTTACCTAAGATAAGATAACAGCATCATCCACCCATTCCTGCTTTGACTGTTTTAAAGTGCAAGAATAGCTGTAAATATATTGTATCTACAATAATATACATCTTTTGCTATGGAACAGCGAGCCCAGCGAGCCCAACAGTAAAACCGAGCCCCAACAGGGCAGTGTTGTATTCTAAGGGGTTATTAACCCCCAATTTTTTTCTTAAGCCTTAGCACTTAGAAACAAACCTTAATTAAGAGTTGATTCTAAGGGGTTATTAAGGTTTTGGTGGCTGGAATCTGAGCATCCAGAATCCTCAATGGCGATTTCCCAGCTTCTCTCTGACATTTTCTTTAGTACCTGTGCAGATACCATTTTTAAAAGGTATTCTAAAGAGTTTATCCATTCTAAGTGGACCAACAATTCATGTTGACCTTGCTCTTCTCCATCTCCCAGCTGCTTAGTCATATGTTCTTAAGCCTTAATTAAGGCTTATAAACATCCTCAAATGATATGAACCCTTAACCTTAACATGTAATTAAGCCTTAAAGGTTATTAATAGTTAAGGGTTAGGTACAACACTGCAACAGGGAGCGCTTGCCTAATTGGGAAGTTGTCATCCGAACCCATCCTGCGCCATCCATCCATTCTCGCCTGCCTAGACATTTATAAAACACTAGATTATATGTAAGTATACCGTATTTACTACAATATACATTTTTTTCTATGAAAAACCAAGCCCAACGAGCCCAGGAGCAAAACTGAGCCTGAGCAAGCCTAGCTGGCACCACTTGCCTAATTGGGAAAAAATTGATTAGTTTGGCACCATGGAGATGCTCTCCAGCCTCCTCCTGCTCCCCCTGGAGCACCAAAACATCCCAGATGGGTTTATCATACCCTGCTACCCCCAAAATATACAATTTGGCGCCCAGAATCGCACCCAACATGCCCAACAGCAAGCACACCCACCCGCCTGCCACATCTGGCATTGTTGATGGTTATTTACTAGCATCCCCAACCCGCCCCCAACAGCCCCGCCCTATTACACACCCCCACCCCCTCATCCGGCACCCTCGGCATATCAACCACCCTACCCACTCACCCAAAGGACCATATTTGTAAGCTGATCTAACTCGGCACAACAGCAAATCCCTTTTTTTTTTTTGGGTGGTGGGTAACTACCACTGTGGATGTATAAAGTATGTTAGGTATCTACTATCTATTGATATAAGAAAGTAGCATCTAAGGCTGAATTTTTTTGCGTTATTAATCAAGTGCTCGACTTCAATCAGCCTCAAATCCACAAGAGAGGTGGACAGAACAGGTGATTTCGAGCCCTCAAATCCACAACTTGAAAGAACGGACACAGATTTGATGATTTTTAGGCCTCAAATCTGCAAAATCATGGACACCAACCATCAGGAGCCTCCTGGGACTTGAAAGGTGGTGTTGGCAATCAGGAAAAGGCCACCTAGCTCTGGCTGTCTTTAGATGCTTTAGCTGTCCTAGGGCATCCTGAGACATCCTAAGATATCCTAGGATGTCCTAGAGCAGCTAAAGCATCTAAAGACAGCCAGAGCTAGGTGGCCTTTTCCTGATGCTGGCACCAGGACCCCACCGTTGATGGAGCAAGATTTCAATTTGGCAAGCCAGTGTTGTCATTAAGACCTAAGGGTTAACATCAATTAAAGGTTAAATACATTTGAAGGTTAAGCCTTAACATCAGCCAAAGGTTTTATTAAGCCTTAATTAAGCCTTAATATCGTGAGTCAAAGTACATGACAAAACATGATGAGCAAACAAAGTGAGCTTGTTGATGTCAAGCATACATGGAGGAGGAAAGGTTGATGGATTTGGTAGTAAATGAGGAGCTGGATGAAAGAATACCTTATAACAGGAAATTAGAGGGCTTAGGCATGGTTGGCAGAATTTGGCTATTTTTAGCTGATGTCTTAATAACCCCTTAGAAACAAGCCTTAACTTAAGGTTTTATTTAAGGGTTAAGGCTTAAGAAAAAAATCAGGGGTTAATAACCCCTTAAATACCAATACTGTGGCAAGCAACCGCAAATATCAAACATGAATGGGATAAGTTCTATGTTCGCATCCAATACCCTTATCACTGGGGGGACAAACACCCAAGTGATCAGCAACGATGGGCAATACCATCGCTTTCGAGGTGCGATTCTTCTGGGAAATTTCCCCTCGTGAAACTCACATATTTTCAAAATATGTAGAGCCCTCAGACATCCTTCACCGCACAACGGCTACTGCTGCATTCCACAACTCAAAGGAACATTTTGATCCCCCCAAATGTCATCTGAAAACGCGTGTGGCCATTCTTATCAAGATCATGAAGTGGATTAAATGGGAGGACAACCTAGACGCATTCATTATGTGGGTTTATGGCCCCGCTGGAGCTGGGAAGTCTGTGATCACACAAACTATAGCTGAGATGTGTGAGGATGAGATGATTTTGTTTGCAAGCTCCTTTTTCTCAAGGAATGATTCCTCACACAGCACCGTCAACTCACTTATCACTACCATTGCCTATCAAATCACCTTGAACCTCCCCCACATGCGAGACACCATTCTCGGGGCCATCGAATGTGACCCACTTATCTTCTCCAAGTCTTTCGCTGTCCAATTTAAATCCTTAATTGTGACCTCTCTTCACTCACTGGTAGAGGCAGGCTATTTCAGTGATCCAACTTCTCGTCGTCTCGTCATTATCGATGGCCTTGACGGATGTTCCGACCCGAAGGTTCAGAAAAACATTCTGGAGGTTCTAAGCAATGCCCAACAACAACATCAGCTCCCTTTAAATTTTTTATTTACTAGCCGCCTGGAACAACATATCTCCTTCGCATTTAACACTGGTATGTTACCCAGTGTGACCACACACATTGCTTTGGACGAATCTTACCTCCCCGACGAAGACATCCGATTATTTTTGACCGACAAATTCTAGGACATCAAATCCACACATCGGCTCTGTGCTTATATCTCTCCTGAGTGGCCCCTTCCCAATGTTTTGCAATGACTTGTTCAAAAGTCATCAGGACAGTTTATTCATGCATCTACTGTGATGAATTATGATGTCACTTCCATTCGGCACAAACCCACTGATTGTTTGGATATCATCTTTGGCATTCGTCCTCCTTGGAGGGACCTACCATTTGCGGAGCTTGACGCATTGTACACACATATATTCACTGGTGTAGAGGACATTGAACACATTCTGGAGATTCTTAGTCTCATTTTCTGCTCTCATAATTCCTGGCAATGCGCTCCCTCTATGGTGATTGAGACATTTTCATCCTTGCAATCTGGGGATGTTGAGCTGTACCTGGGGAATTTGAGCTCCCTTGTGAGCATCAGGCCTGACAAGCAAATCAATATTCTACATGCCTCCTTAACAGACTTCTTCCTGGACCCTATAAGTTTGAAAGAACTCTGGATCAACCTTCCTGCTTGCCATACTGTGTTTGCTCGCCGGTGCCTTCAGTCACTTCAACTTAAGGGTAAGAAACCATCATTCCTCCTATAATATCCCAATTTATATTTCTAAAAGAAAATATTGAAATCTTGTGGTTCATTTTTCACAACACCGTCTGCCATCTCGAAAACGCGGAAATGACAAATGAACTACGTGATGACTTAATCAATTTTTCATTCAACAAACTTCATGACATTTTCAAAAATGATCAGACACAACATCCTTATACTGACTACAACATATTCTGCTTTCTCCCTCCTTTTTTGGAGTGTCTAAAAAAGCTGGTATGCCATCACTTCCACTTTTGAATTCTCTGCATACTAATATTTACACATTTTGTTATGCAGCCACTAGCATTATCTGAAGCAGAGCATATCTTCCAGACTCTTCAAGTTCCCTTTGACAGGATGCTTTATGATGTCCTGGAAAAATATCATTCATTTCCAGGATTTACCCTGCTTCTAGAAAGCATCTGTCAGTATATGAGTGCAAAACAACCATTTGATGCTGGGATGGCAGCTTTATCATATCTTATCCAGAAGCAGGAGGGGTGTATTCCTGACAACACAGGGTTTTTTGGAGGCAGCGGAGTAATTTCTCAAGCCCAGCATCCATATCTACCACCTGGCACTCCAGAGTTCTTAAGTTACTTCACAGAGTTGCTGGAGAATCCTGAGCGATCAGGGACCCACCTTTTTGATCAGGAGCGATATGCGATGGCTGCAAAAAAGTGCTTGAAACTGTACTTGTGTAACCATCACATGTTTTCCAAAGGAGCCACAGACTTTGCCTTTTGTAACGAGGCAATGCAGAGGAGTATACCCTGGGAATGGGTAGCGCGCCTGGGTGTCCACAGCAGGATCAGGAAAGGCTGGCATCATTTCAAAGCTCTACAATGACAGTCAATCGAAGCCATGATAACTGTTCAAGATTGTCCCTTCCCTGAAAATGCTCCTGAGTACCAGCATTACCAATTCTTGCTGTACCGATGGGCATTGGACTTACTTCCATTCCTCCTGGAGAAATCTGCAGTTTCTTTGGAATTGGCTGATGTGTTGCATGGTTCTACTTTCGCGATAATGGCCCAGAAATTTCCATGGAGAAGGAGATTGGTAAAGGAGGTAATTGCAAGGTACCTTGTATGGGTAGCCACTGCCAAGGTTGCCCTCGGTAATGGCAAGCTCTTTCAGATCATCAGGTGATGCCAGAAGGCCGATATGTGACACTCTAACTTGTACATATTTGGAAACACCCAGGTGACCTATCACATGGGCGTGCCTTCTTGTGGACAGCGCCATCGCAACATGTTTATTGATTTATTACTTACTTGTACTATCACTAACACAATCATTAATGGTTCCCTCGCCTCACCTCCATGCGCCTCGTCTCCGGCCCTTTTTCTTTTGCCCACCCTCCCACTCCTGTATTATCTGTCACCTTGCATCTCAAACCCAACCCGGTAGAGGAGAATTGGTGGAAAGGGTTCATCTGCCCAGTCCATCGTCCTTTGCCCCGTGGAGCAGTCGATGTCAAGTCGACTACTCCAATAGACTACCAGGTTAACACATTAATTTTTTACCTGTGATGGCGCGAACATCCGCAAGACTTCTTGGGTGATGGATTTGACCCCATGACATAGTCAGGAGAAGTGCACAGCTAGTATTTTTCACAAATTCTACACATCACCACCTTTGCATTTGAACCATCCCTATTCCCAAATTCTTGGGCACTTGGTTGGGATATTCCTTTTGGCATGAGAGCTCGCATCGAGCCCTGATATGGTTTTATAGCACGCTGGTCCTTCTGGCGACTCGCTGCTCGCCGGGGGGAAGGCCCAAAAAGCTCCATGAAAACAATCTTCGATTGAAGTGACATCCAACATAGACCATTGTGGTTGGGTTTGTATCTGTTACCACTGCTATTGGAAACACAGTGATATAACTGTGGTAATGCAATGGTTCAGCATGCCCTCGGGTCTGGTAAAGGGAATTCACCAAGAACATTAAATATATTGAATGAGCGGCGACTTATCCGAGTGGGTGGAAAGCCACAAATAGATAGGTGAATTCAGCATAACCTGTACAGTTGACAAAGTACCAGCATGGAAATTCCTTTCAAAAAGAAGTCGTCCTAGTCGCTGGATGGTGATGATAGAGATCTCCTATATTCTGGGATGAACGAACATATGAGGAAGGGACATCGTCAACGATAGCAAGTCCACATAAATCAGAATGGTTTTGCATGCCAGAACTGCAGATAGGAACAGGCCGACCCTGGGGGTCAAGGGAAGAGGGCTGTTGATTGTGGACATATTTGTGAAAAGGATCACAGGTGGTGCATCACTTGAGTCTCAAGTCTATGAAGGCTTGTTGGTGTCATTCGGCAATGAGCAATGTCAAAATATGATTTACCTCAGCGTTGGACACGAGGATTATTGGTAAGGTGCAACAGTGTACAGGGCTCAACTCGTATGTTCTAAGGACGAACAAGCTTACGCCTAGGAGAGGACGTCGGTAGTGAGAGTCCATAGAGACGTTTGACCAGAGCTTGAAGGTTTCTGTGCTAGCAGTTTTGTGGGGGAGAACTGTGCAAGTAATGGTTAGAATTTTGCGTGCACATTCGAGTTGGGTGAGGAGTCGAGAGTAATTTAAAGACCATGCCAATGAGAACACATCAAGCGGAGAGCTTAACTGCGTGAATTACTCATCATTTATATCTGCAAGCAAGTTTGGGTCCTCCTTTGAAAGTCCGATTCCATGGGGGAAAAAAGAGCAGAAAAATGAAGAGGGGATCGGGAACACGCACCAACAAGACACAAGGTCAAGTTATGGCTTATGAGAGTTGGTACTTTGGTGAGTTCTCATCTGTTTCCCATTCACTTTCTATTTGTGCATCCCTACTATCCTACCCAAAACCATGAGCCATCTCCCACAGCTTCGTCGGCATACCAACCACAGGGCTAACTGGATCATTATTCTTCAAGACTTCGAATGTACCCATTAAATTGCTGAAGGCTGGAACTGTCCAATCCTGCTGCACAAAAATATGTGTCGACCTAGTAGAAGTAAGTGTCTTTGAGAATCAGGGGCTGGAATGAAGCCGCGAGGATTGGTATGGTTGAGGAACCAGCAGTGGGAAGTTCTGGTGTGCTCAGGTTGTTTTAGTTGTTGTAATAGAGAGAGGGAGATATGCGTTATTAGCAGTGATATATCTTCTGGACCCCATTTTGGATGGCCAATAAATGAGAGTCATTGGAGACTCTGTGTCTCATTCAATAATCAAGGAGTTGACTAGACCAGGGAGAAATGGAGGTGAAATAAATGATGTATCATCCAACTCCAACCTTCCTTTGCCGGTCAAGGCCAGAGCCGACAAGGCCATCAATACCTTTCAAGGTCCGAAGGAACGCCATGTTGACCCGATGAACTCTCATGCATCATGGACTACATTCCCACCTGCTCTTGCCTTCTTGGAAACGCTGTTTTTCAACATTCAGTTCATTCTCCTTCCTATTTATTGGGTCATATTTAAATTTAGTCAGACACAACATCACTATCGACCATGCGGGATAACCCTACCCTCGCCCAATATCAGCGCCAGAGCTGCCCCGCTCTCCAGGCCTGTCTATGTCACTGCATTATCACATATGTGAGGTGCCAGAGTGACCGATGGGGGTCGCTTTTTCACAATGGTATGTCTTGTCTTTAGTTCATGCATACCCCATTATTGAGCTGTCTAACAACTATTCCGAACAGTCTTGTGGGTCAGCAAACGCCTGGAGAACGATGTCAAGGCCTTGAAAGCTCATCCAGTCTCTGAGTACTCCCTTCTTTGCATGACTCCCTCCGCTCTCCTTTAGGTCAATAACTACTCGTACGGCCGCCTTTCCTGCTAACTGTCTTCCAGCCCAATACTGTGGACAAGGTCACGCAACGGAGAGACCAATATGCTCTGCCTGTTGACAATGTTTTATCTCCCACTCCCACTCCTCCTTCCCTTTGTGATGTCTCACCCCAGCCCTCATTCTCCTTCCTATCTACCTCATGTATCTACCAGCGAAATGAAAAATGGCTGAACACCATAAGTAGGAATCAGAAGATGTTGTACTCCTGATTTCGATTTCAAGGACCATGGACTTGTTGGACCTTGATGAGATGGACAACCGAGAGGCGAACAACAGCACAGTGAAATCAACACACCACCAATCAGACATCAATGATATCCTAAGCATTCTCGTCGAGGTCGTTTGTGCAAGTACTAAACAAAAGGTGTGTATTTTCATTTTCATATATTTCTGTTCATTTTTCGAAGCGCTCAAATTAGTCTACAGACCTACTACCCACACGAACGCCCAATCGCTGTCAGCATCCCACATCCTTGGCCAGACCATCGAGATGATGTTCTTGGTCACACAAGCGAGGAAAGCCTGCGGAGACCACGAAGGATTGGATAGAAAGGAGTACAGGGCATAGTCTATTCAATGGTGGCCATGGGACCGAAGTGAGGGCGTATCATCCATCTCCATCACATAGACGCGTATGCACACCACTCATATGCAAGTTTCACGTCGTGTCGCTCCCCTCGACGACTCCTCCCTGGAAGTCAACCTGCTCATCCGCATTTTTCAACTCCAAAACCCAACTTGACTCCTCAGCCAACTCAACCCAAGATCTCTCCACTGCTGCTTCCACTGTCCCATTTGCACCTTTCGCGCACAAAAAAGCTGGTGACTATACTCCTCTGCCTCTACTGCATATGGCCTCGCTGTTGACATGTTCTCCTGAGTATACCTGTTGTTTCTACCCATCTACATGAACCTCACATTTTCCAAGTTGAAAATAGGCTAGTACTCTGGCTCCCACCGGAGAATTGTGGGCGGGCATCAGGTGTTATTATGCCTGGGGATATACGGGACACAATAAGGATTTACCCCCGCATGTCGCTGATCTCAGCCATTACTCGTCAAATCATTCAGTCGACGGGTGCAGGCGATGGAGGGCGAGGGAGAATGGGAAGAGGTGGCCAGAGAGAATTTTTGTTGGGATGAAAGCAGAGCCGGTGAAGAGCGTGATCTTTGCTATAGGGTGAAAAGGAGAAGCACAAGCAGATCTGGAACAAGCCAAAACCCACAAACACCAACACCAAACCAACACCAATCTCAAAAACACAAATCACACGTTCTA
>Ga0307513_10003407_pt1 | contig 21594 bp, 31 predicted proteins | sample 15_EM_MG_FD_202174 | JGI IMG/M metagenome (GOLD analysis project Ga0307513, IMG submission 202174) | Populus trichocarpa ectomycorrhiza microbial communities from riparian zone in the Pacific Northwest, United States - 15_EM | ecosystem: Host-associated > Plants > Roots > Unclassified | place... | reverse complement strand
CGACTGGGTAACGGTGTATGTAGGTCGACATTGGGTAGCAGTTCAACAAGGCAAGGACCCTAGATCGACACTAAGCCTTGTTCTTGCCCAAGTGGCTCGATCACACGTACCTCTTCTGTGTACATCAGGAAATCATTTGGTCCTTCGACCGTCGGGCAGCTGGTAAACGCGTGAACGGAGTTGTAGGAGGATGGAATAGCCGTTAAATGGCTTTGGTTCGTTTTGGTGAACCACGACGGGCGGTCGCCAGTGAGGAACACTCCTTGGAGTCCGGGCGTCTCATCACGAGCAGTTGAGAAGGGAATCAGATGACGGCGGGCGATCTTGCGGTCTGCAGCGGGTGCTTGGGGAATAGCCGGTTGATCCTCCTCTTGCCCTTGGACATCGAGGGATCGTGCAAACACTTTGACGAATTGGATTTGGAGTGGGAATTCGCGCAGATTTACTACTGACGTTCCCGAAACAGCCCGATATACGGCAAGGATTCCCGTCTTGAACAAAAGCTGCTCATGGCATCAGCAGTGGTCCGTATAGGCTAGGGAACAAAAACGGACGAAGAGATACGGGTGGACGGTGTCTTCACCAACGCAGGCGATAATGGCTTCATCTACTACTCCATCCGATGGAACCTGCGTGTCATCATCCAACACGCACATGCCGGGCTTCGGGACCGAGTCAATAACCGACGGCTGGAGTCCTTCAATGTTATTGGCGGCAAATGCCAACGACAATTTTGGGAGTGTCCATATCTATGTTTATGTTATGTAAGAATTCGTTTAACACAAAAAGTACTGCAAGGCACACCTCGAAGGCTCCGGTTGGTCGGGTAAGTGCGAGCCACTGCGATGTCGTCGGCTGTATTTCATTTTCTGCCGCCGGTTTAGCCTCACGCTCCGAGGTGGCGCCTCCATCCCCTTCGACGGGTGTCTCGGGTGGCTGATCCGCCGGCTGGCCTGACCGGAGGAGCCCTGAGTGGTCGGAATAAAACGAGGCCGAAGCATAGCGCGATCGCTGTGAGCCAAAAAGGTTAATTTAGACTCCAAGCGGCGCCATCGGGCTGCCATCGGACGTACCCTGTCCCCGAGCATGCTCATATCCTTCCTCCGAAGCTTCGATTTTGAGGGTTCCCCGATGAAGAGACCCATGGTATCATCCTCACGAAGAATGACAACGAACGGGTCGCAAATAGAGGCGTAACGAATCCGAGGCCTTGTCATATTCCCGTCCATATCCTTGATAACTTGCTTCTCCGTGCCATCTACGAACACCTGTTAGCACGTGCTTTGGTCGCGAGTCACAAGTAAACAAGTAAACACGAACCGCGACTTAGCAGCCGGATAGAATTCGTAGTAACTTGCACAATGTGGGTATTCGAGAACAAGGGACCCGCGGCAATCGTGACAATCGGAAAACGCGCATTTATTGTCACGTCATTATTACCCCCTTTAGTAGCGAGCTGGTGGTGTCGTCAATGGCGGGCGAATAGACAAAAATCAAATCTGTTACCCTCGAAACCCCCGGAGCCGGTGTGGCGTCCGTACTGAAAATAACGGTATCCGAAGAAGGCAGGCCCCTCGAATTTCGACTACTGGTCTTGCCCTCGGCTTTGATATTCATCGACCATAAACCCTTGGCTCCTGCAACGGCGTGAAGCTTCTTCTTGAAACGCGTAGGGACCTCTTTCTGCGAAACAAGTCAACGGCTGACGGTGTCGTCATGAGGATGCACACCTGAAACAGCGTAAATCCACCCAATATGTCTGTCCCCGTGCTAGCGCAGAGTTCTGGCACTGTTCGGTCCTGTTGCCCAGGTCAGGGAACAATGCATAACGCGTTAGATTAACACTCACCCCAATCCGCGCAACCCCAAATGTGATGTCCAAGACCTGCCCTGGATCTTGCAAGGCGTCGACAGGGATTAATTGATTTACTTGGTCATGGGCCAATTTACGATCAAGGTTGTCGAATTTGACATTAAGTTCCGCGCCATAAAGATCTGGAGACCAGTGAGACCTGTATCTCGACAAGAAGCCAAGGAAGGTACCATCGTCCGCATCCATCGTTTCATCACCAAAAGCAAGTGCGCTCTCGTCGGCAGGAGACTTCCCTAATCGCTTGAACAGGACCGAGATACTGTTACCACCCACGAATACGTGATCACTCGCAACCGCAATTACAGTTGGGGCCGCAAGTTGCCCAATGGCGGGACCCAGGGAGAAGCCAGAGACCGCCCGGCCTTCGTGGATTATTGTGAGCATATGGAGAGCACCATGCGGTAAGGCGATCAGGGCCGATTCACTGTCTAACCAGGCTAATTGTGCACCCTCGAGAGCAATGGCAAGGCCATACTCCTCCGGATATGAGATTGCCTCTGTGGCGCGGGACGCCCAGCCATTCAAAGCCATCGCGGCAATCTTAGCGGACTGATCCACATGAAAAACAGCGTTCGGGGTCCGAATCACAACCCCGCCAATGGACGTCGCACATGCCGAAATAGAAAGACAGTCGAAAGGGAGATTCGCAACCGTAGCAATGATCTGGTGAGCCCGTGTAACGAGATCTAGAGTGACGATGAACAGGAATACATTATCCTTGAGTTCCTTAAGGCGCCTAATGATGTGAAATAAGCATTGTTGGGAGATTCAAGATATTCTTGCCTACCCGGTCCAAGTCTGTTTGGGTTGTGAAAGGATAGCAAGCGTAGGGTTGTTGAATCCTGGTAAGAACACGACATCGATGGTGTTGCGCAAACGATCGTCGATTTCAACGAAATCGACGATGAAGCTGGGAAGATATGGTACAGAGCTGAACAAAAAGTCAGATGAGGGTTCAGAAGGAGGTGATAGTGAGTACCGAGCGGCTGGTGCAGTTGAAGCAAGGTCGCCTAGCTCTAGTTCTGTTTGTACTTGGGACCATGGCAATATCGCCATGATATCGCGTGGAAGGGAGAGGGCTGCGCAGCGGTGCTGGGGATCGGCTAGGAGCTTCGACTTAAATGTCCTGAATCCTGAGTTCACTACTTGGGGTGTTCGTTCATATGTGTGTATTGAGACGGTGGAGATGTCGTATAATACATCAGACCACTCCATGAGAGCAACCTGCGAGACATTAATCCTGAGGCACTTTCATATAATAGAAACATACCTTGGCGTCTCTAAAGGAGATCAAGAGACGATCTATGCGTTCGCCCTCTGCTAGCACCATGCGAACCCTTTGCAGGCCACTCACAACGCCATGTAGACGGTGCTCTCGGAGAAGATGCAACTTGGAAAATACCTCAGCTGGCTCATTGAAGGCCTCCTGGCATGGGGTCAGACATGTCTTGCCACTGGCGGGCTCCGACTGACTTTTTCTGGGGACATTTTACCCTGTTCATTACTCTCGCTGGTCGCATTTTCGGACTGAGACTGCCGTCGAGAATCCCTTTTTGTCAACTCAGAGCGCGTTCCTTCGCACAACTCGAAGATGCGGAGACGATTGCCACGCGCCACGACGAGGTGCTGTCGGGCGTCTGTGTGACGGAGCGAGGACACGCCTGTTAGTCGAAGCCATACTACATAATCAACGCCGCTGGGAGGCAGCAACTCGTTGAACAGCCCGTACATAGTTGCAGTTCAAGGCTCAAAGCAAACATTGACCAAACTCAACCGCCACCTTGCTCGCCTGTTGTCGCAACCCTCCTCCAACGCAATGGCAAGCTGCGAGAGTCAAGAGAATATGCCGCGTCGTCGACGACCAGCTAAAATCTGCATCAAATGCAAGAGCCCATCACCAAACCTAGTCATCCGGAATGTCATGTATTGTAGGTCAGCCATCTTGTTCGTCTGACTCCGACCGATCTAATACGTACGCTACCAGGACGTGCTCTTTAGCCTTGATCGAGCAACGCTTCAAACGCGCCATTGATTCTTCCCTCCCTCAAAAGCGGGAGGACGGCCTGTCAGCCTTGGCAATCGCCTACTCGGGTGGATTAGGATCAACGGTACTACTAGATCTCGCTTCATGTCTATTGGCGCCACATGGCAAGGACAATAGCCCAAGAAGGCGTTGGAAGGAAATCCACGTCCTCCACATTGAGAAGGAGGAGGCGAATTGTAGCTCCACCGCCCAATGGCCAGCTATTATTGGTCGATACCCAGAATTCAAGTTCAAGGCCCTTCAACTTGCCGATTATTTTCACAATGTTTTCCCCTCGGCCGCCTCAGACCCTAGCTTCGGCTCACTCAGCGGAGAATCTTCTCCCCTCACCCTCGACCAATATTTACATAGACTACCTACGGAATCTGCGCGTGTCGCCACCATTCGCAACCTCACGCAACTGGCAGTGGAACATCACGCGCAAGCCTTGGGCGCATCTCACCTCTTACTGGGAACACCACTTTCAAGTATTTCGTCAGCGATGATTTCGCGCATCTGTCAAGGTGGAGGCTTCACCCTTGCCTCAGAGCGAGGGAAGCACACCGACGACCTACATGTAGTAGTACCGCTGCAGGATGTGATGGCCAAGGAGTGTGCTGCGTGGTTCAAATGGAATGACCTGCAGACCATGGTTGGCACATTCCCGAGGCCCCTCGCTAGCATTGAAAGCCTCACGAGAGGTAAGATATCCTGCCAGAGCGCCTCCCCGCGTTAAAACTGCCTTTAACTAGATTTTATGACGGCGCTTGAACGTGATTATCCTTCCACTGTCTCGACAGTGAGCAAGACGCTAGCGAAGGTTGTACCCAAGGGTGCATCTAGCGGCAAATGTCAAATATGTCAACGGTGCGCAAAGCCCTATTCTACGGTACCGGCATTGACTATTGTATAGGCCTATACAGAAGGATGCCAATAACTGGATCAACCAGATTGCTATTACCGCACCACGACGGGGCGAGGCTCCCCCATTGCTGCATGATGGAATTTGCTACGAGTGTCACTCCACACAGAATAGTACTAATCGAGGCGGGAGAGAGTCATCGCGACCGTCCGGCTAACTATGTCTTGTTCACGACTCTTTAATCTGTCAATTAGCATGATTTAAAGCTACATAGGAATCTATAAATTAGGGTTAGGAGCACTAGCCACGCAATCGAGCAATGATAGCGTTCAGCGTCTTCAACGGGACCGGTTTCACATAGCTGCGAAAGGAAGTCAACATCACGGGGTTGCCTTTGCAATCATGATACTCACTAATCGTCGACACCCGCCTCAAAGGCCTTCTTTTTGTCATCCACTGTACTCATTCCTGTCAAGGCCACGATCTTTACCCGGGAAGGCCGATCGGGATTGGCCGCATTGCGCCTGGCCTCTATGTCTCGGATCTGCTTCGTGGCTCCAACGCCTATAGGGGGTCAGCGTAAATCCCTATACTTAATTGAAGGAACATACCATCAAGCCGTGGCATGCTAATATCCATTAAGAGAATACTGCCACCAGCGGTTAGTGGAGGAAATACCTGATAGGGCCGTATTAAACTTACTCGAAATAATTTGGTGGGCGTTGTTCAAAACATACAACTGCCTCCAAACCATCCGATGCTTGTCCGTACGCAATGTCCTTCGATTCTAGCCACCTAACTCTATGTAACAGAATGAGCAACAAATAGTTTTTAGAGATGAAGAGCGTTTACAGTATTCGCCGGAGCATTGAGTTGTCCTCGACGCACAAGACCCGGAACCTGGAGGCATCTTCGTCCTCTACTTCTGGTTTCGTTATAGGGCCATCAGTTTGATCAGGGGTATCCAACGGAGGCTCTTCTACGCCACGAGGCTCGTCTCCTTGGAATTGAGTTTGAGCATGCTTTTGCGCAACACGCATAAGGGTGGAATGCAAGCGCAGGGGTCCTGAAGGCTTAAACATAACTTCACAGACACCTCCGCTGTTCTCAAACTCAGCGATGTTCAACTTGTAGTCGTCAAGGTCTCGCCGCGTGGACATGAGTAAGACAATTGGTTGTGCTATCTGTCGACGTTGGACCCGAGACCGGAATAAGGCCAGGCTTTCGTTGATGATGATAAGGTCAGCGTCGGATTCCTCTTCCGGTTTGAGCACACGAAGGTTCCACCACTCTGCGAGATATCGAGTGGTGACCATTTGGAGGAGAGCCGATCCGCGATGGCCTTCGTTGTGGCCACACAGTACTACGCTTTTGAAAGGAGTGGGGGGGAAGGATAGTTTGGGAGCTTTGATGATCGGTTCCACGGGAAAACCCAGCGAAATAGTGGTCCCATCGCCTTCGATGGAGGATATCTGAAGGTCGCCCGACATTCGATCTGAGATGGCTTTAACAATTGCAAGTCCAAGCCCTGTGCCAATTCGTAGAGGGTCCTCTTGCGAGAAAGGCCGGAAGAGACCATTCTAAGAGGACTTTAGTGGGTCGGACCGTCATGCCAATGGCAACATGCTTACCCGAATAAACTCTGCGCTCATGCCCTAGATACTTGGTCAGATGCTGTAGGGCGAACTGAGAATGACGGTCATACCTTCCCTGAGTCGGCAATAGTCAGTGAGCATAGACCATCTCCCTCTCTTCGTATAGAGAGGTGTATATAGCCGTGCTTCGTTCAATGGTGTCAATGACAAACAGCAAGGCGGCGAAAAATAACATACTTCCGTAAACTTGATCGCATTGCTGAGCAGGTTGAGTAATATCCTCCTGAGGCCATTCTTCTCGCAACGCACATCCCAACCTTCGTCTCGGTGCTCGATGTCAATGACCAACTCGACCTTCGTCGACGCCCCTGCGTCCTCCTGAGTCGGGGGCAGGGTGTCCGCACCAAGGTCAACAGCCGCCTCATGGATCGCGTTTGCACCCATCCAACCACACTCGGCTGCCTCTTCTACAAGTTGGAGCAAGTCAATCGAGGAAGTTGCTATCGCATCCACCGCTGCGCCGGAGAGCTTCTGGAACTCGAGGACATGGTTCACGGTCTCCGCGAGCGACTGCCCACATGATCTGATCGAATGCAGGTAGGCGGACTGCATCGAGTCGAGGCTCCCGTTATCGAGCAACTCTGCCGCTGCTAATATCCCGTGTAAAGGTGTCCGCTACAGAGGGTGTCATGGAATCAAAATACCAAAAGGTGACTTCACCCACTAATTCGTGACTGATACTGGAAAGGAACGAATGGGTTTAGGATGCGATTCAACAAGTCGCTGTAAGGACTCACTTTGAAATAAACAAGGTCTTAGCGCGATCCGCAATCTGCATTTTGCGCTTGAGAACCGCGGAGAGTAAAACGACACCAATTGCGCGAAGATAAATAAGGTCTAGCCAAGAATATCAGTGAAGCCCTTCAGCCGTGTCGATCCTTACGTACCGAATCGTTCAAGGAACCGCTTCGGTTGTTGAGTATATACGCACAAGAGTGCAAACGGAAGCTGTCCAGTACCGTGATACACGGGTACAAGCGCATATTGAGTCTGTTGGGGTAAAACATGCCGCATGAAAGGTAGAGGGAACCGGTCGTGATAAATATGTCCATCTGGAAATCTCTTGAAAAAGTTGACGACGTTGTCGTAGTCGTCCTCGGAAAGGCTGGCCTGTGGGCGTGCATCCTGCCGATCCAAATTCTCTGAGTGATACACCGTCGTGGTCACCGAATCTTTGCGACGTGTTTTCTCAGTCGTGTGAAAGGAGGAGATATCCACCACGAGAGCTCCATCGACACTGAGAGTCCGTTTTGCGAGGGACACAGCCCTCTCGTAGACCCGGTCCATACTGTTTGCTTCCAGGTCGTTTTCACCTGGATCCGGCTCCAGGCACTCTCGAGTGAACTGCTCCAACGATTCCTGCGAAGATTGTCAGTTATTATTCTCTGAAGGAATGGACCAAATTCACCTGCATTTTATCCTTCACTTTGAGGCGTAGTTTGTCTCGGAAGAGTTCTAGCTCACGCATCACGATAGCCTAATCATAATTGAGCATGGGAAAATATGAGTGAAAGCCTCCTACAGCAAACTCTTTCAACTGGTGCTTTTCCCGTGAGCTGAAGGTTCGTGGCTGATCGTCGATGATACACAGCCTAATTAGCGAGTTAGGCAAGAGAATTCTGCAGATTCGTAGTGTACCTACGAGCCAACGTTAAAACCAGAGCTTGTCCGTAACGGAGCGCCAGCGTAGAATCGTATATAAGGCGGTCCTGTTACAAGTGGCTGCTTCTGTCAACGAAGGACCCAGTTCCAATCGGCTTCGTACACACATTATTTCGGAATCTCCAGTCCTGGTAGGTGTCGAAAACAACCAAGGGCTCGGAGTTCGGTTGAAGAATAGTGTGGGCGCAAAAGCTTAAACGACCTGTTGCTAATTTCTTACAAACGATGGCTGTAAGGGCGTTGGAACGACGCACGGTCGGTACGATCACGCCCAAGTCCGGCTGCGCGCGCGAAATCAAAAGAGCGAACTGCAAGAGAAGAGAGGGTACTTGCACTCGGATTTGAACCACCTGTAGGGTTGCCAAGTCAGATCATGTCATGACTGAGGAGAGAACTCACTGTTCATCGTCGTCAACGAGTGCAATGAGCGCGATTTTCGTTCCGAAGACCATCTTAGTCAGCTGGACGAGGCGGTCAAAATTAGGATCTCTGGTGGAGTGTAGAACGTTGAAGCGATAGAGTGCTCGTCTTCGGTCGGGTTCGTCTAGCGAAATGCGTAAAAGGGGTTGTCTCAGACTCGGGATGAGACATACGGGGAGCGAATGGGGCGGCGAGGTATCCCAAGGACTCAAAGTCGTCGCCCTGGGGCATCACTGATTGGGTGAAAAGCGATGGCCGAGGTGGCAATGAGCAGGTATTTAAGCTGCCGTCAAGTTGCGAGGAAGTGAGCTCGCCGAGGGTTAGTGGGGCGTGATGGATGGTCTCTGAGGACCCATCTACGGGTATTTCTGGGGATTGGTTTGCGGTGGATGGATCCGAGAGAAGAGGAGGGTCATGGTTGTTGGTAGCTGGTGCACGGGAGCTCCGTTTTGGCATTACAGGGACTTTCTGGGGGTCCCAAGCACCCCGAGAATAGAAGTGAAGAAATTCTGACCACGTCGCCGCATCACCGTCTGTAAATTTCGTCAACATGGGCCAGAAGCGGGATGACGCGGATGACGCGCTATGTACCACGCCGGGGAGTGTCCTGCCTGGGCAATGGAGCTGGTGAGAAAGGAGGAGAGCGGTCGACACCGCTGTGACCACCAAAGATATGCTCCATGAGGGGTGACCGGGACGAAGTGTAAGGAAAGGAGCACAGATACACGTCGCGTCAGAACGCTCGATGGTCACTCCCTCGGCGGTATTCTGGCCAGTGTGAAATGCATGTCGAGTGCGATGATCAGGCTCGTCTGGCTCGAAAAGGCGCTTGCGTGGGAAACGTGGGAACCGCTACCGATGGAGAGCACATAGCGGGCGGCTACGGAACCTGGAATACCAACGAGTATCTATTCGCAGCCTCCGCCACTCCGTACTGGGTACGTCCACCAGACACACAGGTAAGGCGAACAACGATATCACATGTCCAACCGGCTGTCGTCCGGCTCACTCCCCCCGTACTTGAACTCTACCACTAAAATGTCCCTCAGTTTCGCAAACCTCACCGTCGTCGTCACTGGCGCTGGCGGCGGCCTTGGAAAAGCGTAAGCATACCTCATCGTCCCGCGTTCCGGTGACTGACGTCGCGCTCAGCTACTCGACCTCCTTCGCCTCGCGAGGAGCAAACGTAGTCGTAAATGACGTTAGCAAGGAGAACGCAGACAAAGTCGTTGCGGAGATCACCAAAGGTACCTGACCTTCGAGCCGCTCGGAGTTCGCAGACTCATCGTCTCTCACCAGCCGGAGGAAAGGCGGTAGCAAATACCTCTTCAGTAGTAGATGGCGCTGCTGTTATTCAGACTGCTCTGAATGTCTTCGGTGGTATCCATATTCTCATCAACAACGCGGGCATCCTCAGGTGCGCTACAGACAGCCTTGGGATCAGCAGGATACTGAACTATCAACTCCTATTTACATAGGGATAAGAGGTCAGTTTATTTTTGGCTATTCCAAGGTCAGCCAACTTACAGTGTCCCGCTGCAGCTTCAAGAACATGACCGACGCCGTATGATTTGTCATTTCCGCATCTGAGGTCTTACTATTTACCTTTGGTCAATAGGAATGGGACGCAGTCACCCTTGTCCACCTCAAGGGTGCATTCTCGTGCACAAGAGCTGCCTGGCCCCATTTCCGAAAGCAGAAATTCGGCCGTGTCATCAACACATCTAGCGCAGCAGGTTTATATGGAAATATGGGACAGGCTAACTACAGCGCCGCGAAGATGGGTCTTGTTGGATTCACCAAGACTCTCGCTCGGGAAGGAGCAAAATATAATATCAAGTCGACCGCCATTGCACCTGTACGTCAATTGAGCTCACCTCACTTGTGATTACCAGTCGACCAAAAAAATTCAGATTGCCGCCTCAGCAATGACTGAAACTGTGATGCCGCCCGAATTGCTTGCTGGTATCAAAGTAAGTCCGACTCGTTCTCAGGTCAAAGTGTCCGCTAAAACCGTGCGCCATAGCCGGAATTCGTCGTACCCCTGGTCGTGGGGCTAGCACATCCCGGTGGTCTGGATGCATCTGGCAAAGTCTTCGAAGTTGGTGCCGGGTTCATTGCCGAAATCCGCTGGGAACGAACCAGGGGGGCGATTTTCAAGACAGATGCGTCCTTTACGCCTTCTGCGGTGAGGGCCCGATGGGGGGAGGTTGTCGACTTTACGAATCCCAGTCACCCGGAGGATATGGGAGGTCAGGACATGGTTGTATGTCCAAACTCACGCACACCGTCCTCCTTTTGGTACTCACTCGCGTTCAGAGCAACTTGGAGAAGGCGAAGGGGCTGCCGCCCAACCCCCAAGCAAAGCCGGAGGTGCGGTTCGACGGCCAGACGGCAATCATCACTGGTGCTGGCGCTGGGTTGGGACGTGCGTACGCGCATATGTTTGCCAAGCTTGGTGCCAACGTCGTTGTCAACGATGTGAGCCAAAAGGGTGCCAACGCCGTTGTTGACGAAATCACCAAAGGTCAGTTTCCGCGCTTATTAAGGCGGAGAGGCATTACTGATCGTGTTCATAGCGGGTGGAAAGGCTGTAGCTGCTATTGCGTCTGCAGAGGATGGCGAGGCCATCGTGAAGGTTGCTCTCGAGAAGTTTGGCGGAGTGCACGTTTTGGTCGCAAATGCTGGTATTCTCAGAGACAAGTCCTTCATCGCCATGACTGAGAAGGAATGGGACGATGTCATTGCTGTCCACTTGCGGTAATTTGCTTTACCTTCGCCCTGGGGTAGAGATTGACGGCCCGATTTCCAGTGGTACCTACAGGAGTGCAAAAGCCGTCTGGCCAATCTTCCAGAAGCAGAAGTACGGTCGCATCATTACCACTTGCTCCTCTGTTGGCATCTGTGAGTTGGTTCCAGTACTGACATTGAGGGAGAGCGCTCACCATTTTTCAGATGGTAACTTCGGCCAAGCCAATTACTCGACCGCCAAGGCTGCTATTATGGGCTTCACAAAGGCTCTTGCCATCGAGGGACGCAGGTACAACATCCTTTGCAATGTCCTCGCTCCTTCCGCGGGTACTGCCATGACCCAGACTATCTGGTGAGTCTATTTACTGTGAACTCCATGCTGGTTACTAATTCTATTCAGGCCGCAGGAAATGGTCGATATGTTCAAGCCAGATTACGTGGCGCCCGTTGTAGGTTATCTCGCCAGTGAAGGTATGTAGTTTACATAACTCCCTTTGTCGTATGCTGACAATCACTTAGCTAACCAGGAGGCGAACGGCAAGCTCTTTGAGGTTAGTGGCGGCTGGGCTGCTGAGGTCCGGTGGCAACGGTCTGGTGGTCACGGCTTCCCTCACAACAAGGAGTTAACTCCTGAGGCTGTCATATCTAAGTGGGGCCTCATCACTGGCTTTTGTGAGTGTACTTACTCCCAAGTTCTGGCGTTTGTTGACCTTCCATGCAGCGGATGGACGTGTCACGTACCCTACCTCCACTCAAGAATCAATCCAGCAAATCCTTGGAAACGTGGAGAACAGCGCTTCCAATGACTCCCCATCTAATCCCATCGCCGACGCTCTGAAAGTCGTCGACACATCAGATTTTACGTACAGCGACCACGATGTCATCCTCTACAACTTGGGGGTCGGTGCCACCGAGAAGGACGTGCAGTGGATATTCGAGGGGCATGACCAATTCCAAGCTCTGCCTACGTTCGGAGTTATTCCTCAGTTCCCTGCAAGTTCCGGGCTCTCCCTTGACTTCCTGCCTAATTTCAACCCGGTATATTCTCAGTTAGCTCCCTGTTTGTCTCTGGCTAATGATATGCGTCTAGGCCAAGCTGCTTCACGGCGAGCAGTTCCTTGCGATCAAGGGTCCAATCCCCACAAGTGCCACGCTCGTCAACGAAGCCAAGTTCATCCAAGTGCTTGACAAGGGCAAAGCTGCTGCTGTTACTTCCCGTGTGGTGACCAAGGACAAGCACTCTGGAAAGGTCATCTTCGAGAACGAGTCGACGGTCTTCATACGAGGATCTGGTGGATTTGGTGGCCCTCGAGAGGGAACCGATCGCGGGCCTGCCACTGCCGCTAACACACCGCCGAAGAGGGCGCCTGATGCAGTCATCGAGGAGAAGACCCTCCCGATCCAGGCGGCGTTGTACCGACTCAGCGGAGACTACAACCCCCTTCATGCAAGCTACTCTTCTCAATTGACCCTCGTACAAAATCTGACTTGTTTACAGATCCAGCCCGAATTTGCTGCCCTCGGCGGTTTCGACAAGCCCATCCTTCATGGTCTCGCCTCGTTCGGCTTCTCTGGGAAGCACATCTTGAAGGCCTTTGGTCCTTTCGAGGACATCAAAGCGCGCTTCGCTGGTGTCGTTTATCCCGGTGAGACATTGGTAACAGAGATGTGGAAGGAGGGCAACAAAGTTCTCTTCGGTACGTCGCAGGTACACCCGGGGTATGGGCTATCATGCTAACAGTACGTATAGTCACTAAGGTGAAGGAACGTAATGCTGTTGTGCTCGCCTCTGCGGGAGCGACGCTTGCTTCGTCCTCACGGAAGGCCAAGCTCTAGGTGATGAGTGTGTCGAAAAGTTATATATATGGACGTGTGATGAGTGTCTATGTTCATACACAATGTCGAATGGATATCTTGTTGCGTTTCTTTGGGTTGCGAGTCCCACCACTAGAAGGCACCAATATTGAGTGTTAGGCATCTCGAGTGTAAGTGGTTATCCCGCTGATGCGCCTGGCTTGATTCGATTCCGCTCTTCGCATTTAGTTTCTCTCCATAACCGACAACCAGGTCCAATTATGGTTGGTTCAGACCACGCCTCTCTAATACGTTTCTCAAGACCTGAAAAAGACTCTGTTAGGGTTCACGCGTCGAAATCCTTAACGCAGGGGGTTTTCGCGCCGATGGGAGAAAACAGTATGAGTTGCGGGACATGTCCATCGAGGTCTCGACCTCTGAAGATGCCTCGCGACTTTCTTCCTCGATTAGCCAGTGCTTGACCGATCCGTCGTCGTATCCGCACCCTACGAGCCCGGACGGCGCGGCCCACGTCTGCCACGGACTTACGGGAGTCTCCGTGCGGGTTTTTGGTCCGCGGGAGGCCAAACTGAGGAGAGAGACAATACACGATCGGGCCAATACGAACGTGCAGATTATGATGGTGCCGTTTTCGGGGGGTGGAGGTGGAAGGAGACGAGGCAGGGGTGATAAGTACGTTTGATGCCGTTCTGTTTGAGGGCGATTCTCTGAGGGGTTCGATTCTAACTTATGCAGGCGATTACTCGAATTGGGCGCGGCCATCAAGTCGACCTTTGAGTCTGTAATTCAAATAGGTTTATACCCTCGATCTCAAATAGACATTATCGTTGACATCCATCAACAAGACGGAGGTTCGTCTCCTGCTCTAATTGGTCACGAAACGCATGGAGTCAGGACTCATATCATACGGTCCATAGGTGTCCTACAAACAGCAATAAACGCTACGACATTGGCACTGATAGACGCCGGGGTCGCGCTGTTTGACTACGTAGTCGCAGTCTCGGCAGGGCTACACTCGACCTCAATCCTTCTCGATCTGACGAACATGGAAGAATCAGACCTCCCCCATCTCACCGTTGCGGTCATGCCTCGTTCCGGAAAAGTCACGTTGCTGAATATGGAGTCGAGGCTGCATGTAACGCGGTTCGAGGATGTACTCAAAGTCGCGGGGCAAGCCGCGGAGGTGCTTAGGGAGGAGATGGGGAGTGCTGTCAGGAGGAGATCGAAGGCACTCATTAATGCTATGGAGTCTGCGGGAGCGGCACAGGGTACAACCGGAGCTGGTGGGTATGGGGACGATATGGACATATGAGGGAGGGATAGAGTCTTGAAACCATGCCTGGTGAAAGAAGGTGAACAAGTCACGATCATCCTTTTGACCACCAGACTTCAATGTGCGAGTGAGAACAGAGAGTAAGAATAGGGAATAGGGTCCATCTGTATAACTCCAATATGTTTGTATACAAGGGTGATAGAGAGGGCCCCCATAGTTCTCAGTCTAGTGCTTAAGCTGCTTAGGAGGGTTGTAGACTGTCCGGTGGAGGTCAGCCGCACCGAAAGATGACACTAGAAAACAAGGGATTGGTTGTACGTACCAATCTTCCGGCTTTTCAGTGTTGTCCACTTGAACCGCTTGATGTACAGCGAGAGGCCAAGCAGAGTCGAAAAGACGATGAGTGATTGCAGACCAAGCTTCTTTCTATCATCATGCTCCGGTTCGGCGGCCCAACTCAAGAATGTGACGACGTCCTTTGCGTACTGGGAAGTTGTACCAGGGGTACCTACAATTGTCATTAGAAGGGTTGGACTTGGCTAGTGCGTGTAAGCTAACCATCGTCGTATTCCACTACACCGTCAAAGAGTACACGGGCCATCGCAATGGCACCGCCAGGGAAGTAAGGGTTGAAGTTCAAACCCTCTCGTATTTCCACTCCAGCTGGGGGGTCAGTGTAACCAGTCAACAGCGCGAGGATATAATCCTTGAGAGTAGTCAGGAGGAAGTTGTAACAGAACGAAGAGCCTTGTTGGCCGACATACCGCGCCACCATGTCGGGCCTTGGTGATCAAGGAAAGGTCAGGGGGAAGTGCACCACTGTTGCTGGCACGAGAAGCCTCTTCGTTAGGGTAAGGAGCAGGCAGATAATCGGAGAGCTTTCCGGGTCTCGTGAACATTTCGCCTTGATCATCGGGGCCATCGGGATATTCGACCTCTTCAGCGAGAGTTCGAGCCTCTGTAGCGGTATGAGAGACGCCAACCAAGTTGCGCCAGGCGATTCGGTCAAGGGAATGGCACGCCGCGCAAACTTCCTTGTAGACTTGGTAGCCGCGTCGAATGCTGGAAAAGAGGGCGAACACGACGAGAAGGTCAGTTCGGTATCCAGGAACATCGACACGAGTCTGTACACACCTCGCATGATCAAAAGTATCGAACCAACCTATATGGTTCCATGGATAATTAGGAGGATGGAGACCGTCTTCGGCTGGCGAGTTTGCGCTGACTGTTCCAATGAAGGGGAGAGAGCCGTAGAGGTGAGTGTACCAGGCGATGGTTCCAACTGTGAAGACGGAGACCGACGCGAGGGCGGCCGTAGACGTAAACGGCGACGCTTTCTGCGGTGCCCACGCCTCGCTATCAGCGGAAGCCCGAAGAAAGAGAGAGGGAAACGGGGGCTGACCCTGGGGGCGGATGACGATGACGACGCGAACCTCCTCTGGAATACGACAGGTAAATTCAGCTGAAAGGGCACGGAACCACGACCGCTAACAACGACACACAGGAGCAGTCTGCCGAAGTGCACATGCGAGCTGAATACGTGCACTAGAGGCACTTCCAGTTGCTCTCACCGCCGCTGGAAGCCGCGACAACATTTCGACCTGACAATTTTGCAGAAAGATAAAGAGAAAGGTTTACAAAACAAAGAAACACCGGAGGCCCAATCAGACGGAATGGATTCCACAAATCCCTTGGACACTCAGGGAAGGCCTTGAGGTGTATGGCTAGTTCTTGTAGAAGTCTACGAGGTAGTGGGAGTATTTAGCAACACAACCCAGGCTCCACTTGCAACCAAACCGTTTTGAGAGGAATCAGTAAATCACTTAAAGGTTGGGTGCCACAAAGGCATGTTGCATGTCTGATGGGCAGGGATTTGTACCGAAATTTCAATGCCCATTGGCGACCCGACATTGATTGACCTTAAGACTGGCGAGAACGAATACCAACGCAACAATTCGAGAGCAAAATGCCTATCTCTTGAATACACGACGGATTACCGTAGTAACAGGACTGATAAATGTCCGAGAGAACGCTGGTGCAAAATACATGGACGCGCCAATCCGAAGCGGAAGTAGAGCCTACAAGAGAAGGGTGTTATTGAATAGGAGGGATCTACGCAAAGAGTTGGAACATACCTTCACCGATACATATGTAAACATGACGTTTGCCAAGTCGGACGCCATCTGTTTTCGCATGAGTGCGTTCTGCTCCTCAGTTGGCTTCTTGCCTTTCTCGAATCCAAACCACCCATATTTCGAACCCAGTCTTGCACCAAATTCACCGCCTTCTTCCCACTTGTCTCGAATGTAGCCTTCGATGGTACCATGGCGCGCGTCTCCAGGCTGCGGGCGATGCTCCTGGAGCATTCTGGCTACTCTCTCACCTATCCCGAGTGCACGAGAAGTAAAGAAGATGCCGATGAAGGGCACAATGGCCGTCAGTTCGTGTAGGATAGCGAAGGAGAGAGCGAGACTAGGGAGCGGCTGTCCGGTACGCAAAGATACCTTGCGTAGAGTATCTCTATATACTTCCCATCTGTCAGGGAGTCTTGGAGGCTGTCCCGTCCCCAAGGAAGGGTCGGGTTTGGACATGGAGGTGCTGAAGCGTTTTGAATTCCAACCACAGGCGCGTCTTGGTCCACATGGAAGACGTATCGATGAGCACAGACTTTGAAGAGAGGGTACCTATTCCTCTTCTCGGCTCTCTCTATCGTTGTCTGATCGGTTTATCTCAGAGAAACAGGAAACGCCGCGCGAGTGAGGCGCTAGAAGACCCGCCAAACCCTACCCTCGACGTTAGCCACATACCGACAGAAAAGCTATGGGAGGTCTTCACACCTACATTCCGTCGATACATTGAATTGCGGTGGCCGGGTAAGGATGTGGACGAGAAGATGCGGAACATCCGCGCGAACACCAGCGCCGAGGAGATTATTAATCTAGCAAAGATGGGGCCTGTTGTCCTTGCCGAATGGAGGGCTAATCGACGCAGCGAGCCTCGACAATCGACTGGTGGTAATGGTAGGTTCTTGGAGCTGTTACACTAAACATAAACTGACACTGTACTAAATAGCTATTGACGCTATCGTGGCTGATACTGCAAGCGAGAGAAGCTCAACGGCTGTCGCAACCATATCCTCCAATACTCGTCGGAGTGCCACGGATATATCCGATCCCCAACCCGAACCAACTTCTTCTACTTCCGCCTCTACTACTACTGCTCCTCTTCCTCGGGCCGTTCAAGTCACACGGACGGCTGAAACCGTCAAAGCGGAAGACGTCGAAATGGCTGACGCTACCCTCGGTCCCGTTCCTATTTCTGCGCCCAAATTGGTAGCCCCTCCTCCTTTTATGGTTCAACCAGCTCTTGCGCCTGTTCCCGCTCCTGTGGCGCTTCAAGCTATGACTTCAGCCGCTCCTATGACCAAAGCTCCGTCTGCATCTCTGCCTCAAAGTTCAACCCCAAACGTGGATCTGGACTTAGATGTTGACCAAGCCGTCATCAATGAGTTACGTGACAAGACGGTGACAGAGGTGTTCACACTAAAACAGGACAACGCGAAAGCCACAAGCGCATACATGTGGACGATGCGCAGCCACGCGTTTGAGTGAGCCCTCCATTGCTCCAGCCGCCTCTCCTCATGTTAATTTGTCCCGCCAGCCCCAAACAGGAATACACCTGCTACAAACTCCGAAGTTTCGAGACAGCGGCAGTGAAAGCACTCTTTGCGCAATTACCACCAAACGCAGACGACAAGATGCGCGCACGGGCAATCGCCAGATTACCAACGACCTGGCCCGCCAAGGGGCGTGTGCTTTTCGTCGAAATCAACGGACAAAAAAGTAAAGCGTATGGACCTAAGCATTTTGTGAGTCACCGTGAATTCGAAGAATATCTAGGTTTATTGGTGATATGTAGACTCCTCCATCTGAGAGCATCGATATTACCCACGACATTCAGGAGGGCGTAAATCACATCAAATTCGCCCAGCTGAATGATCAGAGCGCATGGACATTTGCTGTTTTTGAGCGGCGTCCGTACCGCGAAGAACTGGACGAGGCAGCCAGGCATCTGGCAGGCTAGCCGTGGTCCTCCTGTTTGTACGCACCGTACACTTCAACAATGATATGTGGTTGCCATATACGTTACAACGCCTTCGAACAAGGAATAGATAGAGTGACATTAACAGTCCACTATCAAACAGAACATAAGGAGGATAAACGTGTAAAACGAGTGTGGTAAGAGGAGCCATGTACCTCCTATAACGACAATACCGAGACTGGGTGTACGATAAAAGAGCGACCACGACGTAGGGAACAACCGTGAACGCGATATTTATGCAGCAGGAGCGGGGCGGGCGCTGGAGGAGGCTTCCTTGAGTGCCAAGAGCTGCTTCGAGCGGAAAGCCTCGTAGTGAATTTGGGCGGTCGTCTCAATGAGGTCTTGCAGGTGAGTCCTGGAGCGGTGTTTAGCAAATGCCAAGAGGGCGAGTTGAAGGGAACGAACCTCAAGAGGAAGTCACGGAGGTATACGAACTCGCAGTGTCTTTCGTCCTCGACGTTGACGACACCCCAGCGGTTCTTACGACCACGAACGGGCTTACCGTCAATGATCACGTTGCGCTCGGAGCCGACAACAGCGAAGGGAATCATGCTCTGGGGGGATATCAATAAGAAGGAAGTTCTGACTACAGAGATGAAATGTGACCAACGCGGATGGTGTCGTTCTGAGACAACTCTTCGTCGTCATTCTCATCGGTATCGAATGGGTACAGGCGGATGTTGTGGTGTACGAGTTCCGCGCGGATCTGCGGGCCAATATTAACGGTTTTTCAGGGTAGAAACTGCCAGCGGACTCACCCTACTCTTGAAGGCATCTCTCTCCTCAGGAGTCAAAGAGTCCGATTTGGCAATGACAGGGACTACGTTGACAACCTCGGACAACTTCTTCATGACAATAATGTCAATAGGGCGGAGGGAGTGGCCTGTGACGCGTCAGACCAGGTAAAGGCCACAAGTTGAGTGAGCATACCCGTGGGGTTGATGAAGAAGAGGCAGCAGTGGATACGAGTGTCGGTAATATAGCGGTCGCGCATGGCAGTTAGCTCCTTGCGGAGGTAGGCAGAATGTTGGTCCTGAGCGGCAAAGGTCACTCCCAAGACTCTCAAAGCACACAGAAATGCCCTACCTTGATGTACTTGATGATAGGGTCCCAGCTGCGAAATGAGTCCCCCCGTTGTCAACACGCGTTTCTCGTCATAAGCATTTAGAAGCGCACCAGCCCTCGTTGTTGATCAAGTCACCATAACCGGGAGTGTCGACAATGTTGAGACGCAAGCGGACGCCGTTCTCAGAGATGACTGTCAAAAGCAGCGCGGTTTGGTATGCAAGTCGAGCGGGACGAGCGAACGAGCGGCAACGCACCATGGGAAACGGGATGAATGTCTGTGGTCTGCTTGCCTGGCTCGTCGGCCTCGAGGCGGCCTTTTGAGTCGATCAAATGCGAGGCGAAAATGGTGTTGATGAGTGTCGACTTTCCCAACCCAGTCTGACCTTTATGAGGGCGAGACGACGGGAGTATCAGCCGCTGCACACCATATGCGACACACAGGGGATAGAAATAGCTGACCAACGACGATAATGTTGAACTGGAAGCCGCGTTTGAGCAGCTTGCGCTCAATCTGGCGGGTAATCGAGTCGAAGCCGACGTACGACGACGCACGGATCTCTTCAGCAGTTGGCGTGGCCATGTCGGTCTAAACGAAGGGATACGGCGAGTTTGACGACGGCGAGGGACGGAGGTCGACTTGGAAGACAAAGGGTCCCATTGGGCGAAACTGTTACCTAGTCGCAATACAGTTCGTATCAAAACAACCCAAACACTTTCTTCTCCTCCTTTTGCTCTTGCTTTTCCTTTTCCTTTTCTCTTTTCTCCTCAGGATTCTTGGCGTGCTTGATCAAAACATAAGCGCCTGCGTTTTCTGCCACCCCGGACACAGACCCAACTCCACCAGGGACAACAGGAGTCCCCGCCGTTTTGCGTATTCTCTCTTTCTTCAAATCGTCCCGCTCCTTGAGCGCCGTAGAGTAAGGTGCCACTGGGCCAAGCTTGTAATTACCCGCGAGCGTTCCAACAATACACGTCCCGACGAGGAGGCTGAGATAAAACCGATACTGGGATATTTGTCAGTACTGGGGCAAAATGCAACTGGCTCCCGTCACGTACTTGCGAATACCAAGCAGGAGCTATCCAACAACAGGTCATTAGTTGCTCAACCAGTAGGGAGCACACAACACTCACCCCAACCAGCCATGGTGACCTTCATGTCAGCGTACCATAGCCCGGTGAACCCAAACCACTGAGTGATGAGCGCCATGGTGGGATCTGGCATCCAAAGGGTATACCACCCAAGGAATGTAGGCGCGATCCCCAATGCCAACCTTTTCGTACCCTTGAATCCACCGTAGCCGGCAAACTCCATCCCCCAATGCAGCGCTCCTAGGAAGCTTAGCATTACCGCGCCGTACGTTACCTGCACATGCAGCGCTTGGTTCAGGAGTTCGACGGCAATGGATGGGTCCAACTGTGTCGTGAATGTGGCAGCTGTTTGGCCCGCTTGACTTGCGTAGTACAGGCTCGCACCTGTGGTGCCGAGGTAGGGAAGCGCACCAGCGAGACCAAATATCATATTTGGACTAGGTTGACTCAGTACTAACGTATAAATTCGAGTTCGAGTACCTACCGAGGAACAGTGGCTGCGATAGCGCGCGTAATCCCCAAGAAACTAGGGTCAACAGGATCGGACTAGAAAGGGAGTGAGAAGAATTAAAAGAAATAGACGTGTTGATTCCTACCGGGGCCATTGATGCGAATTGTGTTGTATCTGCACCTCCCGCGATCGCTTCTGCCAAGCTTGCTGTTCCATGCGAAACCTAGAGCAGGTGAGTGACATACTTTACCTTCGTATTAAACACGCTCACTTCCTCTTTAATCTGATGATCATCAAGCCATCATTTCAGGGGGGCCTCGGAAACCGTTGAACACACTTACATTCAAAGCCGCTGCAACGTCCTGTCAGATACCAGTTGGTCACCAGTCGCGTCCAACTCACCATGAGGCAAACTCTGAGACCCAGGGCGACTAGAAACCTGGCTCGCAGCACCTCGGACGGCGAGGTGTGTAGCAAGTGGTAAGACTGTAGGAAATCGAGGACGAAACGACAACGCGGTGGGGATAAGAGAGCGAGGAAGACGATTGTAG
>Ga0307513_10003406_pt1 | contig 21594 bp, 13 predicted proteins | sample 15_EM_MG_FD_202174 | JGI IMG/M metagenome (GOLD analysis project Ga0307513, IMG submission 202174) | Populus trichocarpa ectomycorrhiza microbial communities from riparian zone in the Pacific Northwest, United States - 15_EM | ecosystem: Host-associated > Plants > Roots > Unclassified | place... | reverse complement strand
GTTGGATGGTGCCGATTATGTACGGTGCCTTGCTCCGTTCGCGACACTCGGGTTATTTGCAATTAGCTAATATTACCCACCCCAATGAAGGCCCCTCGAGAAGTGCCGACTGTAGCTGGCAGGAACATTGAATCCACGACATTCGTGCCTTTGTGTCGGCCACGCTCTTCCATGATGGTCATCATGAAGCGCCCAGTCCTGTGCATTAGCATGTCAAAACGTATTTCTTCTGCCAAATCCCGTTGTCCGCGCATACTGAAATGGCGACCTCACGGTTCTCAACTCGTGTCGAACTCATGCGTTGACCGACCCACCTGTTCTACAAACCTCATACGAACACAGGAGCCGGTAATCATATATCATATGTGGCTGCGTGTTTCAAATATTTGGGCTCCTGAAAATAATGCATCGAAGACCGCACTCGTTCTAAACCAACTTTCAAGGTGGTCAACCGAAGTGCCAACTTCGCACAAGAGAGTCAAAATCTTGTTTATTACGCCAGGTCCGGTCTGAGAAATGTCCCAAGACAAGGCTTCCATTCACCTCCGGCTGGTTTTTGCACTACCAACCTGAAAAAATGGACCCTGTCGACTCTCGTCCGCATAATAAACTGCAACAGACGTGACAATCAGTGTCACATGTCGCGCGGCAAGAAAAGCAGCCCCTCGTCTTCATATCGAGCGTAAAAGACCGGCCCAAGTCAGACCCAACAGAAACGTGCTTGAGCGCCAAGGAACAACAATGTCAAACAAATACTGCAATGCTGCGAGATGTTCGCTCAGGCGGGAATAATTTAGAGGCCGAGAAACCCTGCAAGCAAGATAAAATATGGGAACCGACGAGTAGCTGAGCGGGCGACCTTCCACGCCGCCACCACCACTCGGCCTCCGTTTCCGTCAACACATTCCGTCGTCTACTCGCATCGGTACCTCCCTCACCTCAGCACTCGATTCATTTCTACCTCACGAAACCGTGGACCACGCGTCATCACCGCTGTACTGCGCAAATACACGAGGGTGAAAGAATCAACTCTCATTTCATCTCGTTAACTACTGCCATCGGCCAGTAACCCCTGGTTCTGGCCCACACGCCGTGTGCGGACGTTTTTTTTGGATTGTTTGGACACGACTCACTCTCAAGCCACCGTCAAAGTCCTAAGTGGAGGCGCTGATCCAGCAGACCCTTGACTCGTTCCTTTTGGTCCCGCAATTCGCACTACTAAACACCCTTTTGGCGATATCGTCACGCTCGGCGGGGAGGATAGGGGGTGATGCCGGAGCGGGTATCACATCCAACCCCCCTCCTGATGACATACACCCCTACTCTACATTTGGTTGGTATGAGCCTGAGCGAACCGAGTCGTTCACCAAGCCCCACCTACTGTAGGGTCTGTGTCGATTCCCATAGTCCAGTACTTTGGGAAATTTTTCTCATGTATGAAAATTTATTATATGTACATAACCTGTAGTAGTAGAGTACGCGAATAGGCGAGCATCTGTGATTTTTTGCTTTTGTTCGAGCCCGATCGCTCTAGCGCCCATTATTTCGAGAGTGGTCGTGGGGACTTTGGTGACTGTGACCACCAACCCTTCATCCCGACGAGATGGTCTTCAAAGGTCCATGGGACGTTCTTCCCACGAACCCAGAGGGCACCATAGTTATTTACAAATTGTACTGCGACTGTCCGCTCCGACTTCGAGAAAAAATACTGTTATTTTTGCAGGTCAGACCGGTACAGTCAGTCTCAAGCCGGGACTGTGCCCGACAGGTCTTGTTGTAATATTAATGAACGTCCAGCGAGGTCTGGGCGTTGTGATGACATTTGGTCGCCTGCGGAACTTCAACGAAGGCCCGCAAATTGGTGAGCAAGCACCCGCTTCCCAACACGTGCAACACTAAACACCGCCAACCACTTAACCCAAAGCCTCGACACACTGCACACTCGGGGCACAACCTATTCTGTATAATTAGTGTGAGCCCTTCATTGGAATCGATGCACGATTGGGGTGCTGCAATCGCACCTCGCTGCTGGGCCATCATTGTCGTCTGGAGGTGCGTATGCTGGCCATCAGAAAGCAGTGGGACGGTGAACCCTAGGGGTTTATAACGGGGTTAGTCAACGGTGCGTCGTACGAGACGATAGATCATGATTTCGGGCCAGATCGCGTCGGAGTAGGACCCCACGGACGCCAAGACACCAACTATCAGGGGTTTCTATGATCTCGCGAGGGCCCCTGTCCACGGGATTGCCCATCCGATATTGTTCCAAGTGACCTAAGTTAGTCAAGGGCTTGTTAATAGAGATACGGTGGCACGCACCCATCCCCATCCTTCGACGCAACATCCTCTATACTCGTGTCCGCCCCGTTTGTTTGTATCGCCAGTAGCGACGGAGCCGGCGCCAGTACTTTAAACGGGGTCATCGCACCTACATTTTTTTGCAGAAACCCGCGGACGAAAGGGAGGAGTTAAGATTCACCACGGAACAAAACTGTGGAATACGAAAAGAGCTTTCGTGTGCGGTCTTCCCCACGGGGCAAAATGAGCGAAAAGTACCATTTCGAAAGGAATGAGAGATCATTTTGTTTCTTGTTCCTCGTTCACCGCGTTTTTGTTCATCAAGTCATCTCTGATACGGAACTTCATGCTAAACGGTGGCCGCTGGTCTGGTTGGGGGGGGGGCGTCTCTGCTTTGAGGATGCTTGGGTTAGTTCTACGAAGTGCGAGGGGATTGCTCGATGTTGCCAATTTCGACACATCATTGAATGTGTCCGACCCAGAGTCTGCAAAAACGAGAGGGCGCCAGGGAGGGGGAGAACCTGCAGGGGATAAGGGTTTTCCGGTGTGTGGAAATGGAACCCGGGGTTAGGAGACCGCGTTGGGCGTTTGCAGGATGAATGCAGTCTCCGCGTTTAGCATTGGCCCAGAATAGGACGAATGTCACGAGGACAGCCACCTGCTATCGCACCGCCATCCACGCCCTTCTGCAGCGATCCAGCGATTACACGAAGGTGAAACCGTTCTCGGCGGAGGAGGCTGCAAAAGGGCAAAGGAGTGGAGGGAACTTGAGGAGATTGAGATGCGTAAAGTACATCGTGATTCCCCGTTCAGTTACAAGGCTATCCTGACTCTGTCGCAGAGAGATGGGCAAACGAAACTTGAACGTAAGAAGAGGGAGAAGGCCGAAGAGGCGGCAAGGAAGACGGGGAAGACTCGCACAACCCCCAGATCCCAACCTTCAGGCCTCAGGGCCCACCACTCCTATGACCATACAAAGGTTTCCGGACACGCCTCAACCAGAGGAATCCGAGTCGAGTGCCTGTAGTCTTTAATATTACAATCTCCTGCTGATTACGAGTTGGGATAGAATGGAGCTGTTGACTCCAACGTTGAAGGATGGACGATAAGTCTTGGAAACTTGATGCAGACCTGCTGGCACTAGAGAAGCGCTGACTATGTCGGCACGAGCCTTCAATTAAGTATGTATCCCGTAGTACCAAGGCCATCCTCGACGGCGACTGCGTGGGTCCATCACCAAGTGTAGCCAACCCGTATCCTTCCGCCCATATTCCATAGTCCTCGCCCCCATCGGCAGATATCTCGGATAAATTGCCAAGTTCATGGCTGTCGTGCAGTGCAAAAATATACATGACGAAGGGACCGAGGAGGTGCTAAGCAGTCCGGAGCCGTGTTGTGTCACCGTTGTTCAACGGTCAAATTTCACGCCCGGACCCCCAAGTATTATCCAGTTGAATGGATCCCAAGCTTACGTTCTGTCTGGGGGACAGCTTTCGGTCCTCGTCAAAGAGCTTACGACTCCGAGGCGCTAACCCGGCTGCTTAAGCACATGCCACGTCGGAACGGCGTCAGAAAAAAGTAGTGTGGTCTGGTCAGTACTGTTCAGAGACACAGGTAGATTTTCAGCATTGGTCGGTACTAACCAGCACCGAACAGTACCGAAATGCATAATGACCCCTGAAATTCCCTGGCACCAAATCGGCACCCACCAGCACTGGCCGGTGTTGGTCAGTGCTGATATAAATTGACGTTCCCGCGTCAGCACCCAACGATGACCTCATATTTTCCTGACGGGGTTGATCGACTTTTCCTCCGACCCAACATTCCACTCAACGTCACCCGTTGCCCTCAGTGGCCCTATGCGCACAGGGTCGAGTGGGTTGGACCGTATGTCCTCCCAGTCTCTCCGGGACACGTACCTCACGAGCGTCGGTCATGGTGCAGGCCCCCCGGCATATCTGGTCTGACAGTTCATCTCGCTTTCGTCAACGCGTCTGCCTTACGGATCGGGTGAGGCCTTTAGTACATATACCCTCCTACCCGCCCACTTTTCCGTTACCCACTACTCCAGCAAAGGGTGTCCCGCATGTCCCCACACGACCCCCTGAATCAACTCCACCACCTCGACAAGTCTTCCCCCACGTTTCACGATCAAGTCAGCAACGTACTTAATGGAAAGGAGTACAGGCAATGGGTGTCAGGCCTCCAGGGTGATTTAGTGGGGTTTGTCGACCACCTGGATCAGGTACGTCACCCCGTCCCACTTGTTCCCTCCCCGCTCAAGTCACCGTAGTCTCTCGATGTTCTCGATCCCACCAGTTCCGCCTTCCCGAACTATTTGCACGAACTCAGACATCCATGCGGCGATAGGAGGGTACTACTGACGTCATATGCATTATCGTCTCGACTTTTGGATATCGGTCCTCGGCTTGCCACCCCGGGAGGTTCTGGTGATGTGTACGAAGGGACCCTCAACTGTTCAAATGTTTACGTCAAACGTACGAAGACACACCCAGAGTACAAGTCGGCGTGCCCCGAAAAGGTGTCCCATCCTGCCGCCTTTCCCGACTCCCGTTACTGATGAAGCGCACAGATCATCTACCAAGAGGCTGTGGTGTGGAAACGGTTGAAACGTCAAAACATCGTCCCCCTCGGTATCACCTCAGATCCTTTCCAGTTTATCTCAGAACGGATGCCTGGTGGAGTCCTGGTGGAACACATTACGAGACACCCCGGCGCGGACCGACTTGGTCTTGTGTGTCCCTGCTGTTACATTCGACCCCATGCTCACTTCCGCAACCAGCTGTCCGACATCACTGATGATCTTTACTACCTCCACTCCCGCAATATAGTTCATGGTGATCCCATGGGAGTATGTGGTTGTTCTGCGCCCTGTTTTACCACCACATTGACACGTGTATAGTCAAAGATCCTCGTGGATGCCGCAGGTTATGCACGGATCGCGGATTTTGATTGTTCTACGATCACTCAAGGCCCCGATTCGACACAAAATGTCTCGGATGCTCCAGGCCATACCGCGCAATGGGCTGCACCAAAGATCGCACGGGGGGATGGAACGTACAGCGAGGAAGGTGTTTTCCCACTGGCGGTGGTCATGATCGGGGTGCGATATGAATGGGTCATTTGTGTTGTCCCTCGGCTTACCGTTATTTCGCACTACCACAGGTATCCACCGGCGCAGCCCCGTTCAACGATCGTGCATCTGCTGAGGCTATGGAGGCAATAATGGGTGGCGAGTGCCCGTCTCGATCGACCCATTCGACTTTCGCAGACGAGCTGCGGGTGTTGATGCAACGCTGCTGGCATCAGGACCCTCACTTGCGCCAACAGGTTTCCGAGGTGTTAATAGGTCTACATGGTTCATGATTTCTCTCTTTTTTGACGATCATTCATCGTCGACCTCACTGTTTTCTTTTGTGTAGACGCTGGAGAGGCCGTGAAAAGGGCGAAGAAAGCAAGGGAACTCAAGGACAAGCTTGAGGTATGTTGTGGTTCCCCTGAATTCCAACACGATACCATTCTGATTCAAATACAGAGGGAAAGGCAAGAGGAGTTTGAGCATGACAGCAAAAGGAGAGGCTGTGAAGGCGAGGGAGGTCAAGGAACCCGGGGAGAAGCTCGAGGTGTGTTGTTGTCTCCCCCTCTTTTGGCAGAACATTATTTTGACTTCATCGAAGAGGAAAAATAGGCGAGAGGCCGCGAGGAAATCATGGGAGACTCGCAAAGAGGAGTTGGCTACTACCTCCGCATCCCAACCCCCGGGACCCACCCCCCCTATGACCACAGCAGAGGTCCCGATTGCGCCTCGACCAGAGGACACAAATGGTATGTCTAGTCCTTCACGTCATGACCCCCTACCGGTTACAAGCTGAGATAGAATGGTGCTCCTGCTCCTAATGTTGCTGTTCCTGCTCCTGTTGCTCCTACAGCTATTCCTGGTACTACTGCTTCTGCTGTTACTGGCCCTCCTGGTCCTGGTCATGCTGTTCCTGCTCCTGCTCCCGGTGCCGCTGCCGTTGAAAGATGTATAATAATTCTAGGAAACCTGATGTGGACCTGTTCGCGGGCTCATTGCGTGAACTGGGAGCGGTATCGCTCTCGGATCTGTTCCCACGCATCAAACAGAAATGACCGATGTAATTGCAGTTTCCACGGTGGTACCATGAATCCCGGTTTGAATTTGATATATATTTGTCGTAATTGAGTGACCACTCCTACACAACAGAGTATCATTGTAGCCTACGTGACGCTGGTACACAAGAGATACCGCCGTGACCTTTGATGATGGCGCGTTTCGGACAATGTAGTCTAACGTTCAATCCTGGCCGCTCGTTGTCGGCATCAACCAACAACGCTGGACAATTCTTCGCAACAAAACGGGAAAACCGAAGTTCTTCCTTGGAATAGATCGCCCGTCGCGTTCATCGCTGCCCCCCAATTCATGATGCCAGTAGGGAATGTTCGGTCCTCGTCAAAGCCGTTAAAGCACTGGTAAAAGGCGCCAACTAGGCGGCTTGAGCACGTGCCGGGAAGCGGGTTTGATCAACTTTTCTTCCGACCCAGCGTTCCACTCAACGTTACCCGTTATCCTCAGTGACTCTATGTGCGCAGGGCCAAGTGCGTTGGACCATATGTTCACCCCGGAATGTTCACCCCACGGGCATCGGTCATGACGTGGATTACCTGGCGCATCGGGTCTGACAGTTCATCTCGCTTTCGTCAACGCGTCTGCCTTGTGGATCTGGTGAGGCCTACATATACCCTCCTACCCGCCCACTTTTCCGCTACTCACTACCCCAGCAAAGGGTGTCCCACATGTCTTCATATGATCCCTTGAATCAACTCCGTCGCCTCGGCGGGTATTCCCCAAACTTTCACGATCAAGCCAACGACATACTTTATGGAGAGGAGTATAAGCAACGGGTGTCATACGTCCGGAATGATGATTTTGCGGGAATTGTAAACGATCCAGGCAAGGTGCGTCGCCATGTCTCACTTCCTCACTCCCCACTCATGTCGCCACAGACTCTCGATACTCTCGATCCCACCAGTTCCACTCACCGGAGGAGTCTGCGCAAACTCAGGCACATATGCGGCACCAGAACGATACTGCCAACGCCATGCACGTTCTTGTCCCGGCGTTTGGGCATCGGTCCCCGGCTTATCGCATCGGGAGGTTCTGGTGATGTTTATGAAGGGACCCTCAACGGTTCAAAGATTTGCATCAAATGTGTCCGTGTGTATTCTGAGGAGGATCCAATGAAAACTATAAAAGTGCGCTATCTCGTCGCTTTCCCAGTCCGTCGTTGCTGATGAGACATGTAGGCCCTTTACCAGGAGGCTATAGTGTGGAAACGCTTAGAACATCGAAACGTTGTCCCCTTCCCGGGTATCACTTCTACCCCAGACTGGCTTCATCTTGTGTGTGTCCCTGCTGTTGTGTTCGGCCCCATGCTTATTTCCGCCACCAGCTGTCTGACGTCGCTAATGGCCTTTATTATCTCCACTCCTGCAACATAGTTCGTGGCAATCTCAAGGGAGTACGTGATTACTCTAAGCCATGTTTTACCGCCATGCTGACGCGCGTCTAGTCGAATATCCTCGTGGATGCCGTTGATCATGCACAGATCGCGGATTTCGGTTGTTCTGCTGTGGTTGAAGGTCCGCATTTGATACAATGCGCCCTGGATTGTCCAGGTTACGCCGTGCAATGGGCTCCGCCAGAGATTGCGGGAGGGGAAGGAACATACAGCAAGAAATCAGATGTTTTCTCTTTTGCGATGGTCATGATCGAGGTATGTTATCTTTTTTTTTTTTTTGGTGTAGCAAACGCCTAGTCATTCGGAGCGCATGACCGCTCTATAAGACACCCGGAGGAAATGCCGTTACGCACTGGCCACCTTGGTAGATGGCACTGTGTGGGGCTCCGCGCTCGGGTGAGGTGACGACCTCACCGCCTACGTTCACGACGTACGGGCGCGATACCCACTAAAACCCCCTTTTTTCCGCACCAGTTGCGCGGCAGTTCCTCGTTGCTTTGGAGGCACCCTTCCCACGTTTGGAGGACCAGCTTAGCTTTGGTCGCCTTTTCCCTAAACTTCTTTACGTTCGTGGACAGGCTGTCAATCGTTAGTCTCGAGTTCATTGTATGTACCCACCGATTATGTATTTCTCGTTCGGGGTGGTGTTTTTGTGGGTCGTCTCCTTTCGCAAATCGTCTTTCACATCTTAGCTTCCATATTAGATGTGCTGATTCTGACATGATAATTTTGAACAGACGGTTCAGACCCGTGTCGGGTTTGCCTTTTTTCGTGTATGCTGCTATTCCGCAGCCCAGTATACTCCCATATGATGAGGGTAGTGGTTGGTTTGATCTCATTGTCCATAGTTTGTTAGCTAATTTCCAAATTTGCGTTCTTCCAGGTGCGTCGCATTCGAGGAGGATGTGTTCCATTGACTCTTCTGTTTCACACACCGGGCACAGGCTCCACTGTTCGTGGCCGGGGATGTTGTCCCAAAATTTTCCCACTTTGTATGCACTGTGCATGGTTTTCCAGAGGTAGTCTCGTATGTTACGAGATATGTCTCTCGATCTAATCGACATCCAGATCGCTTTCGGTGACGGTTTGAGCTGGAAGTGATCTTCGATGCACGCTTGCATTCTTTCGACATTTATTCTTGTCCTCTCTCTTGATTTCACTTTCTTTTGTTTTTTAATGCGGTGATATAGGTCTGCTTGTGTGAGTGCGGCAAGTTTTGCCCCTGTTGGAATTTTGTTTGGGGGGTAGGTGAGGTCGAGACGTTCGCTCGGTGGCTCGTCTTCTGCTCCCTTTCTTGCGAGCTTATCTGCCTCTTCATTTCCGTCTATCCCGCTATGTCCTTTTACCCATATGAACTTTGTAACATTGCTTCGATGTCTCATCCACGCGGTGATACATTTGAATACTTCTGCATGTCGTACTCCAGTCCAGCCGGTGTTTTCCCAGCTTTCAAGGTGTTTCGTGAGTCCTTCGATTGCGTATTTTGAGTCGCTTTTGATGGTCAGTGCGGCGTCGGGTGGGTGAGTTTTTATCACATGGAGGATTGCGATGAGTTCCCCCATTTGGTTTGATTGTTCCGGTCCTGTGATGCGGATACTGGTGTTACGGGCGTCATTTAGCCCGTACCATATTCCACTGCCTGCTCTTGCAGATTCCTGGCCGTTTCTTATGCAGGAGCCATCGGTGTATACCTCGGTGTCTGGCGGGTGTGTCACTCCTGATGGTTCGGCACGTGTTACAATATCTGGTTGGTCTCCTTCCGGTTCTGTGAAGATCCGGATGCAGTCTGTGAGTTTTTCTTGTACGGTGAAGGGGTTGAACACTATTTCCTCTTCCTCGGTCTCTGGGTTCGTAGTGTGGCCTGTTTCTTTGGGTTCAGGCCGTGTGAAGAAGTCAGCTTTTGGGTTTTTCGTAGGGTCCCACTTGGGATTGAGTGATTTGAGAATCTCTCGAGCTTTGGCTATGCATTTGTTTGGTCTTTTACACGTTGACTGGGTTTTCTCTCTTAGTTCTTTACATCTAGGGCATTTGCAGTCACGCCTTTCTACGTGGTTTCGGGGGAGGTTTTCTGTAATCAGCAATAGGTCGCTGATAGTCATGATGTGGTGCTTGTCTTGTAGGCATTTCGCCGTTACGGAGGTATAGTTGACGGGTTTCCGAATTTGCACATGATGGAGAACTGGCATTCTTGTTTGCACTTCTTTCGATGGTAGGATCGCCTCCAGCTTGACATTGTATTTTTTCGCTACTTGGAGCATATCTCTGAGGTCTTCCGGAATGGGTTTCTTTGGCGGTTGGTCTGGGTCTTCTGTTCTCTTTGGGGCAGTCATTCTCGAGTGCCACGTTTGGAGGAATTGGTTTACCCTCGCTTGCCTGGTGTCCGCAATTTTCTGGTCTTTTGGGATGTCTGCCGCTAGGATCTCGTCAGCGACAAATGCCCATGTCGGTCTGTTGTCTTCCATGTTGAGGTACGTTTGTAGCCATGTGATATGTATGGCTTCATTTCTCGCATTGATATCGAGAACTTTCTTTCCCCCGTCTTTGGTGTTGCAACTGAGGTAGTCTAGACTTACTGCCGGGCGACCTTCGCCGTTCCAGGTGAATTTTCTGATGATGTCAGTTAGGGTTCTTTCAGTGGATCCCGGCATGCCTTGCACTTTGGTTAGGTATTGTGTCATCCCTGCGACGACCATCTGAACTATCAGCCTTCTCCCCTCGATTGTCGGGTGTCCTGCTTCCCATCGTTTTAGATTCGCTGATATCCTTTCAATCACTGGCGCCCATGGCGTTACTTGGCTGATTTCATTGCCGACCCATCCTCCAAGTATGCGGACAGGTTGCTCTTCACCCACAATACATATGTGGTCCGGGATACTTGGTCCATTCTCGTTCAGCTTTCTTGTCTCAATCATTTTGACGCGGTAGTTTTTAGGGCCTATCGGAATGACAAGTGTTTTGGGAATATTGAATTTCGCTCCGGCTGCTTTGCACCAGGGGGTAAGACATTCATCGTGGAGTTGGAGGAAGCTATCGTGATGTGACAGGTAAACTACGGTATCGTCCGCAAAGAGTTTGCATTTGATGTTTTTGTTTGTCCCCGGTACTTCAATTCCGCGAATACTTGAGCGGCGGATCATTTCTGCCATTGGTTCAATTGAGAGGTCAAACAGTAGGCAGGATAGGGGGTCTCCTTGCCGTACACCTCGGATTACGAGGAATGGTGTGCTAATCACTCCGTTGATGATGACAACTGTTGCCGCATTTTCATATAGTGTTTTCACTGTTCGTATGAAGTGGTTTGGCAGACCGAATCTTTCAAGGACCTTCCATAGGTATGCATGCATTATCTTGTCGTATGCCTTTTCTTGGTCGAGTGCAACGATTGCGCCGCTGACCTCCTTTATCTCTCCATAGTCGATCATGAGTTTTGCGAGCTTCACTTGGTCAAAGATACTTCTGCCTTTGACAAATCCCACTTGGTTGTTGTGGATGAGGTCAGGTGCGACGTTTGCCAGTCTTTCGGATAGGACTTTCGTGAAGATTTTGTAGTCCGTGTTTAACACTGTAATCGGGCGGTAGTTTGCTATGTTCTCTTTGTCACCCTTCTTATATATGGGGCACATCCACCCGTCGTTGAATCCTGATCCGGGTTGTACACCGTGTGTCTCAATGTCGTTGTATACTCTCATCAGTACCTCAATTATGTCGCAAATTGTGTTACTTGCTTCGTCTGTTTCGGGGTCATATTCATCATTGAGCTTTTTCCACAGTTCCGTGGGTATACCATCCATTCCGGCTGCCTTGCCATTTGCTGAGTTTGCCAGGGCTTCACTAATGTCGTCTCTCTTGACTCGTTTTGCTAGGTCCGAGCGTTGTTTTACCGTTAGTCTCCTTGGTATGTGGTCAAGGACTTTGTTCATTTCCTGTGGATTTGTTTCCTCCGTGGTGTTGCGGTCAATGTTTTGGAGCTTCTCATGATAGTCTCTGGCTATTTCTGCCATCCGAGTGGAGTTGGTTTCATAGTCGTCTGTTTCGTTGAGGGGGTTTTTCAGCCGGTGTATCGTGTCTCTTGGTTTTCTTTCTTTGTTTAGTTTCGTCCAATAACGACTAATTGTTTCTCCTTCAAGCCTGTTCTTAACTGCAGACGTGTTACGGTTTGTTTCAAATAGATGGCGTTCCAGCGCGGTTATATCTTCGTTAATTCTTATCACCTCGAGCGCTATATCGTCTGGTGTGATGTGAAGTGGACAGTTGTTTACCCACTCAAGTCTTTCATATAGTTTTCGTATCTTGTCTCTTGCTGCGGGTACTATTTTTCGTGCGCGTACACGACAGGTTTCACGAACGTTTTCTTTAAACTTTTTATATATTGTCTGTGGGTTCACGTTGGCCGTTCTCCGATACTTTATGGCTTCAATTTCGTCTTCAGTACGTTTTGCAAGTTTACAGATTTCCTTCCATGTCTGCTCGTCTTCCAGCACGTACAGGGGTATTGCCCATCGCCCACGTCCTATGAGAGGAGTTGTAGCGGTCGATATCCGGGCTGATATCATTTGGTGGTCAGTGAGTATCGATGTTGTTTCAATCTTCCATTCGGTGCATTCGTGTAGCATTTCTTCAGCTACATAGATTCTGTCTATTCTCGATTGCGAGCCGTTCGCTTTATGGATGTACGTGAATCCCCTCCGATTGGGGTTAGTTCTTCTCCAGCCGTCTGCTACGCATACTTGGTTTTTCAGGGCTCGTAGAGCTTCAACTGCACCCCCTTCATCTAGGTGCCCCGGGGCTCTGTCTAGTCCATCTTCCACAATATTGAGGTCCCCAAGGATTACATCTGGGTTTAGGTTCGGGTTTCGTTCGAAGATTTCAGTGAGTTCCTCCCAGAACGATTTGTTATCTCGCGAATTGTTTGGGGCATATACTACGAGTATTCGGAGGGTGTTGTTTGCCTGCCATGGGATCTCGGTGAGTATCGCTCTCCCTTCGATGAGGGTGTGATATATCGTGTCATCAGTTTTTATGGTTGCTTTATTCAGTACTATCGCCACTCCCGCTGCATTTGGCGAGGTTGGGGACGCAGAGTGGTATAGGTCCAGTCAACAGTACTTACCCAATTTGTATAACAAACATGGACTGACTGCCAGAACTTTTGCGCAACAACTCCAGGGTCTCGTATATCCCCCTGAGGTGACCACCAGCTGCCCCGGTTTGTATATCATTTGTATATCCGGAATTTGGGTGGGTCCCCACGGCCCATCCCTCTCGGCCAGGGGATCACCCAGTTGATCGGGTGGTTCCCCAGTTGATCACAGGGTCCCGGGGTGTTGCGCTCGTGGGAAATATCATTTCCCTCCATCACGCGGCACCCCTAGGGCTTCCCCCGTGCTCCCTCCCATCAATATCGTCCGGGAGGATGCTCACTCGTGGGAACCACCTTCCCCAGCATCCTCCCCCTCCCGGGCACCCACCCGGGGGTCCTGCCACACGTGCTCACTCAATATAGTTTAATTACATTGTATTAGCATAGTTTTCGGTCCCATCCGAAACGCGCAACCGCGCAAAATGTGCGAAATAAAATACGACAAAAATACCACCCCTGCCGGTCATCAAACGCGTAAGATCCCGCTAAACGCTGTCGAGTTGATGGTAAGGGCTCAGGTGTTGGAAACCTTTGACCTTTCCTTGGTTCACTTGCTTGGTAAGCAAGTAGGCTGGTTGATTAGCTGATGAGGGACTCGACTAACCAACTCCACAGGGTGAGCGGGGATTGTCGTTCTCTCAGCTCTTGGTCCTGATGAGTTCGCTGAAGGAGAGTGTCCTTCAGTAGTGTTCTTTGTGTTGAAGAGGCTTGCACCAATGTATGATCACACTAATGTAATCCTGAACGTATGATACCTTCACCTATCCTCTGTGGGGAATGGGGAATGGGTTCCTGATCTACCTTGATGATCGGGAATGGAATGATCTTCTTGAGTGATTGATGAGTCGATGATCTACCTTGCTGATAGACTTTTAGACTATTGATGGGCTGTGCGGATGCTGTGTTGGTCTAGACCTGATGAGGCTGTGCTGGTCTGGACTTGATGAGGCTGTGCCTGACTACTGTTTGAATGGTCTTGAGGTCTGGGTCTTGAGGGAAGTGTTGCTGTAGCGATGGGGCTGTGCTGTAGCTGTGGTGACAAGATGTTGTCGTGGGGACTGAAGGTTGTCTTGGAAACTTGGTTGGTATGGAGATATGTCGTGGTTGTCAAGGGGATATGTCGTGCAAAGCTACTACGCCTGAGTGGCTATGCTGATATGTCGTAAAGGTCGTGTGCAACTTGCTCTGAAAACTTGATGGGGTCTTGATGTAGACAACGTACTCAGTCACAAACACCTGTCTGTGGCCCAACACTCTCTGCCTGAAGGCTTATCTGATGCTTCAGTCCAACAGAGATCCTAATGCTAGTGCAATCACAGAACACTCAGATGTCCTGAGGATAGTTCAATCTTTACTCAAGGTTCACTCTTGTATGTCAGAAACTAGATCCTATTCAATCTAAACAAAAGGTCAACTCTTCCACAGGTCTAAGGGTAGGACTATAGAGATGTGGGGGGGGAAAAGGAAAGATATGAGAGGGTGAGGGCTGTGATCCCAGGAGGGCTGTGTTCTGGGAGGGAGAGTTCTTCCCAAAAGGGCTGTGTACTGGGAGGGGGAGTCCTTCCCAAGAGGGTAGCAAACTGGGGAGGGGGAGTCCTTATCCTTAGAAGTGTGGATGAGTTCTTTATAAAGAATTACATGTGAGAAGGCCATAGAACATTCCATGAGGTTTCATGGGGTTCCATGAGATTCTATCTATTTCTACCTAATTCTACGACCTTCCATCTGCCTACCTAATTCCTCAATCCTCATCCTTCTATCATCTTCCAGCACTTTCCGGGGTATTCCATCTTGTTCCATGAAGTTCCGGATTGTTCTACCAAATTCTGGTGAATTCTGTACTATTCTACAAGATTCCGTGACCTTCCGGGTCTTTCTGCATCTTTCTTATTGCTTCCCAGGCTGTGCGTGGGTCCTGGTGGGTTCTTGTGTATTTGCAGGTCCATGCGGGTCCAGACATTGTTGTCTGATTGTGTGTTTCTACATGTCCTGGTAGGCTTGTGTGTGTACCTTTATCTGATAAGATAATCCTTGTCTGATCTTATCTGACTAGTCCTAATCTTATCTTATCTCATCTTATCTCATCTTATCTCATCTTATCTTATCTTATCTGGAGCGAACGTGTGCAAGGTCCTGCTATTCCACTCGTTCTATACAAATATCCACTATGGCTACCTCTGTGTGCGACAACGCGACCTCAAACGGATGAGAAATGAGCGAGTAATCCTCGATTTTCGTACGGCGGTTGAGCGAGCATTGCCAGCTCACCGCGCGGATTGATGGGATTGATCGCGGCTTCCTTTTTGGGAACACGCATGGTAACTGGGCTAGCCCCAGGCTGCAGCCCCTTCCCCTCGCGATTGGGGGCCGCACAGGTAGGCTGGGCCTTAGCCCTTTGGTCTACTAACTATTTTAATGTATATCTAGGGATTGACACCGCTCTCGTGTCATCCGGCACGAGTCCGGTTACCCTCACCCCGAGGGGTGGGGGTAGAAATCCCCCCACAGCGGGCGCGTTCGGTAAGCGTTTGATTAGCCGTTCTAGGCGTTTGTTATAATCACAAACGCGAAGGGATTCCGCCACTTTCGGCGCGATTTGGTGAGGATCTCCCCACCTCCTCCCCCGGGTGGGTGGGGACAGATTTGCTCGTTACGAGCCGCACAGGTAAGTGATTGCTTATTCCTTTCAGATGTCTATTTTACTAACTGAAAAGTAGTGAATCGAGCCCATTTCGGGCTTTTTTCGTGCAGTTTCTGTCCCCCGCTTCAGGGGGGCCAAAATCACAAAAATCGTGATTGCGCCCGAACGCGGCGTGGGCCCGGTTCGCCCTTTTGGGCAGTCACTCTAGTATGTACCTCCGAGGGAATGAGCCCCCTCCCAGGCAAGCGCGTCCACGTTTCCCACCTTGGGAGATGTGGACGCACTGGGGTGAAAATACCGAATTGCGACCCAATGCGGTAGGTTCACGTTTCACTGTTATACTGCCTTATTCTGACGACATATACCTCCAAGCCCCCGGGTTTTTATTTTCATATGTCTAGGCTTTCTCCCTCTACACTCGGATCAAGATTCTGAGGTAGATCTCTCTCTAGGTGAAGCTCCCTTCAAGATTTTGCTTATTCCTGTGATGTACTTTGTCCCTAGTATGTCTATTTTATGTGCATTAAAGGACTAAGTACCGCACTCAATTCCTCCTAGGTAATTCGCATTTTTTGTTTTCAGGCCTCCCTCACCAATTGTGGGGTATATACTGTTCCCCATGCCCCAGGAATTCATTAAATTATATTCATGTATAGTTATTTACTGTATGTACATTATTTGTGGTCATGGAATACACGAATGGACGAGTTTTTGAGATTTTATTCTGTGTGTCCGAGTTTCGATCACTTTGGCGCCCAAAATTCCGAGATGTGGTAGCAATCGTGGGAATATTTCTGATCAGGTCCCGGGTCACTGATCCCCAGACTCACTTCCCACTGGGCTCGAAGTACACACCCGGGTGGCCTATAACTTTAGGAATAGGGTGGTATCTATGTAAATAGAGTATATACAAAAATCTGGAATAAATGGACCAGTATTGATGCTGATCTTTTGGGCCACCCCTCTGGTTTGGTCCGGACATCCCAAGAGTGTATCTTGAGAATGGGTGAGGGGATCACCTTTGGGTCTTTTGTCACTCGAAAGTGACATCATGGGTGAGGTAATTGCACATATTTTTAGAGCACAATATTGTGTATAAAATCCTCAGCACACGAAACTCATCTGTTTTCATGCACATCTCTCCCCCTTGCATGGGATCACGAATGTTACTATATGTTCATAGACAATGAATTAAAAATATTATATAACATGTATTATACATAATACAAGCACCCTCAATACAAATAACAACTATTAATTCGATGGAAACACTGGAAACCCCTAGGGTGTGTTGGGGGGGAGGATAGAACACAAAAATCAAAATAGCATACCGATCATTAGGGCCTATCACAAACGGCTTGGGGGGCATATACTAGACATATATATGACCCAGAAACTGGCCTATACAAGCCGGTAGATTAGATATAAAAGAATAGAGAGAGAGGGTGAGTTTTAGTAAAAAACGTCGATAGAACAGTGACTACTCACCCCAGACGCATAAAAATACATGGAATCCCTCGGAGGCAAGTGAGAATACAATCCCCAATGCCACTCGCACGGATGTGGAGCGATTGAGGCATTCCAGAACCAGATCTGGACCTGACCTAAAGAGGGATGCGCACAAATGTCCTCTGCAGCGCAAAGAGCGTGTAGGGGCCATTCCTCCACTCATATTGACCTCTACAATGCGTGAGTAATGCGCCGGACGAAACGAAGGAACGTACCAAGTGTAGGAGAGAAAGCAAGGCAAAAACACGTCCACATCTCCCGAGGCGGGAAACGTGGATGTGTTTGCGCGGGATGGTGGTGAATCAAATGGAAATACGTACCAGAACAATTGTCCAAAAGGGCGAAGCGACCGCGCGCCGCGTTCGGTCGTAATCGCGATTTTTGCGATTTTGACCCCCCTGGAGCAGGGATCAGAAACCGCATGAAACGAGCCCAACGTGGGCTCAGCTCCCTTCGTTTAAATCATTAGAATAGACGTCTGAGAGGAATAAACGAATGCTTACCTGTAGGAGTCGCTACGAGCGAAATTGTCCCCACCCACCTGGGAGGCGGGGTGGGGAAATCCTCACCAAATCGCGCCAAAAGTGGTGGAATCCCTTCGCATTTGTGAGTGTACCAAACGCCTAGAAGGGCTAAGAAATCGCTCACCTAACGCGCCCCCTGTGCGGGGATTTCTACCCCCACCCCTCGGGGTGAGGGTAACCGGACTTGCGCCGGATGACACGAAAGCGGTGTCAAACCCTAGATATACATTACAATAGTTAATATATTAAAGGGCTAAACCCTTGCTTACCTGTGTGGCCCCCAATCGCGAGGGGAAGGGGCTGCAACCTGGGGCGAGCCCGGGTTCCGCGCGCGTTCCCAAAAAGGAAGTCACGATCAATCCCATCAATTCGCGCGGTGAGCTGGCAATGCTCGCTCGGCACCCGTACAAAAATCGAACGTAACTCGTTCAATTGTTGTCCGTTCGTGGCCGCGTTTAGCGGGATCGTCCGCGTTTGACGTCCTGCAGGGGTGGGAACTTTGTCATATTTTATTTCGCCCATTTTGTGTGGTCACGCGTTTCGGATGGGACCGAAAACTATGCTCATACAATGTAATTAAACTATATTGAGTGAGCACATGTGGCGGGACCCCCGGGTGGGTGCCCGGGAGGGGGAGGATGCTGGGGAAGGTGGTTCCCACGAGTGAGCATCCTCCCGGACGATATTTGTTGAAACTTTATGTGTCAAGCTCGGAGTCGAACACGCGACTCCCAGAACCGGTATCGGTTGACGCTGTATAGCCGTCCCGGACCGGTGCTCCATGTTCCGGAGTTACGATATCACGAAGTGTAATCGGCCCGGACTATAGATTGCGCACTTTGATCATTAGGATCAAACACGACCAAACATGGTCTGTGCGCACCATCATATTAGTATATATACCTGTCCCTAGACAACCTAATATGATATCGCTTCTTGTTCTCTCCCCACCATCACCAACGCTCTTCAAGCCTAGTTCTCCTACCAAGGTAAGGTAGAGTACATTATATATATAGAATATATATTTGCTCAACAGGTTATGAGCCCGGGCTACGCCCACTCCTTGTGCGCCCTAGTGGCGAACAGGAGTAAAAGGTTCTTTACCTTACCTTACTCAGCGCTGTATAGCGATGAGGAAGGGTCAAAACAACTACCCTGTATAGGATGTTGATTTGATCCATAGGAGCGTACATCACTCCACTGTGTAACCCTTATTACACTTTGGATGTTGTTCAGCTTGATTTACCGCTGCATATCTATGCGCGTAAACCTTGCTTTCTTAACTCCTAAATAATATTCGTAGAACCATGCCAAGACACCTAAGGCTGTGCCTAAGGTCCCTCAGAGCTGGGAGATCGGTTGAGTATGCCTAGCGCTACCCCGGTGACGGTATTATTCAGCAATAGAGAAACAAGGGGAACGGTTTAGGTGTCAGAGGAAGTCATAACTATCTCCTCTTCTCACACTATAAGCGAACAGTTTGCTGATTGATCTTTGGGATAGATCTCATCAAAATGTCTTCCAACCTTACCTCCCTCGTTCCAATTCTTGATGGTACAAATTACCAGGATTGGTCAGTCCAGATGCAGTCTTTCCTTTTGAGCGCAGGACAGTGGAAGTGTGTCAAACCTGGCACCACCGCTCCTACTCTCAAGGAATCAACTACAACTACGACCAAACCAGGTGATACAGAGGAATCCCCCTCTACCATCACAATTACCAAATCGGATAATTCCGCCGAAGTAAAAGAATGGAATCAAGATGCTGAAAAGGCGTTAGGAAACATCCGCCTACGCCTTTCTCGCTCTATCCAGCACCAGTATGCTGATCAAGAAGATCCAGCTAGTCTCTGGAGCTCACTTAAGGAAAAGTATGGCTCCCCTGGAATGCCTACCGCTTTCCTTGAGTTTAAAGGTATTATGGACACAGTGATCCCCAATGGGTCTGATCCTAGTCCTTCTATCGACAAAATCCTCGCACACTTCACACGCCTCGCGTCAATGAAGTGGGCACCACCCGGCGAATTTATCGCCATGATTCTTCTCTCAAAAGCCCCTGCCTATATGGAATCGACCATCCAAGTCCTCATCTCAGGACTAAAGGACGAAACCGAAGAAGATGGATCTCCAACTAAGCCTGACTTAGGCGATGTTGTCCAAGCAATGATTCAATCATTCGAGACCTCACGTAGGCAGGGAAATAGAAATAACCAACAAAACCAGCAGCGAGCTAACAAGCTCAGCGCGGTAAAACCATGGGACCAACAATCCCAACCTCAATTCCAGCAGCAGCAGCAACAAAATGCGCAGCAGCAGGACGGTTCCTTTAAAAAAGGCAGACGAGGGAAAAGAGGAGGAAAGAAAAACAACCAACAGCAGTTGCAAAACGCTACGGTTGAAACTGCCCCCCAGCAGCAACAGGCTCAACAGCCTAACATCATTCCTCCCCCGCCTCCACAATTCCAGTTCCAGGCGGGACCCTCATCAGGGTTCTTCTCTAACTCAATCGCTCACCACATTCGCCCCTCCGTTCAGTTTCCCCCTCCCAATCCGGAGTTTAAAACTCCATACAAGTCGTTTAAATCGGCGCTCGACCTCGCTCATGCGATCGGGGTAAGACCTACCACGGAAGTTCTCCGCACTCTGGAGATACCTGCCCTCCTCAAAGAGGAAAAAGAGGCCAAACGACCAAACAAGCGACCTCGACGTGAAAATACCCATGTCGAGATACCGCTCTCCCATGCAAATCTAGAAGCTAGAATTAGCTCGGTTAAAGGGAAAGAGAAGGCAGGGAAGTCTGACGATGTGGTGTCATTATACACCGAAGATGAGGAAATGGTTGAGGGAGAACCCGCTCAAACGGTTGATCCCCTCACTGTTGCAGACTTTGAGATGGATGCCCAATACGAGGAAAACACCGATTTCGGTGATGATTTCTTTGGATCCTTCGGGGTAAGCACTTGTTTCCATATTCAGGAAATAACAACTGACGATAACGTCCTAACAGGAGCAGTAGATAAATTCTCTCCCTGTACTGTAACAATAAACAATTGTGGTTGTTCTTCCTCGTCCAACAAGTGTGATGAGACTGTTGAATGGCTTGCGGACTCAGGAGCGTCCATGCATTTTACTTTTGATATTAACGACTTTGTCGAATATCAGGAGTTAGCCCAAAAAATTCCAGTCTCAACCGCGAACTCCTCTTCTCATATCATTGGGAAGGGTACAGTAGTTCTTCTCCTTCAAAATGGAGAATCAATAAGGATCTTTCCTGTTTACCACACCCCAGACCTTACTGTAAGATTGCTATCTCTGGGTGTGTTCATGCAGATGGGGTTCCACATTGCTGGAACCAGAGAGTACATTGCGGTGATGCAGAAAACTAAGCCATTCTTGCTCTTCCACCCAAGACTCCCAAAAGATAGCATATTTGTAGTTCGTGCTCTCAAGTCCCAGGATGCCAAAATTTTTGGGGGACTTGGTACAATCCACACGGTGGATTATGAGACACTACATCGACGAATGGCCCATCCTTCAAAGGATGTGATTAAGAAGGCTAGGAAACACTTGAAAGATTTCCCAGACGTAGTAATCCCTGATGAGGATCACATCTGTCCAGGTTGTTTGAAAGGAAAGATGGTCAATCGACCCTTCCTTCCAACCGAACGAAGGGCTACCAAACCTTTCCAACTTATACATTCCGACCTAAAGTCGTTCCCGATCGACTCTTATCATCGGTACAAGTATAGTATTGTCTTTTTTGACGACTATACCTCCCATGCTTGGACTGTCAACATGCGCACTAAAGATGCAGCAATTGCAGCAACCTCCCGATTCCTTGCAATGGTTGAGACCCAGTATAACAGCCGGGTTGTACAATGGATGAGTGATGCAGGCGGAGAATATAAGTCTACAGCATTTG
>Ga0307513_10003405_pt1 | contig 21597 bp, 14 predicted proteins | sample 15_EM_MG_FD_202174 | JGI IMG/M metagenome (GOLD analysis project Ga0307513, IMG submission 202174) | Populus trichocarpa ectomycorrhiza microbial communities from riparian zone in the Pacific Northwest, United States - 15_EM | ecosystem: Host-associated > Plants > Roots > Unclassified | place... | reverse complement strand
AAATCAAATTTGTTCCATAAGGCCAAAAGAAGCAAAATGGGTACATGGTTTACCGAGCTTCAGGCAACAGTTACCTGAAATAACGCCGTGATTGATCATACTTCTTGATACAGTAGTAGTAGCAGCCGACAGCAAACCATGAGAGAGCCCTAAATGACAAGAAGCCCTAATAAGTAGACATGATACATGATTACATAATATCTAATAGGCACTCCTTGTATTCATGCTTAAGCTGAAGTGAAGTCTATGAGAGAGAAACAATCTCCTTTTGTTTTCCTGTTCCTTTTCTCTTCAAAACTTCATAATTAGTAATTCAAAAGCACTTAAGAATGAAATACAGATAAGCATCCAGAAGATATCATTTCTCTACAATTTTGAGCAGGACATAACAAAACATCTAGAGAAATACAAAAGGAGGCCAATACCCAATTATCATCCAACAGAAGTGAGGAACAATAGGAGAATGCACTCACTATTAGACTGTCCTAATGGATGAGAAGCCCAATAACTACAATAGATGAATACTACTCCTTGCACAGTACTTTTTATTAGACTATGCAAGTAATCACTGGCAAATCATATGCATATCCCACATGTTACTTGTGAATGGTATTTCAGGTGTTGTGGACACATGGTTGCTAAGAGTTCTTACTTCCATCTCTTTAACTTCTTTATTTATGTTAGCTAGCTGAGCTGTTATTGGAACACCAAATCATTTGAGATAATAACCATGATCACATTCCATCATGATGACAAGCAAACCATCCTGTGCCTTTAACACATCTAGCAAGCAAAGAAAATAGAAGTAAAAAGGGAAAACAGAGAGCTCAATCAAAGCATAATCCTTCAAATTGAAAGGGAAATAAAGAAGTAGCTTCTGAGAGTAATCCTTCAACTCCAAAGAGCACAAGTCATCTGAGCATATTATAAAAGTAAAGGCAGAGAAATAAAACTCACTTTTGAGGATAATCCTTCACTAAGTTCGATGCCATAAGATAAAGTTCATTTGAATTTCCAAGCTCCATAGCAGCAGCTATGTGTACTAAGGTACATTTCAAATGAAAAGGGTCTTTCTCAAGCAGGCTGTGAAAGAGAAGATAAAGCTCAGATGACCTGATGCATCCAAGGTATGATCTTAGATGTATTCTGTTTGAAAAAAGTTAAAAACTCACTCTGAAGTTAGTTCAAAGCATTTCTGATATTCACCACACTGATTGAAGTACTCTGCTTTGCAGGTCAAAAGATCAGTATCATTTTTTAGTGTATGCTTGATAGATGGGCTAGAAGGATTGCTATTGCAGCTTTCTTTTTCAACTTCTCTGAATTTGGCTTCTACAACACTCTTTTTTTCATACTGAGACCAGGGGACTAAGGTTAGTTTCAAAGAAGCACAGAGACTAACTAAAGCAAATAGATTATCTGGAAATGGTTTGTTTGGATTCATATTGACTGGTATATTCTGAACTTGTGTGTGTTTACCTTTTTTATCAAGCATGAGTAGAATGAAGAGAGCCACCCATCTTCTGGACCGAATTGCAAGGAGGAAAGCAGCCTTGTTTCTGCAATTCAGTAGCAAATATACAGGGTTAATTTTAATTTCATTTGGTTAATGAAGCGAATGCTGGAATAGTACAGCATAGAGAATTCTCAACAATCAACACATTAGCAATAAATACTGAAAATCCGGTAACATTAATTCTCCACAGTTAAATGGCAATGTGCAGCTGAATGTATTTAACAAAAAGAGTTTTGGAGAGCCGTTACCTTCTTCACATGTGAGCATGTGATTTTCAATAAGGCATTCCAAAGCCTGGGGAACAATGAAGATACAACCATCATTCATACTTCCAATCCAAATCAGTAAAAATGATGTGCAAAACTAAAGGAAAACAAGAATATGTCCAAAAAACAAAGACTAAAAACTTCAGTTGAATCTATCAAGAAAAATCTTAGATCTTTATCAAGCTCTTAATATGGAAATTCACAGTTTTTCATAGAAAGCTATGTTAATGACCATTGCATGCACAATTACAATAAAGCAAAGAAACTCTATTATGCAACTTACAAACAGAAGGAAAAGGTAAAACAGCAGGGTACCTCATAGCATAAAGGATCGGCCTTGATAGCAGCCTTGTACCTTAAATCATCATAAATAAGCAAATCAATCATTATACAAAAAAAAAAAAAAGTGGCAAAAGAAACAGTAATCTATCTTGATAAAGAAGATCGCTGAGAAAAGCTAACCACTGTCGAGCCAGGGCACGATTTTCCAATGCTTCATAAGCCCTGCCTCTTAGAAAACATGTTGCTGCAGAAATCTGTCCCAAAACAGATAAAACAACATTTCGCCAAGCAGTATTTTTAGTGATAAGTTAAGAATATTTATCACAATCAACTGATAGAATGCACCCAAAAAAATAAATATTCACAATTTCACACAAAATTTTAAGAGACAAAGAACAAAACTTTAAATGTTAAAAAGAAAATCCAATCTTGCCAATTAAAAATAGCATAACTAACACAACCAAGCAAGAAAAAGAACAACTTCTCATTAAAAAAAAAAAACTCACATTGATCTCGCGATCTTCACTATCCTTATCTAAGTACATAACGTTACAATCTTTAGTATCATATACATCTCCATGCTCATCAACCTTTGCATCACCGAGCATTAACAAACACTGGTCCCACTCTTTCAATTCCTCCTGACCACAATTTAAAAAAAAAAGTTAAGAAAAAAAAAACCTAAAGGTAATAAACCATCAAATTAAAAATAAAAAATCCAAAACCAAAGACTTACGAGGCATTTTGCGGCGAGGTAGCGGAAGCGGAGGTCGCGAAGGACTATTTTGGAGGCGTTGAGGAGGTGGTAGGCACGACGGTAGTGGCGGCCGAGGAAGAGAGCCTGGGCTTGCATGTAGATGTCGGCGGGGTCGTTGGTGAAAGCGGCGACTTTGTCGGCGAAGAAAATGGCGGAGGAGTACAAGTGCTTGCTCACGCAGTCGCGCACTACCCCTCGCAGCTTCTCTATTTGCTCTTCTCTCATTTTTTATTTTTGGAGAAAAAGGAAATGCAAGAGAGAGGTAGAAAGATTTTGGGGTAGAACTGAGAAAAAGAAATCAAGGGTTTTTGATTTGTGTTGTCTTAGTTTTGGAAGGAAAGAAAGAAAGAGCAAATGAGCGGGAGGTTTTCCCTTTGTTTTTGCTAATTATTGTTCTCGTATGTTCTTGTGGCTCGCTGTTCACACGAGAAACCATTCTTTTAGTTGCTTTCTCTCGATTACGCCGCGGACTCTAATTATTTTTCTTATAAAAAATGATGTTGAAATGTCATAAATAAATTTTAAATAAAAAAATATTTATAATTTGAGTTATAAATTTTACCTATTATAACTAGATTATATATAAAAAAAATTAGATAATGACAACAAATAAGTTAAATAAAAAAATCACGATAAGAAAAAACAATCAAAAGAAAAAAAAATTAGCTTAATTATTAGCCAATTAAATATGAAAGAACAAAATTGGATAAAAAAAACAAAAAACCTAATCCGAGTCAATCTGAGTTAGCATGACAAACCTATAACCCAAGTAATATGCATTGAGCCAATCTAAGTTAACTCACGGCTTAGGTCATAAGATCAGGATGGTCCGATAGAAAATAAAACCACAAGGCCTATTTAAAAAAAAACAATGATGAAATCAAAAAAGAAAATATGTGAAAAAAAATAATATCAACTCGTGCTAGATTCTTAAACTCGTGATCTGGTTCATGAGATTATAAGCCCCCTATTTGGAAAAATTATAAAACTCAATTCTCAACCAATCAAATATCGAAGGATGAATTTGAAAAAAAAAATTCAATTACACAAAAGGATCCAAAATCAAAATTAGAAATTAAAATAATGGGGATCAGAATTGAAATAAAAAATAAATTAGAGGATAGCTACATAGTTTTGATTGAATGGTGAAATTAAAAATAAAAATCATTTTAACAAATGACCAAAAAAAATCAAATAATGAGGACCAAACTATAAAAAATAACGTATAACAAATTGGGATTGAATGATGAAATTGAAAACAAACCAAGATTTTATAAAAGGATCAAGAACAAAAATAAAATTAAAAGAATAAAAACCAAAGTTGAAATATCAATAAAAAAATCAATTACACAAAAGGATCCAAAACCAAAAATAGAAATTAAAATAATGAGGATCAAAATTGAAATAAAAAATAAATTAGAGGATAGCTACAGAGTTTTGATCGAATGGTGAAATTAAAAATAAAAATCATTTTAATAAAATGACCAAAAAAACAATCAAATAATGAGGACCAAACTATAAAAAATAACCTATAACAAATTGGGATTGAATGATGAAATTGAAAACAAATCAAGATTTTACAAAAGGATCAAGAACAAAAATTAAAAATCAAAAGAATAAAAACCAAAGTTAAAATATCAATAAATAAAAAAACAACTCTAAAATTTTAAATTGTCAACGTGAATTTCACGAGAATGAGAGAAAAAAGAAAGACAAAAAAAATAAAGGTCACCAACGATAAACCATCATGTTGTTGCTGCCGCAAGCCACTCCATGAAAAAGAAGACCTCGTGAAGATCCCTATGTTTCGATGGAGGGAGATTTTTGGTCGGCTCCCACACACGAGTTTAATTGGCGCCTCCCACACACGGACGTATTCACGCTGCATGCATCAACCACCTTTTATTTTAAATAAGATTTTATGTTTATTAAAATATCAAACTATCCAGCTCAACTTGATAATAACAAAAAAAAAAATCAGATGAAAAAGTCCTTGGAAGCAAGTTTTTAAAATATTATTATGAAGAATAAATTAGTCATTTTACTATGTTTAAAAAAATAGATAGACAAAGAGGCCATTAGTTGCTAGTTTTTTTAATTCCAAGGATTTTTGTAATTCGGTCATTATAATTTATTTTATTTCAATTTCATTGTTTGAAGTATGTTTTTCATGTTTTCATGCATTTAAATATATTTTGGTCTATTTTCTCTCCCTTAACTCATATGTCTAACTCATATGTTTTTGAATGTTTTGGTGTTAAATTTACGATTAATTTTATAAAATTGAGTTTTAGCTTCTTAAAAAACAAATTAAAAAATCAGGGGCCAAATTTGACACAAAAAAATAATCAAATGACTTCCATAAAAGGTGTCAAAGTTTCATTTGATCCCTTAAGTTTTGATTTTGTCATAGTTCATCCCTCTTATTATAGGTTATTGCATTTTAGTCCTAAACTTTTTTTTTTTTTTATCAAATTTAAGTTCTTGTAATGTGATTAGATTATGACCACCAATAACTTTTGATTTTGATGGATATGGACTTATCTTTAAGTGATGAATTAAATAGAGTTAGTTTTCACCTTCAATGATGTTAGGAAAAATAGATCGAGCCTTAGAAAAAAAATTAAAATTTAATTTGATTTTGAGTTTTAGGCTAATTGAATTGTGTTTTGTTGTTGTAAATGGAGTTTCAAAGTTACATAGTTGAAAAAATGGTGAAATCTAAGTTCTTGAGATTCAAAGATTTGGATCCTGGTTTTTCAATTATGAAGACAAGTTCGGTGATTGAAAATGTTTGCGAGTGGATGATACATTGTTTGCAATCTATAAAAAAAAAAAAATTGGCTTGGCTCTAAAACTGAGGTGCATATAGGCTTTTCTTTTAGTCTTAGAGGTACCTGGTCGTAATTCTCTTAGATCTCATTTATTTTTTTTTAATTTTTTTATCTTAAAAAATACTATTTAGATAATTAATTATAATGATATTTAAAAAAATGTTTAATTATTCCATGATTTTTAACTAATATTTTAGATTTTTATTGTAATTCTTTATTATAATATTTACTTTTTTATGATTATATATGAAATTAATGTGCACAAGTTAAAAAATTGGCATAAATAATCAATGATAAAAGAATATATATTTTTATTATTTTTACTATTATCAATTTTTATATAATTTTCTTCCGTTAATTATTCTTTTACTTTCTTATATAGTCACATGAAAATAATTAAAATATTATATTTTCTTAATTTTTTGTTTTATAGTGACTTGACATGAGAAGGGTTTTTTTTTTTTCAATAGTGTTTTTGATAAAAAAAAATGTTTTTCCAAAACTAAAAACAAAGTAATGAATAAAAAGAATGAAGTTTTGGCTAACGAAATGCATTTTGTTCTCATTTTATTTAAATCATTTGAGTTTTTACATATATTTATTTTAATTACTGTAAGGTTTTTTTTTCAAATAATCAAGCTATTAAAAAAAATCATTGTTCTAGCAAAATAATAAATAAAAAAAATAATTTTGACAAGAAAAAATACATTTTTTTCTCATAATTTAAATCATTAGAGTTTTTAGGAACAATTATTTTAACTATCATAAAAAAAAATGTTAAAGAATTTATTGATATCAAATTTTAAATAGATGAGTTATATTTGAATAATACATTTACAAGAACGAAATTCATATACAACTATAATTAGCATCCAAGATAAATAAAAGAAAGTGAATAAAATGAGAAGAAAAATCAAAGCAATATAATTGCACTTGGATCTATTATTTGCTTCTTACAACAAAGATCAACTTCATATTTTAATTTTTAATTTTTATTAACAATTCTTTTTAATGATTAAAAAACTTACTTTTACAAGAATTCAACTTTTTATTGTAATATTATCAATTAATTTATAAATATTTTTATATAAATATAATTTATAATTTTTTTTTAAATATTGCACATGAATACTCAATGAAAGTATTTTTTTTTACTTTAATTGTTAATATAATTTTCTTAAATTAATCATTGTTTATTTTTTATACTGCTATCATGACGTTTTTGTTTTTTTTTTTTATTGAAATTTACTTTCATGTGATGCTAGGTTTTATTTCAAAATCATTCTTCTAATAAAAAAAGACTTGTTTTTGCTAGAAAAAATTACAAGGAAGGAGGGTTTCGGCAATATATATATATATATATATTCTCCTTCATTAAATTAAATCATTTGAATTATTTGAATTATGTTATATTTAGAAAAAATAAAAAAGAAATACATTGATAAAAAGATGAAATTTTGACTAAATTTTTTTTATTTTCTATAATTTAAATCATTGAAATTCTTAAAAATATTTATTCCATTAGATAATCAAATAAGGTTTTGAAAATCATTTCAAATCATTGGGCCAACACATGGCTGGTTCAAACAATATATATATATATTTTTAACCATTTAGTAGGTAGTCAAATAATAAGAGCTTGAAATCAAATGGTTTGTTTTCCTTGTTGTTTCAAGTTCGAACCCCGTGATTGTTAATATGATGGCCACTAGAGGCTTACATGGTCGTTAACTTCATGGCTTATGGAATTAGTCGAGGTGCACGCAAACTAGTTCGGATACCCACGTTAATCAATATATATATATATATATATATATATATATATATATATATATATATATATATTCCTTTTTGTTTGGTGGGACTTTTCCTCTTCTTTTTTTCTTTTTGTTTTTTTGAAAGTAAGTACTCCAAGTACATATCCATTCAGTTTTAAGCTAGTTAATTGGTGTATTTATAAAATGAATTTTTTGAAATCTCTAAATACGTGGACTATGAAATATCAAGGTTAAGACAAAACTTTAGACAATAAAAAATATAAGGAAATGGACTAACTTAATTAATTACTAGAAATTGCAGAACTTGGATGATCGACTATTAATTAATGGCGTCATATAATTTATTCTTGTGTCCCTCGTTCTGAATTAATGTATAAAACTATTTTTGAATGATAAAATAAATAGTTTAATTGAAAAGGAAATTGAACTATATACTTTACTAGTTAACATTTTAAACCCCAAATAAAAAATAAAATTGTGGCAGTAGTAATTAAACGTCAAGTTTTGTTGATATGTTTATTTTCTCTTTTCTCAATGAAAAAGGTTTTAATTACCTGTCTCAACAATTGCCAAAGAGCCAAATAAGAAGTTATTCTTAGAAATTGCAAATGCCCCTTTGTTTAGGTACTAATTAGCATGTTGAATGTGATTATTATTTTTATTTTCTATTTAATAACTTGTTTATTTTTGTGTTTTAAAAGTATTTTTGAAAAATATTAATTTTTTTTACTTTAAATTAATTTTTTTGTGTTTTTATATCGTTTTGATGTGTTGATTATTAAAAATAAATTTTTAAAAATAAAAAATATTACATCAATATATTTTCAAGTAAAAAATATTCTGAAAAAGAACTACAATCACAATAATAAACGGTACCTAAATCACTCTGGTAACTAAGACCCCGTTTGTTTGCTGGAAAATAGTTTTTTTTTTAAAAGTGGTTTTCTTGGAAAATGGATTCCTGAAAAGTGAATTATTTTCTGATATTTGGTAGTATCATGAAAAATAAGTTGGAAAACAATTTCTAATGTTTGACCATGTCATGGAAAATGATCTGAAAAATAACTTATTAATGTTTTTTTTTTCAAGTTTATTAAAATAATGAGAAACAAATCTTACAAATTAAAAAGTTGAATGAGAATGAAATTGAAAAAAAAAATCTAATTTCATAAATTATCTTAAATAAAATAAATAATAATCAAAACAATGGAGATCAAATCTAACAGATAAAAAAATTAAAAGATGATAAAATTAAAATAATAATAATTACACTTTCATAAATTATTTCAAATAAAATAAGTAACAATAAAAAGAATAAGGACTAAATTTGATAGATAAAAAAATTCAATTAAAAAAATGATAAGAGAAAAGCAAATAACAATAATAAAAATGAGGACCAAAGTTAATATAAAAATCAAATTAAATCAAATTCTAAGGGATAAAATTGAAAAATAAAGATTCAAAACAAAATATATAGCAATCAAAAGTTTGAGGACCAAATTTGATATAATCAGCAAATAATATAATATTTTTAATTTTTTTACAACTTCTTGAAAGTGTTTTTCGCTCAAAATAAAAAGAAAATACTTTCTTGAAAAACAAACCAAATTTTTCTTTGACTAAAAAGTGTTTTTCATTGATCAATTTTATTTTTGTTAAATAAAAATAGGAAAACTATTTCTACATTTACCAAAAGAAACAAAAAACTGTTTCATTAAAGGTATTTTATTTTTAAAAGAAATCATAAATAAATTTTTAAAATAAAAAAGAAATTCAATTCTATTATTTGAATTTAAAGAAATATATGAATTAAAAAAAATTAAAAACAAAAAAAATTCACAAATTAATAATCGGACTATTTATAAATTTTCCACGTCGATGATGGATTGGATAAACAATGACAGAAAAAAGAAAGAAAGAAAGATCTGTCTGAAAAGTTACTTTCCATAAAATAAAATGGGGCTAACAAGTTCCATTGCTGATCCAAAGTAAATGATTACAACAACATCACATCTAGCACTTAGGGATTCAATGCATGTTTAAGGTCTCTGATCAGGACTCTTGGTGCTATTGGAGTTGCATGCATTCAAGCTTGCTACAAACTCATCAATGTTCTTGTCAGAGCTTCCACCTTCATCCATAGCCATTCTGGCTAGTTTCTTCCATTTCTCAGAATGAGTTCTGATCTCATCCCTTCTTTCACCTTCCATCATGACTTCCCTTATACACCTCTCTATCTCTTCTTGTGTCACCATCCCATTTTCACCTACCTTTACTCTAACCCCTGCTTGCCAAACATCAGCAACAAACTTTGCATTAGATGGTTGATCTGTCCACTGTGGCATTGCCACCATTGGCACTCCCAAGCTCAAAGCCTCAAGTGTTGAATTCCACCCACAATGAGTCATGAAGCATCCCACGGATTTGTGAGCCAGGACCTTTAGTTGAGGACTCCATGTTATGATTAGACCCATCTCTGTTGTCTCCTCTACGAAGTTGCCTGGTACCTTTTGCTTTTCTGATTCTCTTACAACCCATAGAAAGTGAGTGTTGCTTCTTTTCAGACCCCAGGCCAATTCTGCCATTTGGTCTTCTGTCAGAACAGCGAGGCTGCCAAATGATACATAAACAACTGAGCCTGGTTCCTTGGAGTCTAACCATTTCATGCAAGTTTCAGAATTTGGCTTGAAGAGGCTGAGACCATAGTCTTTGTCGTCCTCCAGCCGCTTGTCCAAGAACATTGACGGAATTGTTGGTCCTATTGGCTTGATTGGCCACTTGCTCGCCATCCAGTCGACAATCTGAATAGAAACATTAAGGTGTTTAATTACTGTTTAGCACTGATGTCAAAGAAATAAGTTAGTACGAGTATTTTGAAGACTCGGACTCAGAGTACAGGGTTTAATGACCAACTGAATGAAAATAATAGAACGCTATTATCAATTAATTATCACAAGTACTGTTGAGCTCAAGTACTTGGTATCAGGTTAAAATTTTAACAACTTAACTCCATAAAAAAAGAAAAGAAAAAGGTTTAAAGTTTGAATTCATTTGCTGTCAATTAACTACAACTTGAGTTTACGCCATCACCAGATCAAAAAGAGCTTGCAACAAACATTTAAAAAGCCTAGGAGCTGATTGACATTGCGTTTTTTATTTGCGTGTGTCTGGGAATGATTTAAAAATGCGTTTAACATTAAAAAAAATATATTTAATTAATATATTTTTAATGTTTTTATAATTTTAATATGTTTTTAAATAAAAAATATATATTTTTATAAGAAAAGTTATACAGTAACCAACCCACACTAAGAAAGCGTTTGGGAATGCGGTTCAACTCGTGTTTTTAAAAAATTTTAAATTTTTTTTTGTTAAAATTTAATATGGTTTGTACGTTTTGTATCGTTTTGATGAGCTGATGTCAAAAATAATTTTTAAAAAATGAAAAAACATCATTAACATGTATTTTGACATGAAAAATTATTTAAAAAGTACCTACAACTACACTGACAAACACGCTCTAAAATTGAAAAAATTACATTTATGTAGAGGGATGAAGCCATCCCGCTTTCCAAGGGAAAGAACTCAAATTAATTAGCTTTTGAAAGTTTGAACGGGCGGAAATGTTCCAACAAGCATACCATCAATATCAGCAAGGACATCTATCCGGGAGCCGACCACTTATGCAATCATTTGGGTGCCGTATACTGTAGGCTGTAAAACGTGGTAATGATATTTGCCAGAAAACATTTCAAGCCACATAGAAAAAGGTTGCAGTGCTGTATTACAGGTTTGTTGGAGAAAACATATGCATGCTGGACTCTTTCTCGGGTGGGAAATGCCAAGTGATGTGATCATGTGACAACGATACAATGCCTCAAACATGTCGTTGGCTACCAATTAGGCATTGTAGCATCGGCCAATCGATAAGTTCGGCTAATGCCTATGTTTCAAAGCCAAACGAAAACATGTTGTGTTTGTTTTTGTTTTTATGTTTACTGTGGGGTATAATTCTTCATAACAAAAAATATAATTTACTATTGTGTTTTCTGCTTTTAGCAATGATGAAACTTTATCTTTGTTATTTTTGTATTTTAAAAGTATTTTTAAAAATATTTGAAATTTATTTTATTTTATTTTAAATTAATATTTTTTATGTATTTTTAGATTATTTTGATGTGCTAATATTAATTTTTTTTAAAAAATATTAAAAAATATTATTTTAATATATTTATGAATAAAAAATATTTTAAAACATAACAATCAACATGATTATTTTTTATTTTTAATATTAACAAATTTATATTTTTACTACTTTATTTATTGCTTTTAATAATGGCACTCACCACTCAAAATGAAAGCAACAGCAAAAACATAATGAGTGTTACTGACAGGTTCCCATACTGTCTGACTTTGAATAGTAGTTCAAGCCATGACCAGTTCATTATTCACATGTAACCGCACTTTTCTTCTTCTTTTAACCACAGGAAATTTCATCGAACTAACATTTAACAGAGGCCTAAGAGTAACCACGACTTGATTGAGTACTTCAATCTATAGAACTAGGAATTATTAATTATATGTTGAATTCAGTCAATCAATCACAGAACTAAAGTGCACAGAGAGTGTAATATATGCTGCTGGGAACTTAAAACGTACCTCATCTTCAAGTTCATTGAAAGTGTTCCAGAGGAGCCAGCTCGCTTCATCTATATTTGAGAACTGGCTAAAAAGGAGGTCATAAATACCGGGATACGAACCTGGACCATGAACAAGGGATGGTAGATCACTGAACTCCAACTGTGGCAGGGAAGGCAGGGACACCGGCGATTTTTCTTCCATAGGAATTTTCAAAGCGCTCCCTTGTAGTGTATGGTAATATAAAACAGTAACCGCGCATGATTGGGTGAAAAACGGACCTCCTTCTATGCCCCAGCTCTTCGCCACATCCAGAACCCATGGTAGAATGGAGTCATAAATGATGAATTTAGCAGGGTATTGGCTGGTACTATTTTTGTCGATGAGCTCAGCTAAGCTTTGCGGGATTGTGGCCTTGAAACGCTCGATGTATTCCTCTGCGGTTGCTGCTCTTTCACCTTCTTTGTAACCATCAAAAATGGGTTCCATGTTGATGGAACAAGCGTTGTCTTGATGCATGGAGGTGCCCATTGAAGTGGGGGTAATTAGCGTGACCCTGAGGCCTTTTGAAGCTAAACGCTTAGAGAATTGAAGCATTGGATTTATGTGGCCTTGTATAGGCAGCGGAAGGACTAGCACATGACTTGCACTGCTGGTTTTTTGTTCCCTCTCCATTTTTCTCCAATACCTTCAAACTCTAATCTCTCTCTCTCCCACCCTTCTCTGCAGTTAGATTGATTACCGTGCTGAATTTATAACCAATCAATCAAAGCAAAAGGGAGATTTTTCAACTACTCTTTTTTTTTCTCTCTTTTGGATTTTAGTGAGAATAATAATTTTACAAAATTGAGAGTATCATGAATTTTTTTATAAATTTTTTTAGGATTTGTTGGAGATTACGTGAACATCAAATCTTTTTAGGGTTCATAAATTCTTATAGGCTAAGTTGTCATGAATTATATAATCTAATTGTCCATCTTTAATATATAGTAATTTAAACGAATCTAAAACGAATTATTAGATGAAAATTTTTCTAAACGCTTTTATATACACTTTTCTTTATTCCACTCTCAAATCTATTGTTACCATTTTAATGCTCATTTTCTTCATGCCTAAACTAAATTCCAACAATTAGGATAAGCAAAAATTAAAGTTTTTATAAATATGAATACCCTGAATATATCAAAACTTATTGCCCATGGAGAGAAAAAAATTGTTTCAACATAAAAAAAAAAAACAAAAACTAGAGTAAACATATAATAATGGATTCAAAATTAAGCATTGTCCATTGGTTTTATACCATTCATAACTCTTGCCTCTTTTCTAAATAGAAATAAAGGGCCAGAAATTAGAAATGCAAAAAAAAAAAAAAAAACACTTAATATTATTAGAAATTCCTAGAAAAATATCATATTCATAAAATAAAAACATGGATGCATTCCTATGAACGTGGAAAATATAATAAATTATTTGAGTCTAAACTAATTGTAAATTCATTCATAACTATTTAGTCAAAAAAATAATCTATTTTAATTGAACTCTTAGTTTTGTTTGCCGTGGTACTGGAAAAAGTACAAGGCATGATATTATATTTATAGAAAAAACCTAATATTTTTATTAATAATAAAATATCAATTAATTTGCCTCTTAAAAAATATTACATATAATAAATATAATAAATTATTTGAGTCTAAACTAATTGTCAATTCATTCATAACTATTTAGTCAAAATAATAATTTATTTTCATGAGCCTTAAATTAAATAAGAAGAGAGTTAATTGAACTCTTAGTTTTGTTTGTCTTGGTACGGAAAAAAATACAAGGCATGATATTGCATTTATAAAAAAAACCTAATATTTTTAATAATAATAAAATATCACTTAATTTGTCTCTTAAAAAATATTATGTATTTTATTTCAGGATAGTTATTAGAAATTTATGTAATCATATTCTTACTTGATTTTTCTAGTTCTAAAATTGTAATTTTCTATATTAATTACACTTTAGTCTTTAATTTTTAAAATTTATTAATAATCAAGTCAATTTTGATTAGTCATTCAAATTTAATTTTTTACTAATGATTCTTAATATAAATGACTCGTTAGGTTCTTAATATATTAGTTCAAATATAAATCATGCATGATCTTTATTAAAATAAAATTAAATAATTTAATTTATTATTAATTTAATAAATTGATTGATTTATATTTAAAAATTAAATATAAAATCTAGTAATGTATTATGATATCCAAATATAAAAAAATTATATATGGTTAAACTTAGCTTTTCATTAATTATTTTCTTTAAAGAAGTAAAGTTAGAGGAAAATTTTACCTAGTAATTGTTTGGAGAGAGAGATAAACCAGATTAAGTAACGAAGTAGAAATTGGTTCTTATGATATCCGCACAAATAAAAATTGATAATGCTAAAAGTGCAGGACACTTGGATAATTAGAGATGAAATACGTGAGGATGTAGGAGCAAGAAAAGAAAAAAAAAGGACACGTAATCTGGCATGTAGTCAAGACGAGACAAAACATTGAAAACAACGTCCTTGGAATGTGAATCCCAATTTGCATGTGACGTGTGTACTTACGTTAATATCGTAATTTTTTTTTTTTGTTTAACGTGAGTGTTCGGGCTAGTTTACACGTACCTCGACTAATCCCACGGGCCCTGAAATTAACGACCATATAAACCTCAAGTGGTCATCATATGAGCAACCACAGGACTCGAACCTGAGACCACAGAGAAAGCAAACCTCTTGGTCCCAAGTTCTTACCACTGGACCACCACCTAGATGGTTGTCATTTTGAACCTAACTATAAATGTGTTGGCGCTACCATTATAGGATGTAATTTGTATATTAAAAGGTAAGATATTCCATATTAACATAACAAATCTGTGTTATATGTCGTGATATTAAGATAATTTGATAGAAAAAATTTAAAGAAAATTATAAAATTAATAATAATAATAATAATATTAAATGATGATATAAAAAAACAAAAAAAATATTAATTCTTATTAACTTTTCAAATCAATTATCCGGATCATAAGAACAAAAACACTATATATGAAAAAATTATGAAGTTTAATCCCTAAAAAATAAAATGTTAAAAAAAAATTGAAAAAAAAATTATGTAGAGAAATCCAAAATTAAAAATTAAAATTAAAATAATGAGAGTTAAAATCCAAGAGTTAAATCGAAAAAAATAAAAACATTAACAAAAGTAAAAAAGTAAAAAATAAAAAATATAATATACTATCAACTTGAATTGAAGGATAAAATTAAAAATAATAAATTTTTATTAAAAGGGTTAGGAAAAAAAATAAGAAATAATGAGAATAAGGATCATGGTAAAATTTTTTTTTATCAATGCATTTTCTTACATAAAAAACCATAAATATAAATTGAAAAACTTATGTATGCATCCAATTAAATAAATTAAAAACTATTGTGTAAATAAATAAATAAAATCATTAACGATAAATAAAAAAATAGTTGGAAAAATTGAGAGACAAATGTAAATTAATAAATTTAATATTGCAACATGGATCATTTACGTGATTGTATTTAATGAATTTATTTATTAAAATCAATTTATTATAGAAACTAATACACATATAAAATCTATAGAATAGAATTAAAAAAAAATTAATATGCAAGGATGCATATATTAAATATCATAAAAATTTGATTTTCAATATATATAATATAGATGAATTAAACTAACCTTTTAAAAAATTAAACACATTCAATACAATAATATTAATTAAAATAAGCCAAATAAATTATAGAAAAAGGGTATTAATTAAAACATAAATTTAAAAATTACTTTAAATTTAAAAAAATATTAATAAATACATCAAAGTTAAAAAAAAGAAAAGAAAAAAAGAATGATATGAGGCCGGTTCAAAAGATATTTGAGAAAATAATACGGTTTGTAGTTTGCACAACAAAATTCACAAGTACTTTCATCATCATTAATACATCAAACAACGCAATATCACAAATATTCCAAATCCCCCCCCCCCCAAAAAAAAAAAAAATCCTTGCAATGGTCGGCCATTTAGGCTCAATTGTCTTCCAATTGGCTTTCAATTTCTTTAATAATATACCTTAATCATTTTGAGTTTCCTTTAATAATTACTCATGAACCCTAAAAAATTCAAAACCTAGATATCCATTTAAATTGGTTCATGAAAATATTCTTCAATTTCAAACTAGATTATCATTTCTATTTGGATGCGATGTATGTGGAGATATTAAAACCAAATCGTGTAAACCGAGTTAGTAACATAGCATACACAGTTGGTTAGGTTTGTGTTTATCTAGCGAAAATCCACTCGTGGGCAATTGCCCTATTAATTTCCCTAAGATGTAAGTAATAGTCCTTATAGTTTAATAGAAGTTCAAAATAGTCCTTATATTAAAATTATTTAATTTATCTCTAATCAACTTCTCTTTTCTATAGAGAGCTAAATTAAAAGATATGAAGATAATTCAACGTATATATAATACGAGCATCGAGTTAGTAATTCTTCTATCATTTTTTCCTATTTCGAATCCATCCCTTTGTGTCTAAATTGGTGGCCAATTGTTTATAATTCATTAAGAAAGGGCAATATTTAAAAAAGGGATTAAAGTAAAAAATACAGGGAATCAGATGGCCCTTTTAAAATTGGTGTGAAAAAGATAAATTTGGTTCTTCTACTTTTCAATCTATATAAATTGTTTGTCCCTTTCTCTTAATTTTCAGATTTTAAGTTTAAGAGAAAAGAGATAAGATAACTGAATTTTAGTTGTAGAGAGAAAAAATAGTCTAGTGACACCAATTCTGACCATGGAAAATATCAATTTTAATATCAATAAGTTCCATTCGATGAGAAGAGTTTCATTGAATCCTTAACCTTGCTTAAGAGAGTATATATGATCTTATGATTTTTTTTAAATTCAGGTTGATTTTTGTGTTTTAGATTAATATTATAGTTGTTTGAAGCCATAAATGAGTTTATTATATAGGCTATTTTTTAGGTTTTTTTGAGTAATAAATGGGTTGAAAATAATTTGGGCTTAAAATACCCTCGCCTCGACTTTCAAGCAACCTTTCAATCGCCAAATTCTAGGGCAACAGACGTTGACACCGTTTGGGAACATGGTGCAAACCGTGTTCCCAAAAAATTCAATTTTTTTTTTACTAAAATTTAATATGTTTTGTATGTTTTTGATCATTTTGATGTGCTGATATCAAAAATAATTTTTTTAAAATGAAAAAAACATCATTAGCATGCATTTCAGCACAAAAAGTTATTTGAAAAGCAACCGCAGCCACACTGCCAAACAAACTCGTTGTAGCATTTACAATTTTTTTTTAAATTTAAAAGGTGGATGACACATTATCCCCTCTAATATAAAAACATTAGAAGCATTGTCCAATGCTTATATTTTTAGGTATAGCCACCCAAGCCTAAATGCTTGCTTTTTGTTTGTTCGTCCATCAATTGTTTTTGCTTTTTTTTTTTAATTCAATTTCATTCAAATAAATAATTATATAGGGTTATATTTGTCTCATGAACCGGGTCACGATTTTTGCAAGTTTACATAGGTTGACTTGAGCTTTTTTTTAGGTTTAATTTTTTAGATTGATTTTTTTTCAATTTCATCATTTAATATTGAGATGATTAGAAATTAATATTCATAATTTTTTTAATTTTATTTTCATGAGGCTATTATAGTCTTATGACATGAGTTGCAGCTTTAGTAGGTTAACTAAGGCTGACTTGGATCAATTTTCTTTGGTCAATTTTTTTTTTTAATTTCATCATTCAACACTCGTTGATTGAGGATTATGTTTTGTATTTTTTTAACACTTGCTTTCTATGGAGTTATTACAGTCTCATAATCCAGATTATGAATTTAACATATTAATTCTAGTTAACTTAATTCAATCAAATATGTTTTTATTTTAATATTATTTTTTAAAATATAATTTTTATATTTTCTTGGTTAGACTACGTTTTATACTTGCTTAGTCAATCGGGTTATATTGGCAATTGCTGTTAGTAATTTTTTTTTGGCATCCCAAAAAAATTGATTTGGCTCATGCTACAATGATGTAGTAGTAAACTCCTATCTAACTACCCAATGGGGTGACACTCACCCACAGAACATTTTGTAATGAGTAATCACCAGGAAGTAACGCATCAATCTTAAATTTGGAAGAATACAAAAAGATAATCATAAAAATAATATAAATATGGGATATCGTGAGTCTATATTTGAACTAGAAATCTAAAAGATTACCAATTCGAATAATCTTCACCCAGCTTATACCCTTCATTAGACAAAATCTTACCAGCACCTTTGCTGGTCACCACAAAAGCAAAAATCGTGAAGTAGAAGAGCAAGACAATGTAGAGAAACAATGACTAGGAGGTATACCAACGAGCCATGACATGTGACAACACACGCCAATTAGACCGACTGTTAGGTAGTAATTGATATTTTGATGAAAATTATGTTTTAAAATATTTTTTTGATTAAAAATATATTAAATTAATACATTTTTTTATTTTTTAAAATTTATTTTTAATATTAACATATCAAAATAATAAAAAAATATAAATAATTATTTTAATATATTTTTAAATAAAAATCACTTTAAAATATAATCATTACTGACCTTTAAATACCATTGAAATCCTCGACCAAACCGTAACTTTCTTTTCAACCAAACAATAACAAAATCCGTCCAAGTCCAAAGTAACTTCTGGTCCATAAGCACACATACAAGCAAATCTAATTATAGCCCACTTTCCGCTATTTTTATTCCGTCATGTTCGTACGTATCTCTTGCATAATCGCATAGAGAAAATTCCAAAACACACACTTTCTCTCTCAGTGAAAAACATGTCGGAGGCATCATCATCACCAGGAAGTTCTTCACTAGCAAGTCCAAGTATTCAAATGGTTTCGAAATCAGTCTCCGAGAGACTTCTTGGTAGGTTTTTTTTTGTTTAGATTAATGTGGGTGTCCGAGCCAGCTTGCGTATATCTCGACTAATCCTACGGGCTCTAAAGTTAACGATCATGTAAGTCTTCAGTGACCCTAAAGTTTATGAGACTCGAACCGGTGACCTCTAGAGAGCAAACCTAGAACTTAACCAGTTGAACTACACCTTTCAGGGTTCTTCTTTCTAGGTCCTTCGATGCATATCAATATGGCTTCGATAATGAGCAAAGTGGTCTTTGGTCTCCACTAATACCTGCCAGAAGGGTTTTCTTGGCTTCACCAGCAGGCCATATTTATTCCGAAGATGAGTTTTTCTCAAAGCTTAAGAAAGCAAAGAGAGCGTGTACAAGGCACATTGCTTGTTTCAATGTAAGTCTACTAATCATGGCAAATCTCTTCATTATGATATCATTTTTATTGTTTCAGTTCGCCGGGGTTTCTTCTTCATGCTTTTATATACAATTCTCTATTTTTCAGCATATGAGCAATTCCAGATAACGCTATGCATGTTCTTCAGTTCTCAATTAGTTCATTGCATTTCGTGGGGAGAAAAATATGTCGAGTAATTTGCATATCTTGGATCATAAATTATGTGCATCCGTATTTGATATCTTTTTTTTTGGTAACCCGGGGTGTCCGGGTCAGCTTACGCGCACCACAACTAATCCCCGGACCCACTGAACACCCTGCAAGCCCAGTAGGCAGGTAAGACACCGTGCGGGGGTGACAGGCGTGCATGCTGAGGCTCGAACCCAGGTAACAGAGGCAAGGAAACCTCTCTCTCTCTCTCTCTCTCTCTCTCTCTCTCTCTCTCTCTATCTCTCGTGTTCTTCAATCAATTGTTTTAGCTTTGCTAGATACAGATACAGATCTAGAAAATAAAAATAAATGTTTGAAGGTTTCTGAAAACCCCCATCAGTCCTGTCAGCGTCGCCGGCCGATTTCTCATTTTTCCACCGTTGGATCAACATGAATTTTGGGTATGTTGTGTGACACTATAGTTCCCACATCCTGACCAGAGCGATCGTTCATATTTAAATCCACTAGAGAAATCTTACCGTTTGAAGATTTCTGGGCAAACCACTCTTGGAACAGTCAGAATCGCTGGCTTACTTCTCCTCTTTCTACCGTTGGATCAATCTGAATTTTGGATATGTGATGAGTATGGTTGTATTACACATTCAGAACGGTGGAGATGAGATGAAACCCTTCCAGCAAAGTGTTCATGCACGCTCAATAGTGGTTCGTCAATCTCAGGTCAGTTTTGATCTAACTCCGATCTAGGGAGATCCAACCGTTAACTTGAGCTGATATTTGGTATGTGCTGCATAAGATGTGTGTTTACCTTTTCACCGTTGGGATTTGTTATTGTTTGAATTGTTGGTGAGTATTTGCTGTTTGAAGCTCTTTCTAGAATCTGTCATGACTTCCAATCCGAAACCTCAAATGTTCAAAGCTAACACCACCTCCTCAACCACTAAACATCCCACAAACCATCACCAAAACATCCAAAATACAGCCTCCTCAATGTAGGTTAGGTTTGTAAAATCCCAAGAATCAACAAACAATCAAAAATCCATTTCCAATAGCCACCTTGACCCAAAACAACAACCACCCCCTAAACACAATCACAATATTCCTAGCCCAAAAACCTAGAATAACCACTCCTTTAACATTTCAGTGCCACAAATTTACTTTGAAGGGTTCCCCATATGGGTTGATTACCATCGCATAAAGGCTTCTTTTAACAAGTTTGGCTCTGTACTCAAACTCTATGTATCCAGGCGTGTCAACAAATCAGGGAGTCTTTTTGGTTTTGTAACAATAGCATCAAACTTTTCTGATAAAGTTTTGCTAGAGAGTGTGAATGACATTTGGTTTGAATATCACAGACTAAAGGCAAATTTCGCCAGACACTATAAAAAGATTCCAAAAGAGAACAAAGCTCCCGACAGATCAAAACCCAAAACAACTATAAGAGTGCCTATTAGTGAAAGAGATGTAAGAAGTTACAAAGAGGTACTTAGTGAAGGGAAAGCGGAACAAATACTTCTGCCTGTGGCTTCTGGACCAAAGGATTACTTTGAAAAACTCTCCCTTGATATTGAGGAAGAGGATTATGCTTGGCTAAAGAGATGTCTTCTGGGAAAAATAAAAAAAGGATCCAATTACTCTTTTATACGTTTTGGACTGATCCAACAAGATATAGATTTTGCTGGACTGCGCTTTCTTAGGGCATCTTAGGTCCTTGTAATTTTTGATAATAGAGACATATTAATGGAATCATGGAGGAAGAATAATAAATGTTGGGATGTACTTTTTGAGGAAGTTCGCCCTTGGGTTGAGACTGACACAACTTTGAATCGGATGACCTGGATAACAATAACAAATCTACCCATTATAGGGTGGAATTGTAGATGCCTCACGAAGATTTTAGAAAGATCTGGTCAGATGATAGGTTATGATAAAACTACTCTCAAGCATTTTGAACTATCACAGTTACGGATCCT
>Ga0307513_10003404_pt1 | contig 21605 bp, 26 predicted proteins | sample 15_EM_MG_FD_202174 | JGI IMG/M metagenome (GOLD analysis project Ga0307513, IMG submission 202174) | Populus trichocarpa ectomycorrhiza microbial communities from riparian zone in the Pacific Northwest, United States - 15_EM | ecosystem: Host-associated > Plants > Roots > Unclassified | place... | reverse complement strand
TCTTTTGATTACACCATTCGTATCTGGGATGCTGTGACTGGTGCTGTAGTTGGCAAACCGTTAGAGGGGCATACTGGGCCCGTGTCGTCCGTCGTTTACTCTCCTGATGGGCAGCACATCATCTCCGGATCTGATGACAGGACCATTCGAATCTGGGATACCGAGACTGGTGCTACAGTTGGCAAACCTTTAGAGGGGCATACTGGGCGCGTGTCGTCCGTTGCTTACTCTCCTGATGGCCAGCGCATTGTCTCTGGATCTGATGACTACACCATCCGTGTGCGGGATGCATCTCGACATGCTTCTATCCAATATCCTTTCTCCTCTAACCCAACGCAACCTCATTTTTATGCAACGCCAGACATAGATGGTTGGGTCCATGACTCGGAGGGTCGCCTATTATATTGGGTACCCCCAGACTGTCGTAAGGGCTTGCATTCACACGCTCTTCTGACAATACCTCCCACATCTCATGTTCGGTCAGTTTCTCTTGATTTTGCAGATTTTGCCTATGGAACCTCTTGGACCCAAATTTTAAACAGTACTCAGCCCTAATCCCTCTTTTATCTGTACTCTGATTTGTAGTTGGTGTATTCCGCTCTTCAGCCATTGAAGTTCTAGTTTCAGCTCCTTACTTTGTCACATATCGGGATCTAAACAATTCTATTTATAAGCTCTATGCTTTGCCGAGGCGCTGTAAAATAGGTAGAACTAGAATATATGAGCATACAGCTACAGTGGAGAAGGATCGGAACGTATCTCAGATGCGTTGGGGGACAAGCGTCTGAGGCTGACAAAATAAATTGAAACAAAGAAATCAGTCAGGTCGCGATTAGTGTAACGCTTGTACTATCAACTTCTAACAGGCGCATAATTCAACCTTTTTCGCGAATCGTTTGACTCCATTGTAAGCCTCGGATTCATATTGGATGTGCCTATTTATGGGTGTCGCTCTGCAGCTGTTAGCTGACATTTAGAGGAGCGAATTGTGGCTAAATTTATACACGAGTTGGCGATATTACGACCCCCTTAAAGTGACATAGAACATGGAAGAAGACTAAGACTAATTTATGCAAAATGGAAACTTAGAGCGGTCCAGCTTGGGGGAAGTTTCAGTGAGTCTGGCTCCTATCAATGCAGGTTCAGGACTGTGCTTCTCTGCTCCGAAATCAGTCAGTAAATCGGCCGACAGTACATTATCGGCTGCTCACCATCCGCATGTAATCAGCATGTGGGCCGGGGCGACAGATGGGGTCAATGCGACCGATCCCTCAAGGCGCGCCTGCAGACCAACTGAGTGTGCATAGACTGACACGTTATTGTCAGGGTACCAAGCAGGGCCGGCAGACGAGATGGACCACTGGAAGTCGTGGGGGTCGAGTTCAAAATCTGGGGACTCCAACGTATCTTTCGCAGTGCCCTCCTCCCGCGGCAGAACAGGGACAGCCGGGGTAGTAGCCTGCCAGGTGCGAACGATTGTATTGAGATTACGCCGTTTGGCTGTCGTCGGTTCGTTAGCTCGCATGACTGGCGAGAGACGAGGTGGGACCGCTCGAGATAGAGCCGATTCGGCATCTCCATCAAAGCCATTGAGGGCTTTGTACTTGTGCATCGAGCGGACTGAGCCTTCCCTGCGTCCTAGCGCCAGAGGTTTCGGGATGTGCTTCCCGCGGACTGATGTGGTATCGTCGTGCACTTCTGGCTCATCGTCTCGGTCCCTGGTAGCATCGGCGTAGCATTTCGACAGCGAGTGGGCGATGGCAGGCGGCTCGAGGGAAGAATGGCGGACAGGCCTATTGACCCAGGATTCGTACCACCGCGCTTTGCGAATGTGGACATCGAACTCGATTTGGCGGCAGATAGGGATCTGGCGACAGAGGAGAGGTAGTAGACTTTCTAACCGGTTCTTCCAGTATAGTATCAGCTGAGTCTTTAGTCGATGGTCGGATTGCAGACTGCGCGATATATTTGGATTTCATTCTCTCCCATTTCTACAGGTATATCGAGCTTGGTGACGGCTTCTTGTCGTGAAGACGGGTCTGGTCGTGAAGACGAGGTCAGGCATTCTGGATAAATCGACTAAGGAGTGGATGAGTAAGTGATTGGTAGTGTACAGGGGGAGGGCTATACTGGTTACATAGAGGACATCCCATTCTTCGTCGCGCATCTGCGCGCATTGGGCGATTTCTCCAGCATCCATTCGCAAGTTGGTAGGTGTGAAGGGCTAGCTAGGAGGTTCCAATATGGGACTTTGTTTCAAGGCCTCGGAGACGGTTGAGACACCCGTCGGTGGAACGGCTGCAAGCGGGTGGGTCAAAAGTTGGACGTGAGTGAGTCCAAAGTCGGTGCAAAATTCTGGGACAAGTGCCGATTTTTTACAGTACGAAACGGCGAATAAACCCAATAAGATACCGGGATTCTAGGCCTTCGAGACTGTGGCCCGCTCACCTACTTCCTACGGAGATGCACGGAGATACACACCCACACGCTCTGACTTGGCAGCTGCCGATGCCATCGGCCGGGGTGTACCATGTCCGCACCAATCCCACGCTGATTATCCCTCTCTTACCTGGACCTCTCTCAATCTCCGCAAGTGACCAAGCCATGGCGACTCAGCAACCCAAGAATGAGATCCTGTGAGCACCCTTGACGGCTAGCGCGTAATTGCATGCTCGTAGTCGGGGTCCCTGTTGCGGTGCCGTACCTAAGATAAAACCTCGCGTAAAAACGCTTCGGCGGTCAGGTAAAATTGTGGTGCGAGAGCACTGGGTAATTAAATAATAAGAGTAATATATTATAACTACGACTAATGGTACGATAGGGACGCGTAATGCGATACATCGCATGTCACACGGCAGTGGTGGACCTAAGCTTGATGGTACAACAGATTTGGAATTTTACTATGTACTCGCCCTGGCCATTAGTAAGTGTAGCAATGCAACTACTAAGGACCAGGTCGGAGCATTGAAATATTACAGTCTTATATCCTGCTCCAAGTCGCCCCTCCATGTTCTCCACCTCAGTCGGGACAGTATCCTGAGCTTTACAGTTTTGCCTTTTCTCCTTTTGTTGGCGAGGCTAACCACCGTAGTACTCCATTGGTAACTTCGTCCTTCGCCTCGACTAGAACCCAATGTCCCTTGTCCAGCAGTGCCACAACGGACAGATTCTTGACCAGCATCGGCATGCGTTCAACGTAGCCTGTAGGGCATGTTGGGTCCTTCGTACCGAACATCAGCAGTACAGGAAATGTTTGAGGAAACTCGGCCGGAACTTGGCCATCTACCAGTCAGGTTAACGGGGAACCGTTGAGAGATCGAACAGAGTTCTAACCCTTTTCCTCTTCGTAGCGTGTCAGAGTGTTGCGATAATAGCACAGAGGTCCATGCATTCCGCCTTTGGCAAATTCTTGTTTGTATTCTTCAAATTCCTTCAAGCGTATGCAATATATTAGTCCCTGCTTCCTATAAAATACATTATGCCTTACGCTGTCGTCCATTACAAGTGGTGTCGGATATAACGGCGTCTCCCCAAGAAGCACTTTTCGCAGCTGGCCAACTTTGAAGGTCGGTGTCGCCTTTAATGGAGCTCTGAACATCATCCTCAAGAAGAGATCGAGCTACTGCCTGTTAGCGCCATCGAATATTGACCAAATGCTTCCGTACATGTTCATCCACTTCTTTGGACGAGTTGGGGTCATTGAAATATACTTGATAACCAAAGCTAGGGACCTTCCGAGCAGCCTCGTCTGGAGGGGTATAACGTTTGTTGGGTGGGAAATAAGGGACGGATAGACTGGATCGAAGTACCCCTGGGTGAGTGATACGAGGGTCACGCACGGAATAATCGGCATTACTCACACGATCAATACCTTAATACGTTGACGATACCACATTGCGAACCTCCATGCTATTGCGGCTCCCCAGTCATGAGCGATGACTACCGCACGCTCAACGGACACTGAGTCAAGTAATGCGGCGATATCTACACACAGCGGTTTTGCAGAGTACTGTCTAAAGTCACTAGGCTTGTCCTACGCGTCCCAGGGCCAGAGACGCTCTGTGTCAGTGATTTGGTACTTTCCGCTTGCGTTCATGGGTTCCTACTTACAGAGCCGCCATATCCGAGCATAGATGGCACAAGTACACGATATCCTGCTTGTGCCCAAGGTTTAATCTGGTTTCTCCAACCAAACCATTGGTCCGGAAACCCGTGTAGACAAATGATCGTGTCGCCGTTCGCGCGGGCAGGATCCGGCTTTTGGTCAACGTAATGGTACGTATGTCCCGTCTTCAACTTGATATAATTGTGCGTCCAGGGTTCCATAGTGTCTCAGGGACTATAGCCGGGGTGAATAGCCGGAACTAAGAATACCTTCCATTGTTTGGACGAAAGTAGATCAGAAGTCTAAGGCAGAACACCATTAGAGAGATCCAGTACTGATTAGAGAGCTCCAGTCGGTCTCTCTATTATTACCCAGCGCAACGCCAAGCCGAGAACCTTCTCCTTTTAATGTTCATATCCCCCGATGAATGTGCACAGTCAATGCGATAGATGGTGACCACAAAGCATCCTTTTCAGAGCACAAGCGAACACCTCGAGTCTTCCCGATCTTACTTGCATCGTATTTCAAACCCGAGGTATCTGTCTCATGAGCTAGCGTGTGCTTAAACTCTACATATTTAACGGGAGTCCCATGCAACAATAGCACAACTGACAAATTGCACAATCAAAAAAAATTATTGTGTGGATACTGCAAAGCGTTATTGTTGCGTAGAGTCTGGTATACGATTTGGAGGAACCTCTTAAGCTGGCTCGTGGCTTAGCTGTACCGCAAACGATGAGGATAACAACTATAAATTACCTTGTATTTCAGTCATACATATCGGCGCTTGTAATAAACCCGGTATCCGAAACATTATTACACACGGTTGTTAGGTGATGTGACTTCACTGTGGGGACCGAATGTTACTTCGGGTATTGTTCAATCCGCGTTGACCCTTTGTTTAATTCTGCCTCAGGTTCACCTCATAAGCTGTAAATGTAATCAACAACCTGTATACGACATCACGAACAAGATATGGGGCTGTATAAGCGCGGGAAATTTCCATTACATTCACGATAATAGGCAAATCCCTGAGCCAAGCAATCCTGACCTCCAGCCATGGCCATCATGGGCCAATCTATGATTATAATCTCTGAGCGTATACCGAGTGATGACAATGGAACCTGATTGAGGGACAATCGGTCATAGACTTGCACTTGCACGATTTCACTGAAGGAATGCCCTTGCGGAGTGCATGGTGGTTTCCTCACGGACATGATGCAGTAAAACCTCGCTTATTGCATACTTCATAGTTGTGTAATTTCCCATACTTGCATAGCTCTGGACCAGAGCAAATTTAGGGTCTAATTGAATGATCTCCCTTTTTTGCATATGTATAGCCCCTTGGCCAAATGATGCACTCGTGGAGTGGGTCAAGCAACTCACCCAGAAGTTTGAATTTGTGTTGTAGGTGTCGTGTAGTGCTAACCCTAACTGAAATAAAGTCAGATAAGTCATGATATAGCCAAAACCCAAACTGGATAGCAATTTTCGGAGAATCCCATGAGTCATCAGATGCATGGGCCATAGTTGGAATCATATTTTAATATCTGTATAGCTGTAGATAACATATGCAGGTCCTTTCTGACGTGTGTAGCTATATAAAGCACCAAGAGCACAATTTTGAATGCCATAGGGGTTAATCAACCAGGTAAAAAAGTGCTGCACAAAGTATCCAAAAGTATCCATTATGAGCCATACATATATGTATTACAGATTATCCAGGCTTCATTCACGTGCTGTGTTAATTAAGAAACAAATGGACAAAGTGCCAGTGTTTCATAAATACATATGCATAGTATTTTTGGTCCGCGGACCCCTATGCAATAAGAGAGATTCTACCCTATATGGAACCGGATATGAGTGGCAAGCTCAGAGGTGGCTGAAGACAGAATAAGTGTGATACTAAGTACCGTACTCTCTCATAAACTGTTAGAGCTGGTCCTGTCCAGCAAATCTGGAGAAAACGTGACCTATCGAAGCGTGCGAAGAAAATATGCTTGACGCGCCGCGGCTTGCGGCTTCTCGACCTTCTTGACTCTTGACCTCGACCATCCCACACCTTCCGGCGGGGAGCAACGCCCGCAGAACACTCGTACTCGACCACCATGGAATCGGTATTTCGTCTTGTTTGGGCTAGAGTGAGCCCTCCAATGTTCCGCCCTTCAACCGTACTGCCTCCCTTGCGTCACTTCGGAACGAGTTCTCGTCTCTCCGCCGCCAAGAACGCGAACGCTGTAGCCTCTACTAAGGTGATCATCTGACCTACTGTGTGCATAGGAGCGTGATCTGATCCTTCAACTAGACAGTTCCCTCTACCATCTCACCTTATTCGGGGCTGCCACCCGTAATCCAGACAATGCATGAAGCCAAAGCTCAAAAAGGTAATAGACACTCAAAGGGAACTCTGGCACAACGGGTCCAATCGGAAGATAGGGTTGAGCTTCGAAGCGATCGGCAAAGCGATTGGAAGGGATGAAATGTATGTAGCCTCAATACTCTATGGCCAAGCAAAGCCTACGGCTGAGGATATCAAGGTACGCATTGCGAGTGACCAGCCAACGTTTCATTGACCAACAAGTCCTGCTCAGGGTTTATCGAGCGTACTCGGGGTAGCGTCTACAGTCATTGAGAATCAGATAGGTGAACATTGGTGGCCAGATCGAGGTCTTGGTGGACCAGTTCCCGTCGATCCAGTTATCTACCGGCTGTATGAAGGTGTCCTCGTCTATGGCCATCCCATCAAAGCCATCATTCATGAGAAGTTCGGGGATGGTATTATGAGTATGATTGATTGTAATATTAGTGTGAAGCGCAAACACCACGAGAAGGGAGATAGAGTCGTGTTGACCTTCGAGTAAGCCAAAGAATACGCTACACCCTCGTTATCACTGACAATGGCCCTCTAAAGCGGCAAGTTCCTCCCGTATTCGAAATGGTGATTACAATGGTCACCCTGGCACTCTTTTGGCCCTCCTCTGGCTCAGGAATGTCCTGTTAAATCCGACTGAATGTAATGTCTACCCGAATCGTATCATAACGGTCATGTATCAGTTGGGGAGCACCATCCGTTCGAGGCCGCCATTGAAACGCGGCTAGCTTGCTTTACTGACGCTTCTATGGAAATGTCCATAAATCAGGTCCATGACAAAACATATGATCTGAATACGAGAGCTGCGTGATAACACGTCGCCCTTAAATGGTTCGTCGTGTTGCATCGAGTTGGGGACCCCTGCTTGCCCTTTCTATGCTCTGATGTAATACCGACACCCCTTACGTAAAAATTTCTCATTTTGTTTCTCAAGCGGAGAGCCATGCAAGGCCGCATACATTGGTCCGCCCGACGTGATGGCTTGTATGGGCGATTGCATTGCCATCGTATGTGTGAGATCAACCCACAACCCGCGAGGTAGTTGTAGGATGTATAACTTGAGCAAGCGCTTTCGCGCCGCTTAGAATTTGCCTGGTGTTTGGCCGCCGTAGAACACCTCCCCTACACCTTTCACCACTTCGTTGAAACCTGTAATTTGGCTCTCCAGCGCTAGTTGTACATCGAAACGACAGAGGAGATGGCATCTAACGAGGTCATCGATCTCACAACGAGCTCCCCTCCCCCACAGCCCGAACTAAAACCCGTTTCAACCACTTCCGGCAACGCCTCCATATCGGGCAAGGTGGAGCAGCCATCATATAAAAAGAAACGGGGAAACCAAGCCTCGAGTACTGTTAATGGGACTTCAGAACAGAGCGACGCGCCGCAAGCAAGTGTGGAGCCCCCTCGCCCTCTTACAGGGCCGAAGGAGGCTACGCAGCCTGCTGTGCTGCAAAGAACACCTCCTCCGAAGAGGAAGAGAGATCACGCTGATCATGGACCTGAAGCAGATGCCAGCCCCACTGAAGCAGCAAGCGCAGATCGGGATCGACCAGGCCCGCTCAAGCGGCACAAGTCAGACCAGAGTGATAGATTAAGAAAGGCATCCACACTCACTGCACCTGTAACGCCAGTTGTAGACGCGTCCGTAACGAGCGAAACCGCAAAAGCACAGAAGAAGAAACGGAGTCACGGTAGAAAGGCACGGAGGCCTAAAGACGCGAAGACCCAAGATAATGCTCGCGACAAAGAGGAGGGTGAGTTGACAGAGACAGAAGTGAACAAGCCCCCCTCGACAAATGGGAGTTCCAGGGCCAAGAAGGAAAGCCGGAAACGGTCAAAGTCGCCATCTCGTCTGGTTCCCGAAGCCAGTGGGAAGAAGCGCAAGGAGAAGTCGAAACCAGCATCCGGCCACAAGGCCACGAGCGACACAGAGTCTGTCAATACACCAACGAGCCACATGTTCTTCGTCGATCTGGACCCTGCCAAGGATGTCGTTTACGAAGTTCCAGAGGTGAAACCAAAATATCAGATGGAGCAGGGAAACCTTCTGCTCCCGCACCACGTTTTGCTGGAAACAACAGAGGAGCAGCAGTTTTCCCTCAGTGCTGTTGAAGTCCCACCAACAGATGACACGGACTCTGGCACAGAGGACGACTTTCAGCTTATCGAAGACACTAATGGTGTATGTTTTACCTTCCGAACTGTAGATTTATTATTCAGGATCTTCCTAGTTTCAACGATACTTTGACCAGCCAAAACCACATCAAGCGGAACCGTGTGGAACATGCAAACAAGTTCACAGCTCCAAAATCTGCCCCGGTCTTGTTGTGAGTGCCGCTCGCTCTCGACATAGATACAATGTCAATCGCTCCTCCAGTGTCACGCATGCGGTGTTATTGGTCAGCATACGACGAATGGATGTCCTCAGAGTATCGTTTGCTTTCGTTGTGGAAAGCGTGGTCACATCTCGAGAGAGTGCAATACTCCGCGTGAAATGCTTCGCGATTGGAAGTGCGCGCTCTGCCATTCGCAGAGACATAACACTGTCAACTGCTCGCTACAATGGAGGACATATGTCTATCGCACACCCGAGGAACGCCGTGCTGAACTTGAGCGCCGCGAAACTCTCAAGTGGCTCATGCTCGACAATCCAACTGGCGAGCCAATCGACACTGAAGCTTATATCTCAACCGATCCTTACTGTTACTATTGCGCTTCGAGGGGTCATTTAGGCGATGTCGGTCTCGCCTTCCCGGCTATCATCGCAAACGCTGACATCTTTACAGCATTGCCCAGACCCCGAACGAAAACAAGATTGCCCGGAGGAGCCCTCCTCTCACAATGTCGATCACCTTCTTAATGGTCAATTTGGCAGGTGGTATCGGGAGATGGCCCCGGATCTTCAACGATTAGCTCAACCTGGCCAAACCCTCTTCGGTGACCTTCTTGTTGACGAGGAAGGCATGAACGACGTTGGGGGAGGCTTCCGGTTCAATCACGGACGTGCTGATGATGTGACCCTGTTCCCGGAGCCCGGTCGTGCTGGACGAGAGAAGCAGAAGCAGAAGTTGGTTCAGCAGCAACCTTACCGCGATGACGATGATGATTGGTTCGATGATCAGCGACGAGACCATGGGCGCCCGCGGCAGCAGCAGCGACCGCCTTCACGAAATGTTCGGGTGAACTACCGATCCAGCGAGCCCGTCCACGATATTAAATACTACGATGCACCACCTCCTCCCCCGCGCTATTCTCCCTTACCCCTCCCGCCTCCACCACCTCCGAGGGCCCCACGATCGATGTACTTTGACGGGGCACCCGTGGGCCCTCGACCTGGACCATCCCGAAGGTATCCTTCTTCGCATGAACTTTCAACTGGTTATAAGCACGCACATTCTACCTCGCCTCCACCAAGCGCCCCGAAACGAGGACCTGAGCTCAGCATCCGAGGGGCAGCCCAGAGGCGGCAGGAGCAGGAGCGCACCCAACGTGGCGGTGGAGGAGGGCATAGAGGTGGCGAAGGTGGGCGGGAGCGGGATGGAGGTCAGGAACGGTCTCGCCGAGCAGATGGCCACCGGGAGTGGAGCCAACGAAATGGATACCATAACGACCGCAGACGCTACTGATCTTGCCTCATTACGGACTATGGTCTCACGACTTCTATGCATTCTCTTGTTCCTATTTCCAACAGCGTTTCACCGTGCTGTTCGCATATGTCGGCGATTTCATAACCTCTTTCGGTTCTCTTATCGATTACGAAGGGTAAGGGGTTGTCGAGGCCTTCACACGTGCCTGCCCGAACAGTCTCATGTTTAAATGTCGGTGCCAGCTTAGGACAAGCGCCCAGTCTAGTGCCGAAGAAGCACCAGACGGAACCACCACAGCTTGGTTCCTCCCACTTCCACATCTTACCAGAAAGGCCGTAAACCCTCTGAAAAAACGCGTACCTTCCGCACCCAGCAATGTCTGGATACGATAATCGCTCCGATTTGCCTCCGCCCCACTACGACTGGAGTCAGCACGACTATGACTCCAAAGTAGTAACTGCCACAGAGCGTTCTCTGCACCAGTCGTTTGCTCCTATCTCCGGACCCAGCCGCAGCTTCGACGAGAACGACTTCGAGACCTGGAGTGATGAGAGGTTCGAAGCTGCAGCTCGGGCGTTTGAGGCTCGCCAGGCGAAGCGCAAGATGCAAGGCACACCTCAACCAAGAGCCAGCGGGTCAAGTCCTGGTATGCACTCTGACAGCGCTTCATCGAAGGTCGATTTTTGATGACTAATTATGCAGGCTCAACATCGAATGGCGCCAGCTCGAGTGGTCCTCAGTACGACGTATTTGGACCCGAGAAATACCCATTAGACCGCTCTCAAACACCCAGACCTTCCGACTATGCTCAACCGTACTCGCGGCGCGAGGCGCCTGCTTCGGCGCCTGCGTTTGCACCCGAAATTACACCTCCGACGGCACCTCCACAGCCACCGACTCCACCGTACAGACCAGTGTCACCCCCGAGCAATACGACGTCAAACGAGGACGGACCTATCGCCGCTGCTGCTGGTGGTGGAGTGCAGAGAGCTGTGTCTCTCTTCCGAACAGCTTCCGTTTCACGAAATGACCACGGGGAACAGCTTCCAGCCTTTACAGATGTCGCCCGCCCTGAAGAGATGGTACCTCAGGACATGGCGCAGTCGGGCCCGAGATCTCCTCCCCCGACCGCTCCACCTCCACCCCATACCTTTTCTGCACCGTCGAGTCCCCCGCCACCCCCCCGCAATGTACGGGCTTCGGTGTGCCAGGCAAGTCCTCCACCGCCTAGTCCTCAATCACCACCCCACACCTTTTCTCCGCCGCCTGCTCCTCAATCACCACCCCCACCTCACACCTTTTCTCCGCCGTCAAACCCACCTCCTCTCCACAATGTACAACCGCCACTTGCGCCGCCATTGAGCGGTTCTCGCCCTCGGTCTCTATCTCCTGCGAGTGTTCCCGCTTCACCGTCCCACAGCGACCCACCACCGGCATTTATACCATCGGATAGTCACTACCCCATGCCGGAAAAGACAAATTCATCTGCACAACCCCGGCCTGGTAACGGCAGAGCGATGTCAAATCCTATGGCCGTCTACGCCTCGGCAAATAAGCCCTATGCATCACCCGCAATCAAGATTGAACTTGAGAATATCTATGGACAAAATGCTAGCCCAGGATCACCGTCGGAGTCTCGCAGTTTCTATAGGTGAGGCGTTGCCCCCTGGATCTTCGTCTCTCATAGCATCCTTTTAGTTCCGCAATTTCATCGTCCATGTCTGGACGACAATTGCCAAAGCCTACCGGAGCGAGGCCTCGGTCCACCCTCCCCCCTGAGCCCTGTCCATGGACACCGGGCGCGGGTGGTCAGCCAGGTGCCTATGGCGAGCTTAACCAAATGGGACCTCATTCTCCTCAATACCAGCAACCTTATCAAGCAGGTGGTTTTTATCCGCAACCTCTTGCACAGCAACCGTACTATGGACACAATCAGCCCCCGCAGCAGGGGACGCACTGGAATAACCAATATCCTAACTATGGTCTGACAACCCCTCCGCCTGGCGGCCATGGACAACCTGGTTGGAGTGTACCGCCACCAACTACACCATGGCCGGGAAACGGAGGTTACTATCGTCAATAAGCGTCTAATACTATGCACGGCAGCTCTGCTTTATTGTATCTCTAACGTCGCTATTTTAATGGACTTTTTCCATTTGGGTGACAGATCTTGCTGAACTCACAAACCCGCCTTGGATATCCATACATCAACTGTAACGTACTTCAGAATTCAGTAGTCTTTGATGCGGAACTGGCACTGCTTTGGTCTGTGCAAAATTTCCACTTCCAGATCCTATGAGCATATGGACCGAAGAGCTGCGCAGTCGGGCACAAGAGACCGCCAAATGCCCGATGCTAATTGACACAGAACCCACGCCCATCTTTTAAACTGAGTTGCTTGTGTCAAATAACCGTGCTTCATCACCCTGTGGCTGTGGGGCCTAATTTATCGACCATGACAACCTCTATTGGGTTCCTTGCTCATTTTCGGTGGCTCTCCCAGCTATAGACCCAAACTCTCCCTTTTCTGATCACTGAGTACATCTGTGTCTACAATGGCAAAATCCCCAACGCCCGCGGCGCTACCAACCCCGCGAGAGAGCCAAAGTGGCCTCATACCCACTATCCGGGGTGCATAGCACGAGGTGCGCGGGATAGTCGAGGTAAAACTCTTGCGGAATCAAATGAGAGAGCCTTTAGGGGAGGCACAACATTGAGAACCCCCCCACCGGCTCATTGACACAACCCACAGTTGAGTCTCAAGATATTATAGACAAGTCCAAGCCTCTTACTGGAAGCCGACCTTGTCTGGTGAGTTCGCCTCCCCCGAGCGGTTTCAAACCCTCAGTAGCACGCCCCTGTCGATGCTCCTCGTCGCTTTAGGTCAAACTACTATTGCCACTACGCCGCCTGCGATCGCTTCAAAGTTCGATGCGCCCTCCCAGGTCAGCTGGGTCGTACCCGCTCGCTTCTTAGTACATTACGTGTCAAAATCCGCTTAATTGCGTACTCACAGTCACTTGGACACAAGCTGGCTTCTCGTTGACGATTGGACAACTCCTCGCTACTATTCCCACAAATGGGTCCATCTCAGCGCCATCTTCATCTTCGAAGTCGACCCTCTGTTCTGCGCTGTTGCTTAGAGCATCAACGTCCTCATCTTCGGTCGTGCCGTCGCTGGCGTTGGCGCAGGTGGGATTCTGGTCTCCATTCTTGTTATCATCTCTGGAGTCACTCCACTCAAGCAACGCCCTCTGCTGTTCGGTGTACTCGATGCAGCTTTTGCGTTCGCGAACATGGTTGGTCCTCCGCTTGGAGGTGTCTTCATTGATGGAGGCGGTGGTTTCATACCAACCTCCCACTTGGTGCATTCGTAAGTACGACTCATTTAGGAGTCCGATTTTGTGCTGACCGTACCCAAAGTCTATTCTCGTCAAATTCCTACTTAAGGCGACCCCCCCTCTGCAATTGCCTAGCGATACTGGAAAGTCCATGCGTCAGAAACTGATGGACGTCGATTACTTCGGGTGATTTGTATCTCTCGGTATGATTACCCCTCTTCTTCTCGCTTTGCAGTGGAGAGGAAATGAGTATCCCTGGAACGATGAGATTATCACCATCTGGTTCGCCTTGGTGAGCGGCATTTCACCCTGCGAATTTGTTCAATCTAACAATATGCAAAGTTTGCAGTGATCTACCCTCTCTTCATCCTCTGGGAATGGAAGAGGGGAGATCAGGCTCTCATACTCCTTACTCTGTCATGCTAACTGGCACTTCAGTACCAGCCCTCTTTATCCATATTAACCTGCTTGTGGATACCTACTATCTACCTTCTTCTACCAAATGAAAGGTCACAAACCTACCGAGTCTGGTCTCGATATTGTGGGCTTGAGTCCTCAGTGTCACAACCACGTACCCGAAGCGACCCACTAGAATCCATTCATGCTCGCTTACGTCTCGAGTGTCATTTTTCGGGCGCCTTTGATTACCTGGATCGGAAGATACTGGCCGTTCCTGCTCTTAGACCCACTTATCTCGGCCATTGATGCCGGTTTGCTATACATTCTAATAATCTGCACCTCGAGTGCCAAGCTCATCGGATTCCAAATGCTCTACGGCTCAGGTGTAGGAGCAGCTATGCAAATGCATCTATTGCGATGCATCAGAGCATGCGGACGAACCGTCGATGATCCCTCAAGCGACGTGTGTTATTCAGTTCTTCCAACTGATGAAGCTGTCCTGGGCAACTCGTACGTTCGTTTTCTATGCTTCCTATCTTCCCTCTGGACTCAGATGCAAGCTATTCTCGCATACCTTTCCTCTCTAGATTATGTCTTCATTGTTTCCTCACCTGCGTGATTGCCGGTCTCTGCGCTTTATGATCAAGAATTACATATTGAAAGAGCGGGGTTCAGGTGGCGCACATACGGCGGCTCTATGATAGACCTGTGTATATAGTATACCTTCCGGTATTACTCCTTATTTGATTGGATACGAGAGTGTAGTTTGGTCGTGACACCGCCTTCAGCTCTGCCAAGTAATGATTACCTGGCATTGTATCAATATTCCGATGAACACGGGGCTCCCAAACATAGCACGGTTCGCTAGTCAAGATTGACCCTTTGCATTCGCAAAATAAAACTTACCCTCGATCAACACCACGGAGTTGGTGTGAAGGTCATCTAGATGGGGGTTAGAGGGTAAAATACTTCCTGTGATATCGACTTTTTTACTGATTGCGACCCATAGTATCGCTCGGTGGTCCAACGCACCGGCTGATGGGTTAGAGCAGGTTAGGAACAGTATTCGCCGCCACCATGAGGTCAGAGTCGCTATATCTTGAATACACTTTATCTGAGAGACTCTCGTAGGCAAAGGTGGTCGAACCCTGGACAGCGCACCTACGAACTGTTCGTCGCGGACAAGTGATCAACGCCGATGGAACCCATGCCTCCGAGCGCCTTATGTGGGAATATATCCACACAGCAGGAGATATGCTCGTAATTCTCGATGACCCTTCAGCACCAAAACGTGCAGAGTTCTTTGCCAATTTGGTCGAGATTCGTGCGGCGAATGCATCTAAACCAGAGGCAGAGAGGCAACCCGAACCCCACGTACCGCTTCACTACAGGACTACGATGATCACTGTTGACCGTCCTACGATCGATTTGGTCTTGACGCACTTGGGAGGCGCATGGCACGTCAATCCTCCGCGACCGCAACAAGGGAGTGGAAGACCTCAGCAGGGGATTGTCCACAGAGCAAAAATTTCCGGAGAACTCTGGCAGGTGGGAAGAGATTGGCACGTACGTATCGGGTCGGTGCTGGGAGTGAACGAATCATTCAAGGGCATCATAATGGAGGTATGCCATCTTTACTGAATGCAATACCACCACCTAATTCCATGATCAAGATCGAGTACCTGCCAGTCACCATGCTCCCCGCAGACTTCGGCAGTTCTGCCTTCCTTGACGCATTCACCATGTCATTGTTACCGTCCCTGCCTGCGGAAGCACTGTTCAATTCTGTTACACTCGGGGATGAGGAATGGATGGATCTTTGCGGCCTGGACTATTCGTCCGATGCTGATGCCGGAGAGGTCGACGTCTACGCCTATGGGGACTACCCAAACGAGAAGGAAGACCGTACTAAAGATGACTGGAGGAGGTCAGCCTACCTGATTGTACAATGCCTCAAAGGAGAAGGTTTGCTATGAGTCCTTCTGGTCTTGTCTTTCAAACTCGCCTCGCAGTGTTTTGACTTGCCTCTCATCCGTCTCGCCCCTGTACTATCTCGCTGATCTAGAAAATGAAGTTCCCTCTATTTATCCTGCCATCTCTCGTAAAAGCTAGAGTCCACACCTTCACCCCCACCATTTTCCGACAACTTGCAAATGGCCACTGCCCGTCCTCGTGAGGACGACGAACTACAGGACGAAAGAGCACCTAAGCGCCTTAGGCTCTCAGAAGATGAGCCACACCAAGCGGACGCCGTTATAGGCGACGCAACAACTGGAGAGGCAGCCCAGGGCCAAGTTCATGTCTATAACCTTGAGAACCTACTACCCCCTAGTCGAGAGCTTCTTGGTTTACAACCTACACCCCAAATACCCCTTGACGGCGTTATGCATCGAACAAGCGAACCCGATGTTGGAATATCCGAGTACATTGGGAAGGGCCTTCCCATGATACAAGGTATAATCAAGCAGCGGTATGTGTGGCCTTGGTTTTTGTATTCTCTTCGAAATCTGATGCTCCTTAATCAGCTTTACTGATTTCCTGGTCTGCGAAGTAGACCTTAACCACACGGTCACACGTTTGAGGTGCATCGAACGTCCTGTTGTTACCTTAGAGAGTGAGTTTGCGAAAGAGGAATCAGCGGCGGTCACCTCGCAGGAGTGGCCATCTACGTTCACTCCGAGGCTTGAACAATTCCTTTCGGCAGAGAAGGTCGAAGCCGTGAGGTCTTTATATCTAGGTGGACCAGAACCGCTGGTCTCTGCTGGAAATGGGCAAGAGACTCCTTCTGCAACACTGTCAAACGAGGGACCAAGCAAAGGAGGTGCCAAGTCAGGACGTAGCCAAGGGAAAAGAGGCAAACCTGGCAAGGACAAACGCCCTCCACAAGTCATAGACAACCGCCAAGTTATCTCCGATGTAAGTCGAGTGACTGCAACTCCTGTCAACCCATGGCTCACTGTGACTACCAAAGAGTGACATTGACCACATTTACGCAGCCTATTCCGTCTAAAGACGAACGTGCTCAGTTGCACAAGGCCGTGCGAGAACTCTTCAAACGGCAGCTCGAAACCTTCACCGATGAAAGCAAAGCCGCGGAAGAAGGCGGGCCAAGAATCATTATCAAGTGGGCAGGTGCCGGAGACCAACGTGGTATGATGCGTACTCCATAACGAGCAACGATGGCCGACATTCTTTGACAGGGCAAAGACGGTCCGCTGCAGACCGTGGGCACCAGCCTTTCCTGCACTTTACCCTTCAAAAAACAAATCGTGAAACTTCGGATGCTTTAGTATATTTATCACGGCTGCTCAAGGTGGAAGGCAAGCACTTGACCGTTGCGGGCACTAAGGACAAGCGCGGGGTTACTATTCAGTGTGTCTCTCTGAAGCGAGGGAAACTGACTTGCGAAGATGTTTGGGACCGCGTAAACTCGATTTCGAGAAAGTCGGTGCGAGAAGCTGTATCGGAGAGAGGCGAGAGAGGGGTCCGGATTGGTGATATAGAGTATCGAAAGGGGCATCTCCAACTTGGGATGCTTGCCGGTAATGCTTTCGTGATCACCTTGCGGTGCGTGCGACCTCTGATACACCGGACACGACTTACATAGAGCAGCAATGTCAAAGCAGAGTCTCCTGAGGTTATTGATAAAGCAATGGGGGTTCTCAAAACGAAGGGGTTTATCAACTATTACGGTAGGCGGTCCAAATGCCGAACCCTGGTCGGAAGGGCTCATAACCTGATACAGGAATGCAGCGATTCGGCACGGCGTCAGTACCTACGCATGCCGTTGGCCTCGCTTTACTCCGCTCGGATTGGAAAAGGGCCGTCGATCTCATTCTGCGACCTCGACCAGGGGAAGACCCTTCTGTCGAAGCGGCACGGCGCGCGTGGTGTGACGACCAGGATTTGAACCGGGCAATCTCTCTGATGCCTCGGCGGGCTGTGGCCGAACGCGCGTTACTAGATGCTTTCCAGTTAATGGACAGTGATAAGAACCTCTTGGGAGCACTATCCAAGGTACCGATTGGCGCTCTTGATAGATGTTATAACGCTCACCTCCCCTTCAAGATACCCAGGAATCTAAGGACTATGTATGTGCATGCGTATCAATCTTACGTTTGGAACGCAATCGTTTCCGCTCGGTTAAAACGATATGGGTCAGAAGCCCCTGTTATCGGGGATATGGTATACATTGCTGAAGAAGGAAAGGATGCTGCGGCAACGGGTGAGCCCCGAGTGTACCCTTTGCGATAACCTGTCCCTCAAATTTCGTTACAGCAAAGGAGAAGGACGCGGGGGATTTATGGTATAAGAAGCCCAAATCAAAGCAAGTCAAAGTGTTAACAGAAGAAGACTTGTCCAAGTATACAATATTCGACGTGATCATGCCCCTTCCCGGAACAGACGTCGCGTACCCAGGTGGGGAGTTGGGAGAGCTGTACAAGGAATTTCTGAGACGGGACGGGCTTGATCCCACCGACTTTCATCGGAAGCAAAGGTGAGCCGAAGATAGTTACTGTGTGATAGATGCTAAGTTGCTACCAGAGAATATGTCCTTGCTGGGTCATATCGTAACATTCTTCACTTACCAAAAGACGTGTCCTGGTCACTCCTTCGGTATACGGACCCCGATCTGCCACTCGCTCAAACCGACGAAGATTTCCTCCTTGGGCTTGACACCCCGCAAATCGAGGAAGGTGGGAAGTTCCTGGCGCTTCAAATTCGCCTTCAGCTTGGGACTGCCGCCTATGCCACTATGGCCCTGCGGGAGATCACAAAAGTTGACACCAGCTCCCACGTGCAAACCTCACTTACTGTGGCGTCTGAGGATCAAGCGTTCCGTGGATTAAGTGGTACTGAAGTCGGTGAACTCATGACAGCCGGTGAGGATGTGGGAATGGACGTTGGCGAGGATGCTGTAGGGGGGTAGCCAATACCATGCCTTCGAACATCTTTCTATGTAAACCAACCTATCACGTGAGCTACCGGACATGTCCTGATGACATCGGCTAGGGGAATTAACGAGTTTCCGTATCTGGTTGGCGTTCGTCAGTCCAAATAAACAACACAGCTCACCTTCGACCCCACTCCACCCTTCCATTTGTCCCGGCTCTCGTCCATAAGTATGACAGTGGCTGGAATAGTCTTCTTCTCGTTAGTTCTGGACCTCTTTGGTGTGTAGGTAACAGCAGTGTGCTGGCGCTTGATACTCACGTATCATCCATAGCTTTCACGATCCCGCTCCCTCTGTTTCCTCGCATAGTTCAATGGTACACCAAGGTGATTCAAAGTCCTTCTTTGGCATTCATCTACTCGCTTTCCTATCTAACAGAGCTTCCGTAGCGTGAAGCCTCTGATCCTCACGGTTTCCTCTCCCGAACTCTTCAAGCAGTTTCCTTTCTACGCTCCACCTTCTATAATGCTTCATCTACGACGAACAACAAAAATTTAGCACGTTGGGATGTTGTTTTATTAGGTACGTTTATGCACTGTAGCCGCCGAAGGAGTATGTACTGAATCACAGAACTCGAGTAGGCGGTCTTATGGGCTCCCTGTTCTCGTAAGCGCGCACCCTCGGGGTTTCTCCGAACTCACATCTCGGCCACTAGCACACTGCAATTTATTATCTCCCCTGTCATTGGTTCACTCTCTGATTCATATGGACGCAAGACTGTTCTTCTTTGGACCATGGCAGGAAATGTATTATCCGCAGCCGTGTAGGTGTTCAACTGTATCACCTGCACTTTGAATTCACTCCTACATAACAGCTGGATCAAATCAACAACCTGGGCATCCTACCTGCTTTCTCGAGCGATTGGAGGTATCAGCGAAGGTCTGTGTGTGTTGTGTGTCCCCTGGTGATCCTCATTTAATGAATTCAACAGGAAATGTCCAGTTGGCCACGTATGTCGGAACGATTGTTGACGCCCTTTGATCTGACTCAATCCTCTTTCAGGGCTATTCTTTCCGACATTACTCCGCCCGAGCGACGGACCCGGTCACTTGCACTCATCGGCATTGCCTTTTCTATTTGTTTCTGCATTGGCCCTCCGATCGGAGCCTATTTCGCGTCCCGACCATTGCCACAGACGCTCGTCATGAGTAGAATAGAACTCAACATCTATGCTATTCCTGCCTTCATCACTTTGGTCCTCTTGCTCTTAGAGACCTTGTTCCTAGCCATTGCCCTCCCAGAGACGCGGGGCATGCGACTTACAAATGAAAGTGCGGAAAAGAAAGACGGGAAGACCGATGGACGTCCCAAAGGGGCTGTTAAGCAAAGACTAGCTACACTAAAGGCCGCCAAGTTGGCCCACTTCGGGTTCCTCTCCGTCTTCAGTGGTATGTTTGCACCTATGTGTATTACGCCTTTCTCATTTACACAACCAGGGGTTGAGTTCACGTTGACTTTTCTCACCTTCGATCGTAAGTCTATTATCAAGAACCTCTACCTTTACCTTGTTGCTAACATTACCTCTCGAGTGTTCGACTGGAGCAATTCACAAAACGGCCGCCTGCTAGCTACAATCGGTGTCATGGCCGCTCTCTTGCAAGGTGGCTATGCCCGGCGTGTTACATCAAAGATCGGAGAAGGAGTCATGGCCCAGCGGGGGATGTACGCCTGCTCCATCGGCTTCGCGTTGCTTGCGTCTTTGCCACATTTGGAAGTCTCTACCACCGCGCCTAGAGTGATTTATGGCGCAGCTGCGTGTCTCGCATTCACGAGCGCGACTGTTGTTAGCAGTCTGACCGCTCTCGCGAGTCTGCAGTGTGATGATGTACCCACAGCGGGTGTAGATATGAAAGCGGCACAGGGGCTCGCTAAGGGACGTGCCTTGGGGTCTTTCAGGAGTGCTGGGCAACTTGGTCGAGCGATAGGACCTTTACTCGGTGCGTAGCTCACTTCATGGCGAAAAAATGCAATATCACTAATCACCTCCCCGCTCTCAATGCAGCCTCAGCGTCTTATTGGACTTTTGGTCCATCAGTGACTTATTCCACTGCTGCCGCGTCCATGCTCGCTGTTGCGATTTTGATGAAACCTCTCGCGCGGAAGCCATAGATATCGGAGCAGAACCACCTCTGTTCCCATATCACCACTAGACTCGACTCTGCGTTGTGATGAGTGGGTCCTTGCGTTATTTATTCCACCAGTTTGCAGATCTCCTACGCGTTCCCTCCCACGAGTGTATATTCGTTCTGCTCTATAGTTGCGATGGTAGATAGGTGACCTGCAGCCACTCTCGTGTGAGGGGTTGGCCACCAGTAGCATCAGACTAAGAAGCTGGGAGGCAGCTGGCCGCTTTCCTAGCTCGTGTGTCGCGGTGAATTCCTTAAACAAGGTACAGGACTTCGATTTCGAATCTCCTTCGCAAATGATTGTTGTCATTGGCAAATGCGTGGACCCATCAAACCAACCAGCTTGGGAGGCCCGATGTCAGACGGACACTCCTATAAGCGCACCAATCGGTGGTCGAATGGCCTCCAGGTCCACCCGAAGGGTCATACCTGAAACGGGCGTACGCATCAGTTGTGGAAACTTATTCGTCAATGAATATATAGGTACCACACACAAATATACAGTCTTGGGTCAGCGGCAGGAGGGAGGCGAAAGGAAAGGAAAGGATATGACGAATGGCTCTACCTGCTGCAGCTCCACAAGAAAATGGGACAAGACGGACGGCGAATGGATTGTTGGACAGAGGGGAAGTTGGAACAGACAAGTCATCTCTCAAATGGAGCGTGTGCAAGGAGATGGAACGGGATTGGGGGGGGGGGGGGAACACCAAAAAAACGCG